>JACCDX010760664.1_pt1 | contig 16056 bp, 10 predicted proteins | sample 7449681 | NCBI WGS metagenome assembly JACCDX01 (sample SAMN15323450, study PRJNA562643) | freshwater metagenome | isolation source: river surface water | place: USA:Blue River Watershed | collected 2017-08-18 | reverse complement strand
TACCGTATTCATTTTCAGCCAATAGATCGCCAGTCAATCCTTGTAAAGTTTGATTACGAACACCAGTACCATTTCTTAGATAGTACATGTCTTCTTCTAACGAACCGGTTACTGCATTGGCATAATACCTAGCAGCTAATCTTGATTTATAATTTCCTGGGAACTGGATGTCATACTTGATAGCATCGATGTATCTGCTGATGTCTCTATCGCATGACAACACATTATAATATAATGCTGCTGTCATTGTTCCTGTAGCATTAGTCAGCGTCGCTGGAGATGTAGCATCTCTAGTAGTTGCTATAGTAAATGTTGTTGAACTGATAACATTCTGAACATAGTATGTGGTATCAGCAAACAAACCGCCAAATAATGTACCGGTAAATCTTAAAGCAGCATTTCTCTGCAGCCAAGAAGTACTTGAACAAGTTAGTACATTAGACGAAATCTGAGTTACAGTAGTCTTATATGTTGATGCTCCGTAAGCGAGTATCTCTGAGATAATATAATCTCTATTTCTTTCAAGCTGTAATCTAGCCCAGTCAGCAGTTCTAGTTGCAGTTTGGCAGATCGATCCGTCGTTGGTTGCTCCAAATACTATATCGTCGAGCAAGGTCATCAAGGTTTCGATACGTGCCTGTGCTGTCGAATCACCACCAACGTTAGCTAAAGCTAATGTTTTTACATAACTAAATGATGCCCTAGTTGCAGTTTTTTGACCACCATCAAATACATCGCTGGCACTAGATCTCAAATATGAGTATGCTGCTGTTCTTGTTTGGAAGTTTGTATTAAACATAAAGTCAAACATTACAGCTTCTAATACTAATCTCACATCTCTTTCACACTTAGTTACGTTATAAGTCAGTGTTGGATAATTTGCCGCGATGTAGGCTGTAGTATTTGTAACTATAGTTTCCTGTGCAGCATCTAATGTTGTTGCTGCTGTAATCAACGCAGTAGTAGAAGTAACACCATCTGTTGCTGTTGGATAATCAATAACTTCAAAATCTAAGTCAAGACCAGTTCCGTTAGTAAAAGATGCTAATGTTGAGCCACCATAAGTTGCTGATAATTGGAAAGTATTTGTGTTTACAGTTCCAACAACCCAATATTTTACCCCAGCAGTTAGACCATTAGAAGTAGTTCTAGGAATAACAGCATCTCCCACTAATAAACCGTGGTTATTAGAAGTAAAAGTGTTATTTGTAGCGATCTGTGTTACATTTATCTGAGGTGTTAAACTAGAAGTAGAGTCACCTTGAATAATGTTGATAATAATATCTACTAAAGAACCTATTTGACTTGATGCAGAAGAACCACCTGTTAAATTAGTAGTATCTCTCCATTGATTTGTAGTATTTCCTACAGATTTAGTTACTACTGTATTAGATGCAATTTGTTGCAGAACAGTTTTTAATCTACTGTAAGATGCCGCAGTTGCAGCAATCTCTGTACTGTCGATCATCAAATTAGTAGTATTGTTTCCATCAAAATATGCTAATCCGGCAACAAGAGTCTGATGATCCCCACCGTATAATAGATCGTATGCTATTGCATCTACAATAAATCCAACGTCTCGTCTGCATTTTGTCTTACTGTATTTTACATAAGAATAATTAGCAGTGATGAATGCTGTGATTTCATCTTTGATAAATTCTTTATTTTCTAAAATAAGTTTTCTAGCATCACCGTATCCAGATAAGAATGATGTATTGTAACCAGTAGGCAAAGTAAATGATGCCATGTGAGTCGTACCGATCTTATAATCGATCTGGTGTTGCATCATTCGAACAAGACGTTTAACATCAGTACTTTCGTTCGAAGTTGCTAATGGAAATTCAACACTTTGTGTCTGAGTGTTTCCTGTTGATTCGGTTACGTTATTTCCAACAACAATATCACCTAAGACAGATTCTAATCTTGTTAGAGCTCCTAGGCTGTAATATGCATCATCCTTGCTGATTAAACTTCCAGCGGGTCCTGCATTTGTGGATCTAACCTCATCACCTAAAACAACTGTTTCAGCAGGAACAATGATAGGTAATACTTCTCTATACTGACCTGTCTTGATATGAATAGTAGTGTTAGGAACACGTCTTTCTGGTAAGTTTGCTGTACTCTGATCCGATAGTGCTGTTGTTACAATATCTATCAAATCTGTTATTTCTTCAACTGAACCGTCTTCGTATCTTATATTAGTATCGATAAATTGATTTACGATCGCTGTAGAATTATCAGCGTTTAGAACTTGATAGTTTACCGAAGGAGTTTCATTTCTAACAACATTTTCCATGATTGTTAGAAGATAGTTATATGCAGCCACACCTTCGTCGGCTTCAGCAGCTAATGTCACATAGGTTTGATTTTCTTCAGTAGCGGAAAATTCTCCTTCCTCACCAAATGCTCCTAAGAAACTGAATGCTGCTGAACGAGTTTTTAAGTTGCCACCATGACCGATATCCCAGATTACTCTATCGATGATATAGCCAACGTCTCTTTCGCACTTATATTCATCGTAATCAAATGCTGATGTAAATGGAGCAATGTTATTTGTAACTTGATATTGTATCCACTCAGTAATTTCTTTTTGTAAGAAAGCTCTATTCAACTCTAAAAGCTTCTGAGCATTTGGGTATCTTGGACCATTTTCTACTTGTTCGCAAGCATAGCGAATAGTCTTCCACGGTTTGTCAAGTGTTCTACCATGTGCCGGAGCTGGTAAATCAACACCTTCCGGACTTACATAATAGACTTGATCGACGTAACCCCATGTAACCCACTCCGGTATTCCCTCAGAACTTACTCTTAAAATCTGTCCTTCAGTGCCTACAGGAAGTCTTGCTGGTCCGGAATTACTATAATAAACCATATCACCTACGGTTGTTAGTACAGATAATTCGTCACCAACAGCGATTATGTTCCAGTATGTACCGCTGGTGTCTTGATCAGGTCTGCTGTTAGCTTGTCCACCACCTGCGGCACCTAAAGTAGATCCGTCGTCTGCTTCGGATCTATGTTCTAATATACAGATATAAGAATTAGATCCGTATCTTACTGTGTCGCCTTTGTTATATTCAGTATCGTCAGTCCAATCGCCTCTCCAATTTAAACCATTTGCTAGTAAAGACCAATAGTTACTGTTTGGAGGTTCTGCTGATACTGTTGCGGTCATCGAACCTGACGAATCGGCAGTTATATTAAATGTAGTTCCACCAGACGTATCACTAATCGTAATATATCCTGCGGCTACAGTTTTTACATAATATCTAGCACCGTTGAACACATTACCAAATGTGCTTCCGGTGAATCTCACTGTCATTCCGGCTACGATGCCGGTGGTGTCAGCTATTGTAAAACGATCGTTAGATGCTGTTACTGCGGTTACTGTATACTGAGTCGCAGGAGAATCTGTTGTTGCTATGTACGAGTATCCGCCATATTTTACAACTTCGCCGATTCTGTATGATGTAGTGCTTACCCAGTCACTTCTATATCTTAGATTTTCTGCAAATAAGTCCCAGTCGGTAGTGCCAATCAATGGATTAGAGTTTGTATGAAGTGTCTTAGCTACATATTGATTTCCACCATAACGAACTACATCGCCAGGTTGATATGCTGTTCCTGAACTCCATGTGTTTTCAAATTCAAAACCTTCTACAAACTGACTCCAGTATGCAGAATCTCCTGGGAATGTAGCACCAGCAGTGTGTTGAGTTATGCAGATCCAAGAGCCTGCACCCCACTTGACTATGTCGTTTACTTTATATCTAGTGCCTGTTACCCAACCGCCCTTGTAATCAACTCCCTGTGTGAATACCTGCCAGTTAGCTTGATTAGCTTCGAGTCCTAGGCTTTCGGTAGCAGCAGAGGTATGATGTGTTATACAGACATAATTGATTCCGCCGTATTTGACAAGATCGTTTAATTTATATCTTGTGCTTGTTGTCCAATCACCTTTCCAGTCAAATCCTTCTACAAAGGTGCTCCAGTCGCCTGAATTATTTTCTAATCCAAGAGCGGCTGTTGCAGCAGATGTATGACCGTTAGTGCAAAGATATATTGATGCACCATATTTGACAAGATCGCCTTCTTCATAAACTGTAGAAGTGGTCCACTCATCTCTCCACTGTTGTCCGTCACTGAACAAATTCCATTTTGTAGGAACGATGTCTAGATCTGTGTTGAAATTAGAATTTGCCACATGGCCTAGCTGGCAAAGATACGTTTTACCGCCAAATCTTACAACGTCATCTTTAACGTATGTAGTACCTGCGGACCATTCGCCCTTCCATACAAATCTAATTCTACCTAATTTAAATTCTGCCATTATACACTCCGATCTTGTATTTATTCGTCAATTAAAGCTTCTATAAAACATATTTTGTGCAATGATTGAACCACTTATCTTTGCTTGACTTCCTGAAAAATCTGCCATAACTGGAATATTGACTGTCAGCGATGCTGTATTGTCAATTTCATTTGGACCAACTTTGACTGTACCTGCGATCACACTAGGAGTCAATAAGTCTTCACCACCAACGTTTAACCTACTTTGTAGATAACCAACAATCGCCCTCTGTGTTGGAATCACGTTGTTTGAATTCTGTAGGAACAGCGGATCTTTAGAGAACTCTCTAATAATTGCTGTTGATCCTACTTGAACTCCTGCTAATCTTAGTTCTGTTAAACCTTGCAAATCAAAGAAATCAGCACTAATTGTAATAATACCAGTTGCTTGTTCAACAGCAAATTGTTCACCAGCTCTAAAGTTACCGTCTTGGTCAGTTGATGTATAGAATACACGACCCCCGTTAAATAACGCAGTTTCTGCTAATGGATCAGTGTCATACAAATAGTCTGCATAGAGTTCAGGATAGTTAGTTTCTACAAAATTGCCTGAACCGACATCTAGGAAATCGTGTCCAGTTATCCTTACCTGACTATATTGTTCTCTTATTAGAACTTCCATATTGTGTTCTAAGTAATCTCCATAGTCTGCTGATGGACTAATTTGGAATCTAGATCTAATTTTTCCGTTAGGAAGAGGTTCTTGATCTAATCCTACTACTACTGCAACAAAATATGATGTTCTACCAGCAATGTAAAATTGTGCTCCGGGACCTGGAACAACATCTAAATCGTCTAACGTAATAAATTTTCCAGTAGGCGTAATATCTGCATAACCATCGCCTATTACACTCACAATCGTAGTACTGGTTTTATAAGCACTACCTCTAGAGATCCAACTTGGTTGACCTAATACGCCATCACCTACTCTAACATTCACGATAGGTTCTATAATTTTGTTAGGATCTTCAAAAGTCAGTGTAGGTTTTCCTACATATCCCGATCCTGGTTCCCAAAGAACTACTCTGTTTATTCCAGTAGCATTGTAAACTCTACCAAGTGCTCTGCAACCTGCAAATACTTTGTTGACCACTGACGATACATCGCTAGTAGCTACTATCCAAGTCGGCCTATTGTTTGAATATGTACTGTCTCCCAATACAGTATCAATACTTCCGAATGCTAAGACGCCCCAGTTTGCGCTGTCTGCTAGTTCTCTAGAAGTCCAAACAATACCATCGTAACTGGTTGCGCAGAATGTAGTAGGACCAGTTGTAGGATCTCCAGCTACAGTTTTGCTACCCGAATCACCAATAGCAAAGAATACACCTTGTCCATATTTTATTTGTTTCCAGTTGTGTACTGTAGATCCGTCCGGTTTAGGTAATGCTGAAGATTGATACCAATCACTACCATTGAAGCTATATCCAACGTCACCTGTGCTACTGATTGCTACAAATCGTTGATTTCCATAGGCAATTTTAATCCAATCTCTAGGACTAGAATCAGCAGATGTATCCATGATAGCACCAGTCCATGTTATAGTAGAACCAGTCCATGTACCAACTGCTGCAATATTTCCAGAGTTGGCTATAGCAACGAATTTATCATTTCCATAAGCAATATCTACCCATTCGTTAAATGTAGAATCTCCAAATGTAGGTAACGAATTATTGCTCCAATTGATTCCGTCTGTGCTGAATGCAGCGGCATTTAAATTTCCTGCTACAGCCACAAACAAACCAGTAGTCGAATTACTAGGTTTACCATATGCTAATCCGTTCCAGTTTCTCGAAGTAGGCATTGCAGACAATGTCCAATTTATTCCATCTATACTATAAATTGTATCGCTAGTACCGTATGAAATTGCTACAAATTTATAATTTCCAGTTGCGGCGGCCTTCCAGTTTCCTGATGTTGGCAAGGTAGCAAGGTCCCAAATTTCTCCATCTTGAGACCATTGTGCATAAATCCCCGTTGAAGGTAATAGAACAAAGTTACCACTGATAGCTACTCCTCTACTTGTAAATCCGAGAATGCTGTTAGTACTATCGTCTGAAACGGCTGCAACTGTTATTTTTACATCATGTTCTCCGTCGATTCCACCTACATCAGATCCTGCTATCGTTATAAGATCTCCGATTGCATATCCTGCGCCACCGTCGACAAGAGATACAACATAATTTCTTCCTAATTTTTGTACATCAAAAATTGCTGCTTCTGGAACAATCTCTATAGTTTCTCCAGTGCCAGTATTACCTGCAACACTAGTATATGTTTCGTCAGTCTCACCATAAATTGCAGATACCCATGAACTTGCTGCCACTAGAGTATATGGAGATGCAGTGAACGGAGGATCAGAAAAAACTGGTCGAGGTTCGATCCTATATCGTGTTCCAGTAGTCAGTAACTGGGCCACTGGCCAACCAGGAATTAGATGATCCCATCCAAACTGTCCGTCACTTTCTCTTTTTACAGTTACTTGTCTAGTGCCTTCGTTGTAACTATCAACGATACCGTATTGTCCAGTACCTTCACCGCTGACTATCAAAATTCTCATACCTTCTATTTCTTCAGCGGTAGCAGTTTCGCTACTGGCCAATGTGATAACCAAAGGATTTCCAGATTGAGCCTGATTTCCAACTAAATTAAATCCTTCCCCGCCTGAGAAAACTTCACAAGTGAAAACTGCATTGTCTCGGAATTCTTCTTGTTGTGCTTGTGCACCTGTTCCTGACGAAGTTATGTTATATGCTGCTGTTGTATAATTTTCACCGGCATGGCTCCATTCTAGAGCAAATACGAAGTCGTTGATCTCTCCAGCGAATGCTGAATAAACTTGTGCTTCTTCCAATCTTGTGTTTAAGTATCCGTAGCGGACGTTTTCATTCGGATCAATACCGTCTGCTACTGCACCAAATCGTCCGTATGAACTGTTTCCGTTGGTAGCACGAATTACTCCGCCTTCTGTGGCAAACATTCCAATATTAGCGTAGTACGTGAATACCGAAACAAGTTCTGCTCTACCACCATTAGCTACCCAAGCTCCAATACCGTCACTGATAACTTGTGTAAAGTCATTTGAAACTATAGATTTATTACCGCCGTTATGCAATGCTCCGTCGATCTTTTGTCCAATAGCACCAAATCCAAAGGTTGTTATGTTCTGAACATAACAACTTCTGTTAGTAATCCACACACGTTCATCATTTGGACCCCAACCTGGATCTAAGCTAACAAAGGATCCGCCAGTTGGGATTCTATAATCCTGCCCTGCTTGCAATTCAGGTAATGTTCCTTCTAATCCTTTTAAGGTTAGATTTTTCATACCGGTGGAGTCTCTTACATAGAACATGTCTTCTAGTTGAGATCCCGTAACTGCATTAGCATAATATCTAGCAGCTAGATTTGATTTATAAGTTCCTGGATATAGCATGTCATATGCTATTGCATCTATAAACAATCCAATATCTCGTTTGCATCTATCTGTATCAAAATTATATACAGGATATAACGACTGGATATAAACTACAGCTTCTTCAGCAAGGAAATTTTTATTAGCTAGAAGAGAATGTCTTCCTATTAAAATTTCAGATGCTGTAGATGCGGTATTTGTTCCTGTAATTGCAGGTGATGTACCTAAACCATTGACTCTGTAATCTATCAGACTGATAATGTGAGTTATTGCTGCATCAGCTAACACAACTGCAGAATTATTTCCACCCATTAGTGTCATATCTTGATCTAATGTATTTCCTGTGGTCTTTGAAATAGGACTAGCTGTAATAATTCCATTTAATATAGAACTTATTCTAACCAATGCAAGTAAAGTATATTCAGCATCGCCTTCTAATGCTGCGATTGGTCGATTTGCTCTAATAGTTGTCGATCTAAGTTCTTCTCCTAGAATAGCAGTTCTAGCCGGAACTATCAATGGCAATATTTCTTCAAACTCGCCTGCTGATAATAGTATAGTTGTTGTGCCTTCAAATCCGTCATCGACTTGCTCTAATGCATATCGTAACGTTCTCCAAGGTTTAAAATAGTTTTTTCCTCGATTAGGGTCTGTATTGTCATCTACACCGTTTGTTCTTACATAAAATCTTCTTTCGGTATTACCCCAAGTGGCATAACCTAATGTTCCTTGATCGTCTTCTACTATTAAAACTTTATCATATTCTACTTGATTTGATTGATCATACGGAATGCTTACAGGTGTTGGTCCTAGTGTACTGGTGTCGCCAACTACGGATCTATTGTAATTGTAGGTTATTAAATCACCTAATTTATCTAGAGCAGCTTCGCTGTCACCTTGTACTAGCAGTGTCCAATAATAAAATCCGTTTCCGTTATCGCCAGGATAACTTGTTTCGATACTGGTATGTCCAGTATTACAAATATATGTTGAACCTTTATAGTAAACAACATCATTCAAATAATAAATGACATTGTCTGGATCCCAGGTTCCTCTCCATCCTTGGGTAGGTATGATTAGTTGCCAATTAGAATCGTCAGCATAATCGAGTGTACTATCATTTTGTAAAACGTCTTGTAGAGCTAACCATAGATTAGATCCTCTTCTTACAAGATCTCCTTGTTTATATGGATCTCCTAATGTATAAGCTCCTTTGAAATCTGTGGCTTCTACAATAGCTGTCCAATTAGGATTGCTATTAGGATATGCAACCGTTTGTCCTGGTTGGTTATTATAGTTGTTGTTGGTAGCTACATATAAGGTTCCGCCTGCTCTAACAACATCGCCTACAGCATAATAAACTGTTGATGACCAAGAATTATAATAATTAAAACCAGAAAATAAAGTCGAAAAGTTATTACTATCGATAACACCTGGAGTGAAGGAACTTGTATGTTCAGTTGTACATAATAGAATACTTCCGCCATATTTGACATAGTCATTTACTCTGTATCGAGTGTTTGTTGCATATTCTCCTCGATATTCGATATTTTCTACTACTACCTGCCATGTTTCTCCGGTACTATCATTGATGTCGTCATTGTTGCCAACTGCTATACCTTCTGTAATCGACCCAGCTGTATGTTCTAACACACACTGATATACATAACCGTTGTATTTTACTACGTCACCTGCTTTATATTTTGAGAAATTTGGTGTCCAGTTTCCTACAAAATTGACTCCAGTAGCAAAGACTTCCCAATCATTGATATTATCTATAAAATATGCACCAGATAAATGAGGATTCACGCAAATCCAAACATTACCACCGTGTAATGTATAAACTCCTGTGTCGTAATTTCTTCCTGATGTCCATACTCCAGTAAATTCTCTACCATCGGTCATCTGTATCCAAGCTGGACTTGGATTGGTTTCTCCTGGAAATGTAAATGTCTGTGCATCTTCAAATACGTTACTGGTATGTTGTCTTTTGCATACCCATGCTTTACCCGAATACAACACAACGTCATCTTTGTAGTAAGTGGTTGAATCTCCGGCCCAATCACCTTTCCATGTATATCTAAATCGAGTTATCTTAAATTCTGCCATTATAATCTCTTATGATGAAATTCCTGATGGGTAAGCATACGATTTATTCAATCGTTGAACTAACATTCCGTTACTGTCTATGTAATAAAATAAAGGTCTATTATCCCATCTATATTGTGGATAATACATATTTTCATATACAGGTTCGTGTTGTTCATCTATACCATCTAAATAATCTATACCTGCTTGGAAAGCTTGAAAATCTTCTTCAGGAGGTCCTGGAATATTTAAAAAATAGCTTTCTCCGTCAACTAGCTGATCACTTCTTACAAGAAATAATTCTCCGTCTTCATTTCTTCTAAGAGCATACCAGTATCTAGTAGATTGTCCTAGCTGTTGATCTGGTGTTGTACCTAAGTAATATGGACTTGTCATAATAATTCCTTATGATATCTCAACGTAACTGATAGTGGTATGAACACTTTCGTCAACATCGCTTTGTATTCTAATGCCTGCTGTTTCAGGCAATATAAGTTTTTCGCCTTGAGTAATAAGCTTCACTGAAGTGTTTGGCGGCACTATTAAATTTTTTACATAATATGCTTGGGTAGAATTTTCATCGATTATATAAACTTGAACATTGCATGTATCATAATCTGTTACGTTTGCCACATTAAATCCAATCACAGTAGCTCTAACACCTAGAGGGATCTGTAACACATCTACCGGTGTTGTTCCTATATCAATGTTTACCGCTTGTTTAAATACCGTTGGCATAAATTCTTATCCTAATGTTAAAGCCCATTGTACGGCGATGTCTTCTGCTTGAGCAGCACTGACCGAACCGCTAGTACCTGCTGGACTTGCCCATGATGTTCCATCCCAAACTTCTAAAGCTTTAGAATCTGTGTTATATCGTGTCATACCTAGAACAGCATACGGAGTTGGTCTAGTTGCATTTCCGCCTCTTGGAGGTACAAATCCGTTAGTACCTGCAATTTTAAAATATCCAGTTCCGGATTGTGCTATCTGTGTAATCTGATTAGGTACTATGTTTGTGATTACATTATCAACAATTTTAAAATTTCCAAGACGTACACCACCAGTTCCGTTACCGTCTATGTATAAATCTTGACCAGTAGTTGTGGTAATTTCGTTATCTCTAAACATTAGATTACCAATGTCTAAAGAAGGAACAGAAATTGAGTCAGTGTACAGATTGAAAGCGTAGATAGCTCTCCATCTAAAAGCTGCAGATCCTAAATCGTAAGTATTGTCAGTTTCTGGTACTAGATCGCTCTTGATACTTGCATTTATAACTATGCTGTCTGTTAGAGAATCACCAATAATAATATTACCGCCGATAGTAACATTACCAACAGCACTAATGCTACCGCTTACATTTAAATTTCCAGTAACGTTAGTGTTTGCTTGTAGTTCAATAGTTCCTGTTCCGTTAGGATCTACTTCAATAGAACTATTGCTAACAGTAGTTGAGATTCTATTGCCTTGAAGTTGCAAATCGTCGATTTGTAATCGAGAATGATAAACAGTAGCTTCTCCAGCTGCTGCTGCAAAAATGATTGTGTTAGAACTGCTGGAAATTGTGTTTCCAGTAAAAGTCAAATTACCTACATTTAATTGATTATCAACTGTAAGATTAGTTGTTCTTGTGTGACCGTTTACTTGGATGGTCGTGCTTGGGGTTGTTGTTTTTATCCCGATACGAGAGTTGACAACATCCAGATAGAGAAGGTCGGTCTCGAAAGCCAGGTTCTCGCCCGCACGGAGCAAGTTGGACTTCAAGAGCTGACCGGAAATACGACCAATAGCCATTAGCTCTCCAATAATCACACCGTGTTTCACGGATTACCTGATTTTCAGCTTTCGCTCTTTGCCGGTATACCACAGTCGGATCACATAAGAAATGGTCTTTTCTTATGATTAGTAGTATTTATACAGAATGGAAAATTACCCTAGTATGAGGGTATAGATATTGCTTAGATCATCCATGTCGGTAGAAGTAACTGTACCTCCACTTCCACCAATAGATACTGCCCAAACTGAACCATCAAAGCATTCAAGATACTGTTGATCAGTATTCCAACGAGTTTCTCCTACTTCCGGACTTCCGCTTCTTTCAGCGTCTGTACCTGAAGGTATAACCATTGCATTGTCGCCCAAGAATCTGGAATACCCAATTCCTGTGCTAGCAAGGGTTAAAGGAGAATTTAATAAATTTGTAAGATCGTTATCTTGCCATTTAGTCTGTTCGATATATGTTATTCCTGTATCAGGAAATAGATTTATATCTTCATTTGATTGTATAGCAGATATTTTATTTGCTACACCGTCGAGTGTTGTTTGATCACTAACGGTAACAGATAATGGTCGTAATCCGCTACCTGGCCAAGCACCTGAATTTATTTTTGTCCAATCAGGTGAATGTAATTGTGCCCAGCGTCGAGGACTTGAATCAGCAGCATCAGCACCTAATGCGTAAGTTAGATCATCACCAGGAATAATGCTTTGGGTGAAATCTGGAGCAACTACTACTGTATCAACTGTTTGATCGCCTAATATCAAGGTTCCAACAGTGCTTAAATTTCCACCTACGTTAGTATTTCCACTAACATATAAATCGCCGTCTACATTAGTTGTTGCTTCTAATGATACTGTACCGGATCCATTAGGATCGAATAAAATATTGTTATTGTTAAAGCTTGTTATTCGATTATCGTTAAACAACAGATAATCAGTGCTACCAGTTCTAGTAGCTAATCTATCATGAAAAATTTCTGAACCTGCAATAAAAACATTTATGCCGCCAATTGATGTAGTTATTGTTTCTGGTGAATTTAATCTAAGATTTTGTATCGCTGCTTGTGTATCAACTGTCAGATCTACAGTTCTTAGACTGTTGTTTATATCTAGTTCGTATGACGGTGTACCATCTTTAACACCAATCCTTCGATTGGTAACATCAAGATATAATAGATCAGTTTCAAACGCTAGGTCAACGCCTGCACGTAACAGGTTGTCTGATAATACCTGACCACCTATGCGTCCTAATTGACTCATTGTTAGTTGGCGTATCCGTAGTATACAGTTACGTAAACTGGATTACCGCCTCCTCCTGTTGCTGGCACTGGTGAACCAAATCGGACATAATAACCAGCTGGATATGATCCTGCACCACCGTAAAACCCTGCAGAAGGTACACCTACAGGATTTTGGACTATGGTAAAGTTTGTTGTAGAAATTTGGAAAACGTTTTCAACAAGAACAATGATGTTATCTGCACTGGCTGTGTATGCTGTAACAAAGCTTGTATTCAATGGTCCAAAATGTTGTTCGACGCCGTCACCGGGGCCTATAGACTGTTTAGTAATAGCTGTTGCTAGTGCGCTGGCTACAGTTACCCAAGAGTTACCAACGTAAGCTTCGATAGTATTTGATGTTGTATTATACCTAATAGTTCCATTAGCATCAGTTGGCTGTCTTACACTTGTTAGTTGAGGTCTTTCAGATGTAGTACCTTTGGGCAGCATCATACCACCTTTAGCATTGAACACTACTCTGTTACCTGGACCTACACCGTCAGGATAGGCGATCAATGTTCGATCACTAGTACTCCATTTTGATAACGATTTTGTTTTTAGGTATTTCATACTGGTAATGAGCTCACTGTAACACAAAGACGATTAGCAGCATTTGTACCAACATAAATTTCGTCGCCGCTGTCTAAAATTATTCTTTCTTCATTAAAAAATACAGTTTCACCTGCAGGAACTGTTAGGTTGCTTACTACTAAATTACAGTTAGACCCGGAATTCTGAGCACCAACACCTGCTTTAGCAAAATAAAGATTTACGTTTACTGCGTTGGTTGTTTCATCAGATGCGCTAGGAGCAGCAATATTACATAATGCTATACAAGTTATAGCGTTAGTTTGACCAGTCACTGCACCTCCGATAGGAGCTCCTGTTGTGGTGCTGGTATATACCAAATCTGGTACTGTTATCGTGGATGCTGTGACTAATGTACTTTTTATCATATCTTTCTCTTAAAATATCATGCTGAAAACTAAAGCTTTGTTCTTACTTATAAGTTCTCCATTGCGCTTGCTCGCTGTAAGATTATCATTGACAAACCAAACACCAGAATCTCCTAGATCTGGGCTCTTAGCATAGATCAATGTTGAACCAGAAACATATGTAGGATCTCCTGCAAGTCTTTCTATTTGCAGTGCATAGTTGGTTTCTAATTTTCCAGTTCCTTGGGTTTTAATTCTAATATTCTGGTTGGTGATACCGTCAACTGTGGTTATTTCAAACGAGTTGTTTAATTCTAACCCTAACAGCTCCATCCTATTTGTGTACATCTGGGATACCAAATAGTTATCAACAATGAATGTAACTGCACTAGAACCATATGAACTGTAACCAGTCTGTGATGATAGGTATCCTGTAGAACCTGGGTTTCCAGGTGTCACGTCTTTATCACCGATAATAACACGAGTGTCTCCACTTTCTGGAGCACGAATCTGGAACGTTGGATTATTTAGAATTGCATCGTCTACATACTTTTTGTTAGGCAATGCATCGTCGCCGAATGCAATAACTTGTGTTTCATAATTGTCTGTACCTTGTACATGAACTAGTCCAGTACCGGTACCGATCAACATTAAATTACCGTTGTCTGTAGATGCATCTGTAACTATTTCTCTTACTTTTAATCTACTGTTTGAAAAATTAAAAGTAGGATATGCACCACTAACTATTTGCCAACCGCCAGTTGTTGCAGTTGGATCTCCAGTCCTATAATTAGGAACTGTAATATTTTCGTTCCACAGAAACTGCGTAAAAGGTTGTAATCCTCTATCGATCTGTAGTCCTGAATAATCTAGAGTCACTCCAGATCCAGTTTCTCCGTCATTTAGAGTTATGATGTTATCTTTAATATCTAAGTTAGTAACAGCAACATTTAAGAATTCACCATCAACTACTAAATTACCAACAACACGAACATCTCCTGTTCCAACATCTAAAACAATTTTAGATCCGTCAGGAGTTTTAATATTGTAATCGCCGTTTATACGGAGAAACTGTCCCATTTTTATCTACCTATTAAACTGGTGTTAGAACTATGAAGTCTGCTGAAGAATCGTTTTCTAGATACCATTTATATACTGTTTGGTCGTGGTTTGAAGAAGCAGCTGAATCTTCACCTTTCCAATAACCACTGCTTAGTACAGGGCTTGATGGAAATCCCCATGCTAATCTTTTTGTCAATTTAGCAATAGGAACTTGATTGTTTACACCATTACCGCCAACATAACCAAGAATACGCATTTCACCTGCGGCATTTGGTGTTGTGTCAACTAGTTTAGCTGTTACATAGTTTGCTGTGGTTCCAATGTCACCTACACGGCATACTACAAAAGTTCTTGAACCGCGCTGTTTGATGATTACACCATCGGTCTGGTTAGTAGAACCATCATAAAATTCTACACGAACGCCTGTATTGCTTGCAAATGTACCAATAACATCAGTACCGTTTATATCTTTTCTAAGTGGACGTCCCATTTGTTTTCTCCTTATGTTTGACGTTTTAGGTCTACGCGGTGGGTAACCGCATAAGTCCGCTCATTGTCGGCTCTTATAATAGACAAAGTATTTATCTATCAGAGAGCATAGCCATCAACTCGAGTTTTCCAACTGTTGAAATTACCCGATTGATCTCATCTAGTTCTCGCTGAGCTCGTTCTAAATAATTTTTATTTTTTGTCTGTCGATGATGCACCATCGCTATAGAATATTGCTGTATATGATTTTCAACAATATGCTCAATCTGATTTACGTCATGTTTAAACATAGGAAAACGCTTACGCCAAGCGTTTATGTGTTTTCTAAGTTCAGGAAAATCTTTATCGCTTTCTACTTTCATGCCAATATTTAAGCCAAACAAAAAGCCCCTTACGGGGCTTTTTGAATTGTTTGATAATCGTTTTTCGATTAGGCAAACTTTAGGTTAGCAGTTGTAACACCTACTTTGCCTAGGTAGTCAGCTGCGTTACCTAGAGAAGATGCTACGTTTGTCAACTCAACATAACCATAACGTGTCATGAATGATACGACTGGTTCGAAAGTTGATGGATCTAACACAACACCACTGCTCATCAATGGAATGTATGGGCAGTAGAATGCTGGTGCGTCAGACTCAGAAGAGCCTTTGTAACC
>JACCDX010362735.1_pt1 | contig 16058 bp, 20 predicted proteins | sample 7449681 | NCBI WGS metagenome assembly JACCDX01 (sample SAMN15323450, study PRJNA562643) | freshwater metagenome | isolation source: river surface water | place: USA:Blue River Watershed | collected 2017-08-18 | reverse complement strand
TTACAATCTTGTCACCCCGTCGCATGACGGGGTCCATAACATATTTAATTTTTTCTTACTAAATCCAAAACCAACTCCACATTTTCAATCGGCGTTTCTGGTAAAATTCCATGTCCTAAATTGAAGATAAATGGCTGATCGCTGAAACTTTCTAAGATATTCAAAACCTCTTTTTCGATTTCTTTTTTCGAGCCAAAAGCCAGTAAAATATTATCCAAATTTCCCTGCACAACTTGGCCAAGATTTTCCTGTAAATTTTTCTTCACCCAATTTCTTTCTAAAGTTTGATCAATTGCCAAACCATGTGGCGCAACTTCGCGGGCGAATTCTTCGTAATTAACTCCAACACCGCGTGGAAAGCAAATTACCGGAATGTTTGGATGTAATTTTTTGATTTCAGAAACAATTTTTTTGGTCGGTGCAATTACCCATTTTCTTAATTGTTCTGGCGGCAAAACTCCGGCCCAAGAATCGAATAATTTTACAACATCTGCTCCAGCTTTGATTTGGTGAGACAAATATTCGATTATACTCACAGTCAAAATTTCGATCAGCTGCGAAAAAAATTCTTCATTCTCAATCGCACTACGACGAACCGACTCAAAATTTTTCGATCCACCACCTTCAATCATATAACAAGCTAGCGTCCAAGGAGAGCCAGAAAAACCGATTAGAGCGACATCCTTATCAAGTTTTGATTTTGTTAGAGCTAGCGCCTCGAAAACTGGATTTAAATGTGATTTGATATTGTCGGTCTTAAATGTTTTTAGATCTTCGAGATTAGAAATTTTTTGCAACTTTGGTCCTTCATTTTTCACGAATTCAACTTTAACGCCTAGAGCGTCAGGAATTACCAAAATATCAGAGAAGATAATTGCAGCATCAAAACCAAATCGGCGAATTGGTTGTAACGTAACTTCAGAAGCTAATTTTGGAGTATAGCACAATTCTAGAAAATTTTTCACATCTGATCTGATAGCTCGATATTCAGGTAAATATCTGCCTGCTTGTCTCATTACCCAAATTGGAGGATTAGAATTTTTCTCTTTTTTAAGAAGTGTATTAAGTAATTTATTCATTTAGAAACTAGATAATTATATTAGTGCTGTGAGTTATTTTATTAATTTTTTTCCACAAAGTTATTAACAATATTAAAACTTGTAAAACCTTGAAAATAAAGGATTTATAAAAGTTATTAACAGGTAAAATAATTTTAAAAAAAACTTTTACACAGCTAAAAAACCTGTGGAGAAAATGTGGAAGTTTTTAATAAGTTTTTGGAAAAAATATTAAGCGTGGATAAGTCGCGAGTTATTAACAATTTATTAACAGATTTTTTAACATGAAGCAAAGGATCGAAAAAACTCTACAAGAAAATTTAAAGCCAAAATTTTTAGAGGTAAAAAATAATTCCCATCTTCATGCCGGACATGCCGGAGATAATGGAACTAATGAAACGCATTTTTTAGTGACGATTGAAGCGGAAGAGCTGAAAGGAAATAAGGTAAGTGCACATCGCAAGGTTAACCAGCTTTTGAAAGGGGAATTTGAGAAAGGGTTGCATGCTTTGGAGATAAAGATTAGTTCATAAAACAAATGGACCCCGTCATGCGACGGGGTGACAAGATAGAGTAAGGTGAAAGCCTACTCCCAATTGTCACCCCGTCGCATGACGGGGTCCATCGTTTTTTAAGCTCTTTTCTCTTTCTGTGGAACCACGGTCATTATTTTCTTCCCGTCTTTTTCTTCGATTTCTTTCTCATTTAAGTAAGTGATTTCAACCTTCTTATTCTTAGTTAAGACCTCTTTTGAAATTTTAACTGACTTAACATTTTTCTGAGATGGAACTTCAAACATCGTATCAAGTAAGATGTTTTCAGTAATAGCACGAAGACCGCGAGCACCAGTTTTGCGCTCAATTGCACGTTTAGCGATTTCTTTCAAAGCATCTGGTTCGAAAGTTAATTCAACTTTATCAAGATCGAAAAGTTTCTGATATTGTTTTGAAATTGAATTTTTTGGTTCAGTTAAAATTCTAGTCAAATCTTCTTCGGTTAATCCTTCAAGTGCTGCAACCAAAGGAAGTCTGCCCACGATTTCTGGAATTAAACCGAATTTAATCAAATCGTCTGGTTCAACATTTGTAAAAATATCTTTGCGAGTTAGATCGTCTTTAGCATGAACATCAGCTCCAAATCCAATTGAAGAACCTTTGCCACGAGCGGAAATAATTTTTTCTAAACCAGAAAATGCGCCGGCGCAAATGAACAAGATGTTTTTAGTATCAACTTGCACATATTCTTGCTGTGAAGTTTTTCTTCCCGGTTGAGTTGGAACTGAAGAAACCGTGCCTTCAATAATTTTTAACAAACCTTGCTGAACACCTTCGCCTGAAATGTCGCGGCTTCTGGCTCCTTCTTCAGATTTACGAGCGATTTTGTCGATCTCGTCAATGTAAACAATTCCACGTTGAGTCTTTTCGATGTCGTAATTGGCAGCTTGTAAAAGTCGGGAAATGATATTTTCCACGTCATCACCAACGTAGCCAGCTTCAGTTAAAGAAGTAGCGTCAGCCATGGTGAAAGGAACATCCAAAATTCGAGCTAAAGTTTGCGCGAGCAAAGTTTTTCCGCAGCCAGTTGGTCCAATCATTAAAATATTGGATTTGTTCAACTCAATTCCGTCAGCGGAAAGTGAAGCTGAAGAATCGATGCGTTTGTAATGGTTATAAACTGCAACCGCTAAAACTTTTTTGGCATATTCTTGTCCAACGACATATTCATCCAAAATTTTGATGATGTCTTTTGGTGTTGGTTTTGAACCGTCAGATTTGCCAAGTGCGGATTTTTTGTTATCTTCGCGTAAAATATCGGTGCAAAGTCCAACACATTCGTTACAAACAAAAACAGTTGGTCCGGCGATTAATTTTTTTACTTCATTTTGATGTTTGCCGCAAAACGAGCAGCACAAGTCGGAAGATTCTTCTCTAGTCATAATTATTTAGATTCAGATTTGTGATCAGGTCTTTTGTCGATTACTTGGTCAATCAAGCCAAATTCTTTGGCTTTTTCGGCGGTCATAAAATTGTCGCGCTCCATTGATTTTTCAATCGCTGATAATTTTTGACCAGTATGTTTAACGTAAATTTCGTTTAATCTTTTTTTCAAAGAGATGATTTCTTGAGCATGAATTTCGATGTCAGTTGCTTGTCCGCTATATCCGCCGGATGGTTGGTGAATCATGATGCGAGAATTCGGTAAGCAGAATCTTTTTCCTGGTGCACCAGCAGCTAATAAAAGTGATCCCATTGATGCGGCTTGACCGATACAAATTGTTGCAACATCGGGTCCGATATATTGCATAGTGTCATACATCGCAAGGCCGGAAGTCACGATTCCACCTGGAGAATTGATGTAAAAATAAATGTCCTTTTTCGGATCTTCAGATTCCAAAAATAACAGCTGAGCCACCACAAGAGATGAAACTTGGTCATTAACTGGGCCAGATAAAAAGATAATTCTTTCTTTTAAAAGGCGGGAATAAATATCAAATGCGCGTTCGCCCTTATTAGTTTGTTCGACAACGGTTGGAACAAGATAATTAGCTTGTTCAAGAATCATTCTTTCGGACATGTTTTTTGTTTTTTGTGAAAAATTTAAGGGGGAATTGAACCGCGATTTAAGATTTAGAAGAGAAATAAAGCAATGTCATTTTCGCTATTGAAATTGGGCTTAGCTTCCTTATGTTTTTTGTTCCCCAATTTTTTCAACTTATATTTCGGAGTGTTTCACAATGCAGGAAAATCAAGGTTCAAATCCAGTCGATAATCAAGAACAACAAGAACAAAATGTTGTAGAAAATTCAGCAGAAAAAATTGCTGAATTAGAAAAAGCAGTGTCGGAAAGTAACGATAAATTACTTCGTACTTTAGCCGAATTAGATAATGTCAGAAGAAGATCTCGTGAAGAAGTAGAAAAGGCAGGAAAATTTGCCATTTCTGGTTTTGTGGGTGATTTAGTTTTGGTTGCGGAGAATTTTTTCTTAGCTAGTGAAAATGCTCCAAAAGCTGAAATTGAAAAAAATCCGGCAATCAAAAATTATGCCGATGCCATCGTGATGACCGAAAAAGAACTTCTAAAAGTCTTAGAAAAAAATCAGGTAAAAAGAATTTACCCACTTAACCAACCCTTCGATCACAATTTTCACGAAGCAATCGCACAGATAGAAAGCGAAGCTTCAGAAGGCACGGTAGTTCAGGTTATTCAAGCTGGATATTCAATTTCTGAACGCTTGATACGTCCGGCTTTAGTTGGAGTTGCTAAGGCTAAAGCATAAATTTCTTGCAAAAAGCCAAGCGCTAAATAACTTGCGCGGCCCTTTTGCTTGATGATCTTGTTAAAATCAAAACAAAAAGTTTAAGGGATTGTAGCTCAGCCCGCGTCTGCGCAAGCAGCACGAAAAATTGGCCAACTGAACTATGATCCGATTTATATATGGGATTATAGCTCAGTTGGTCAGAGCAGGATGCTCATAACGTCTTGGTCGTAGGTTCAAGTCCTACTGATCCCACCAATTCCAATTCTTTATAGTTTCGGAATTTAAAATACTGCGTCAGCAGTGTTTTCGCGAACTTTAATGTTCGTACTGATTCACGGGTCAAGGCTTTCTACCTGTGTTTCTGCTTACTAAATCTTAATTAAAAAATGACATGCCGAAAATGAAAACAAACAGCGGGGCTAAGAAGAGATTCAAAGTTACCGGTACTGGCAAAGTTGTTCACAAACAAGCTGGTAAAAGACATAACCTAGGCAAAAAAAGCCAAAAAAGGATTAGAAATTTGCGTAAAGGCGCAGTTCTATCTGAAGGTCATGCAGCTAGTATTTTGAAACACAAGATGCCATATAACCGTTAATTTAAAGGAGTCCCATGAGTCGTGTAAAAAGAGGCGTTACTAAAAGAGCCCGCCATAAAAAAATCTTAAAACTTGCTAAAGGCTATCGTGGCCGCGCCAAGAATTGTTTCCGCGTTGCAATTGAAAAAGTTGAAAAAGCATTACGTTACGCATATCGCGATCGTCGTACTAAAAAAAGAGACTTCCGCGCTCTTTGGATTCAACGTATCAACGCTGCTGTTAGACCTCACGGAATCGTTTATTCAAGATTCATCAACGGTTTGAAATTAGCTCAAATTGATCTTGATCGCAAAGTGCTTTCTGACCTTGCAATTAAAGAGCCAGAAACTTTCGCTAAAATTGTTGAAAAAGCCAAAGCGGCTTTGAAATAAATAAGTCATTGGTTGTCGGAATCTCCGACAACCAATTTCTGAAAAATTGCCCATGAAACTCTACAACGCCCTAGTAAAAAAATCTCAGGAAGGAAAAATCGAAGACATTCTTTTATTCAAAGAAGGCTTTTCGATGATGGCTTTTTTGTTCAGCGCCTTCTGGTTTCTTTACCATAAAATGCGCAAAGAGTTTTTTGTTTTATTGGCAGCGAATTTTGTTTTTGCTTTTGCCGGAGGGATGAATTTTTTATCCGGCTTTGATGAATTTTTTCTGCAAATTTCTTTCTTTTTTATTATCGCTCTCAATGCCAATTATTGGTTAGTTGATGATCTTAAAAAACGTGGTTATGAATTTGTTGGATTAGTTTTTGGCTCAGACGCGGCCAATGCCAGAATGCGTTTTGTTGAAAATCTTAAAGCTGATAATCTGCTCGAATCTGTTGAGCTCACAAATCTGAAATAACTTACTTAAATGAAAACCGTCATAATCGATTATGGCTCCGGCAATATCGAATCCGTTTTTAATGCATTAATCTCGGTAAAAACTCCCAATCAAGAAATCGTAATTTCTAGCGACCCAATAGAACTTAAATCGGCCACTTCTCTAATTTTGCCCGGAGTTGGCGCGTTTGCTGATTGCATCAACGGCTTAAAAGCGGTTACCGGATTATCGGAAGAATTAAGAAAACAAGTTATCACCGAAAAGAAACCATTCCTTGGAGTTTGTGTTGGTATGCAAGTTTTAGCCTCAATTGGTTATGAAGATGGCGAACATGCCGGATTAAGCTTCGTCAGCGGTAAAGTTGAAAAAATTATTGCCAGCGAAACATTAAAAGTTCCGCATATGGGCTGGAACGAAATCGTCGTTAAACCCAACAAACATCCAGTTCTAAATGATATTAAAACGGGAGATCATTTTTATTTCGCTAATTCTTATCACTTCCGTTGCCAAAATGAGCATAATGAATTAGCCCACGTGGAATATGGCTCGAAGCTTTGTGCGATCATTGCCAAAGACAATATTTTTGGTACACAATTTCATCCTGAAAAAAGTGGTGAAGCGGGATTAAAATTACTAAAAAATTTCCTGAACTGGCGACCATAAGCCAGCATCAATGTCATCCTGAGCCTGTCGAAGGATCATTCTGCAGGCTCAGGATGATAATATCGAGTTCCACAAATGAAAATTTCTGACTTCATTAATCACGCGCTTTTCAACCCTTCCAGCGGTTATTACCGCACCAAAAATCCAATCGGTAAAAATTCAGATTTTATTACCGCGCCAGAAATTTCGCAGGTTTTTGGTGAACTCCTCGCCGCATATTTTTTGCAAATTTCTAGTACTAAAAAATCCCCAATCGCCTTCGTTGAAATGGGCGCTGGCAAAGGCACTTTGTTTGCCGATATTTTGGGTGCGATAAAAAAATTAGCGGAAAAAAATATTGTTCCTGCCGTTGATTTTATTAATCGCGCAACTTTCCACATTGTTGAAATCAATCCGGTTTTGCAGAAAATTCAGCAGGAAAATCTGCGCCAATTCACAGTTACTTGGTCTGAAAATTTTTCTGATTTTATTTCGCAAAATCAGGGCAAAGAAATTTTCTTCTTAAGCAATGAACTTTTTGATTGTTATGCAATCGATCAATTTGTGCTTACAGAAATGGGTTGGCGCGAAAGAATGATCGCTGATAAAAAATTTGTCCTCGCCGATTTTGATAAAAAAATTCACAATTTCGTTGAACAAGAAATTAACGCTCTAGCCCCAATTGGTGCGGTTTTTGAATATAGTTTGGCCGCGCGCGAATTCATGAAACAACTTTGCGAAGCTTTGAAAACGCAAGGCGGAATCGCAATTAATATCGATTACGGCTATATCAAAAACCAATTCGCCAACACATTACAAGCGCTAAAAAATCACCAGAAAGTTGATGTTTTAGAAAATCCCGGTGAAGCCGATATTACAAGTTTGGTGGACTTCGCATCGCTACAAAAAATTGTTCAAAATCACGATTTAAATTCATCACTAATTTCACAAAAAGAATTCTTAATCGGCCTTGGAATTGAACAGCGTCGTAAAGTTTTAATTGAGAAAAATCCGGCAAAAGAATCCGAAATAAACTCCGCTATTGATCGTTTAATTGATTCAAGTCAAATGGGCGATCTATTCAAATGCCTCATCATCTGGTAAAATCATGAAAGAAATTTACGAAACTAATCCGCAGGAAATTCTTACAACTTCTTGCGACTTTGAAATTGACGGTTTGCGTCACGACTATTCGGTGGAAGAAATCACACAGCTTTTTGCACTGCCTTTTAACGATTTGGTTTTTAAGGCTGCTGAAATTCATCGCCAATTTCACGATCCAAATAAAGTTCAAATCAGCACGTTACTCAGCATCAAAACCGGTTCTTGTCCGGAAAATTGTAAATATTGCCCGCAATCAGCGCATTACAATACTGGACTTGAAAAAGAATCTTTGATGGCAATCGATAAAATTTTAGAAGCTGCCAACGCTGCAAAAGAAGCCGGCGCCTCAAGATTTTGCATGGGTGCAGCTTGGCGAAATCTTCACGATCGTGACGTTGAAAAAATCTGTCACATTGTTGACGAAGTTAAAAAAACCGGACTTGAAACTTGCATGACGCTTGGAATGTTAACCGATTCTCAAAGCAAGAAACTCAAGGAAGCCGGCCTCGATTATTATAATCACAATATTGACACTTCGCCGGAATTTTATTCAGAAATTATCACCACCAGAAGTTTTGAAGATCGTTTAAATACCCTAAAAAACGTCCGCGAAGCCGGATTAAATGTCTGCTCAGGTGGTATTGTAGGAATGGGCGAATCTCGAATTGATCGCGCTAAAATGTTAATTATCTTGGCTAATTTACCAAAACATCCACAATCAGTTCCAATCAACATGTTAGTGAAAGTTGCGGGAACGCCGATGGAAAAAATTGAAGAACTCGATCAGTTTGAATTTATCCGCACAATTGCCGTTGCCAGAATTATGATGCCAAAATCTGTGGTGCGTTTATCCGCAGGTCGTGAAAATATGAATGAACAAACCCAAGCCTTGTGTTTCTTGGCCGGAGCTAACTCAATTTTTTACGGCGAGAAATTACTAACCACGTCAAACCCAGAGATGGAAAGCGATCAAAAACTTTTTGAAAAGTTGGGAATCGAAAAAAAATAAACTTAAAATATGAACTACAAAAGAAATTCTGCTTTCTCTCTTATCGAGCTCTCAATTGTAGTTATAATCATCGGAATTTTGATTGCTGGTGTTATGCAAGGTTCAAAGCTTTATTTTAAATTTAAGCTTCAAACAGCTCAGGCTCTAACTAGAAGCTCATCAGTAAATGGAATTAAGAATTTGGTTTTGTGGTATGAAACAACTTTGGACGCCAGCTTTGATGCCAATCAAAATTTTGAGGGCAATAAAATCTTAACTTGGCGCGATCTTAATCCGCAAAGAGTTTATAAAAATGACACAACAAATCCAAGCCTAACTTGTTCAACCTGCCCAACCTTTATTGAAAATGGAATTAGTGGTTTACCGACTATGAAATTTGAAGGTTCACGAACTACTCGCCTTAATTTTAGTAGAGGTGTAGAGATTGGGAACAGTGACTACACAATCTTTATTGTAGATCAGAGAGGGAAAGACAGTTTTGGCGGTACTTACGGTATACCATATTTTATATCATTAGCCACTGCTGGATCAGGAGCAAATAGTTCAATCTTAATAAGCTATTCAAGTAGTGCGAACTCTATTTCATGGAGCCAAGGAGGCTCTACCAATATGACTTACACTAGCAATAGTCTTTCGGGGGCAGAACCGGTTGCTCATACTTTTTTGTTATCACAAGCTAATGGTGGTAGAAAATATTGGGCGAATGGTGGAAGAACTCCCGCTTCTCAAGATGCGACAAAAAATTCTCCTGTCCCAGAGATATTATCCGGGGGATATATTGGTGGTTTCGTTGGTGGCGGCAATTTTTATTCTGGTAATATTTCAGAGATAATTATTTTTAACCAAGCTTTAACTGATGAAGAAAGAATGTCGGTTGAGAAATATCTTGGTCAAAAATATTCACTTAGACTCAACTATTAAATAATTTTTATGATAAATATCGAAGCAAAATTAGCATCACTTGGAATTACTCTGCCAACTCCAGCCGCACCGGTTGCCAACTATGTTGGATTTGTAAAATCTGGTAACCAAGTTTTCGTTTCTGGGCAACTGCCATTCGAAGCTGGAAAATTACAATTCATTGGAAAAGTTGGCTCGGAAGTTTCGGCAGAAGATGCTAAAAAAGCGGCGCGCCTTTGTGCGATTGGTCTTTTAGCGCAGTTGAAAGTTGCTTGCGATGGAGATTTAGAGCGTGTTGTACGCTGCGTTAAACTTGGAATTTTTGTTAATGGTGACGCCAATTTCAAAGATCATCCTGCAGTTGCCAATGGCGCTTCTGATTTGATGGTTGAAGCTTTGGGCGATGCTGGAAAACATGCTCGCGCAGCAGTTGGATCTGGCTCGCTACCTTTCGGTGTTGCTGTTGAAGTTGATGCGATTTTTGAAATTAAATAGATTTCATCCAATTGGTAAAATCAGTTATCTTCTGCGGCACATTTTTTTGGTTTAGTCGCAGAAGATAATAGGTGTAAGGGCTTTTGAAATCATCGCTCACCGCTTTCACCAATTCTTTATTTTTTAGTTCTTTCTCGATCAGAAATTTTGGCACTAGTCCAACTCCCATTCCATTCTTCGCTGCTTCTGACAGCATAAAAAGATGTTCAAAAATATGACTATGGCGAATCTTTAAATTTTTTAATTTGAAGTGACCCAAATATTTCTGCCACATTTGCGGCCGATAAGTGTGGCCAAGTAAATTGCATTCAAGCAAATCCTCAGCCTGATTGATTTTGTGAGCCTTTTTAAATTTAGGAGAGCAAACACAAAGTAACTCTTCGCCCATAATTTTAGTGGCGACAAATTTCTTCCATTTCGGATTATTTTTTTGCGGCGTGACGCGAATCGCTAAATCGCAACCGACCTTTTTAAAATCGATATCACCGTCGCCGATTTTTACTAAAACGTCATATTGCGGAAATTTCTTTTTAAAATCCTGCAAGCGCGGAACCAGCCAAACATGGCTCATGGAAGGCATGACATTGATGTGTAAAATTTCTTTCGGCTGCTTTTTGTTTTTCGAGGCGATGATTTCTGCAGTGGCTTCTTCAATATTTAGCAGCGCTGCTTCAACTTTTTTGACATAAATTTGTGCCGCTTTGGTTAAATCAAGCGACTGAAAATTACGCTCAAAAACCTTGAAACCCAGATGATCTTCCAGCAGCGCAATCTGTTTGCTGACGGCGCCTTGAGTTAAATTTAAAAGGGCAGCAGCTTTGGAAAAATTTTTAGTTTTGGCGCAAACTATAAAAATTCGAAGACTTTTAAGAGGAGGCAATTTCATGATTAGTTGAACTATGAGTTTTTTTCATACCACTTACAGAAAAACATTAGTTTGTAAAAAAATTCAAGCCGCTGTTTTGTGCATCACAGAAATTTTCTTTAACTAAAAAACAATCAATATGTTGCAGCCCTTTCATTTAGCAATGCCCGTCACTGATTTAGAAAAAACGCGGAAATTTTACGGCGAATTTCTTGGCTTTCCCGAAGGTCGCGCTTCGGATAAATGGATCGATTGGGATTTTTTTGGTCATCAATTTGTGACGCATTTACATCCGCAAAAAAATGAAGGAATCGTTAATCCAGTTGATGGTCACGGCGTGCCAGTTCCCCATTTTGGCGTGGTATTGGAATGGCAACAATGGCATGATTTCGCCGATCGTTTAAAATCTCACAATGTGCAATTTGTGATCGAACCTTACATCCGATTTAAAGGACAAGTTGGCGAACAAGCGACAATGTTTTTTTGTGACCCAAGTGGTAACGCCCTTGAATTTAAAGCCTTCAAAGACATCTCTAAATTATTTGCAAAATGACCCAACTAACTTTTGAGCAAGTTAAACTTGCGGCGAATCGTCTAAAAAATCACATCGAGAAAACTCCGGTTATTTCTAGCGAAAAATTAAATGAGGAACTTGGCGCGCAGGTTTTTTTCAAAATGGAAAATCAGCAAAAGACCAAGTCTTTCAAGGCACGCGGAGCTTTCAATTCGATTTTAGCTTACCAAGAAAAACACGGAAAGTTACCAGAAAAAGTTGTAGCACAAAGTTCGGGAAATCACGCCCAAGCAATCGCTAAAGCTTGTCAGGAATTTAATATTCCGGCTTTGATTTATATGATTACTAAAGCGTCACCCGTGAAAATTGCTGCGACCAGAGCTTTGGGTGCTGAAGTTGTTTTGTTTGATAAAAGAGCTGATGTCAATAAAGCGGCAGAAGATAAACAAAAAGAAGGCTATGTTTTTATTCATCCCAATGATGGTGACGATATAATTTTGGGCCAAGGAACTGCTGCCTTCGAGGCGCTTTCGGAAATTGGTGAAGTTGACGCAATTTTTGCACCTTGCGGCGGTGGAGGTTTGGTTTCGGGAACTTATTTGGCTAGTTTAGGATTATCGCCAAAAGCTAAAACTTTTGCCTGCGAGCCTTTGAGCGCCAACGATGCGGCGCGCTCAGTTCGTGAAGGAAAAATTGTTGGTTATGAAGATACTCCAAACACGGTTGCTGATGGTGCAAGGACTTTGCATGTATTGCCACAATCATTTGGCTATTTGCAAAAAGTTGCCGGATTTCTTGAAATTACCGAGGAAGAAATAGTTTTTTGGCAAAAGAAATTATCAGAGATTTTAGAGCAGAAAATTGAACCAACTTCAGCCCTTACAATTGCTGGCGCGGTACAATATTTACAAAAAAATCCTCAAGCTAAAAATCAAAAACTTTTAGCTATTATTTCCGGTGGAAATGTTGTCTGAAGCAGCAATTTCGCTGACCATTTTTTTAAATCCGGTCGCAACCACGTAAGTTTCGGAAGAATCTTTGCGTGAAGAATCGGGTTTGAAATATTTCACCAAAGTGAAGTTTTTGCGTAATCTTTTTAAGATTTCATCGGAGTTGCCGCCTTGGAAAATTTTCCCAACAAAACTGCCATTTTTTGACAAGATTTTTTCGGTTAAAGCCAAAGCTTCTTCCAAAAGTGCGATGATACGCATGTGATCTGTTGTGTGATCTCCGGTAGTGTTTGCTGCCATATCGGACAAGACTGCATCGCATCTGCCGCTTTTGTTGTAGGGAATAGTTTTAAGCAATGAAACAATTTTTTCTGGTGCTTCTTGCGTCATAAAATCGCCGACGAAAAAATTCACTCCAGGAAGTGAATCAATTTCTAATAAATCGATCGCGATAACATTTCCGTCGCCAACTTTTGTCACGGCATATTGTGACCAACCTCCGGGTGCGGCTCCTAAATCGACAATGATTTTTCCCTTCTTAAAAATCTTAAATTTTTCATCAATTTCGATAATTTTAAAAGCTGCACGCGAGCGCCAGCCTTCATTTCTAGCCTTTTCAACAAATGGATCATTAATTTGACGCAGCAACCATTTTTGTGATGATTTTTTTAGTCTTTTGGCTTTCTTTAATCTTTGTGATTTTTGGGGCATTATTCCTCTATTTTTCTGGCTTCATCAACTAACATCACGGGAATTCCGTTGTTAATTTTGTAGGCCAATTTTGATTTGTAGCAAATTAACTCATTATTTTTTTCATCAAAAACCAAGTCGCCCTTACATAGCGGGCAGATCAGAATTTCCAACAGTTCGGCAGATATTTTTTGTGACATAATTTCTTGAAAATTTTAGGGCGCACAAATAGCTTGCCCTGCTTTCTTTTTAAATCAAAGGACGAACAAGGATCAAAGTGAAAAAAATCTCAACAATAGGTATTATCGGTGGCGGACAACTTGGTCGCATGACCTGTTTTTATGCTCATAAAATGGGCTTTCGCACCGTAGTTTTATCCGATCAACAAAATTCGCCAGCAAGTTTTGTCACTAATCAAACTATTGTTGCTGATTATGAAAATGAAGAAGCGCTGCAAAATTTTGCGCAGATGATTGATATCGCAACTTTTGAATTTGAAAATATTCCTTTTGAGACCGTTAACTTCCTAAGCAAACATGTTGAAGTTTGCCCAAGCGCGGAAGTTTTAAAAATTACGCAGCATCGAATTTTAGAGAAAAATTTCTTAAATTCGATCGGCATAAAAACTGCTCAATATGCAGAGATTTCAGGTCTTGATAGCCTGCTGGCAAATTTAGAAAAATTTGGTAAAGCGATTCTAAAAACTGCAACAATGGGTTATGATGGTAAAGGTCAATTCGTTTTAAAAACTGCGCAAGATGCAAGAGATTGTTGGATTATGGCTCGCGATCATAAATTAATTTTAGAAAAATTTTGTCCTTTCGATTCCGAAATTTCGGTGATGGTGGCACGTTCAAAAACTGGTGAAGTTGCGGCTTATGAGCCTTTGACCAATATTCATAAAAATGGCATTTTGGACGAAAGTCATTATCCGGCAAAAATCTCGGAAGGCTTGAAAGCAAAAGCTCAAGAGCTGGCAAAAAAAATTGCGGCGGAATTAAATTTGATCGGAGTTTTAGCTGTTGAAATGTTTGTGATTGGTGATGAATTGTTGGTAAACGAGCTTGCGCCAAGGCCCCATAACTCCGGACATTTTTCAATGGATGCTGCGATAACCTCGCAATTCGAGCAATTAATCCGCGCCATTACTGGTCTGCCACTTGGTTCTACAGAATTTCATTCACAAGGTTATATGAAAAATTTAATCGGCGAAGAAGTGAATGATCTGGAAAAATTTTATCAAAATCCACGTGCGAAAATTCATCTTTACGGCAAAGAAAAAGTTGCTGTGGGCAGAAAAATGGCGCATGTAAACATTTTAAAATAAAAACCAGACCCCGTCATGCGACGGGGTGACAAATGGAATCGGGTTTATATTTCCGCTCCTTTGTCACCCCGTCGCATGACGGGGTCCATAACAAAAAGCAAAAATGACAAAATCAAAGGCAAAAGTTACAAAAACCGCTCTCAAAACCAAAAAATCCCTTCTCGACCAATTCAAATTTCTGGCGCAAGAAGATGGGTTTTTGGGCGTTGAAGAAAAATATTTAAAGTCGCAAGACGATGCCAAAGTGGTGGTTATTCCTTTTGGTTTGGAAAAATCGGTAAGCTATGGCGGCGGTACAAAAAACGGGCCAAAAGCGATCATTAAGGCATCGCAACAAGTTGAACTTTTTGACGAAGAATTTTGGTGCGAGCCTTTCAGACAATATGGTGTTGTGACAATGGCCGCGCCGAAGATTGACCGCACTTCCGTGGCAAAATCTTTGGAGCAATTAGAAAAAATCACCGAGCAAGTTTTAGCTGCTGGAAAATTTCCGCTAATTTTAGGTGGCGAGCATTCAATCACGGCAGGTTCAATTCGTCCTTTTGTAAAACGTTATCCGGACTTAGCGATTTTACATTTTGATGCTCACGCTGATCTTCGCGATGGTTTTGATGGCGAACATTATTCTCACGCTGCGGCACTTCGCCGTGTTATGGATAATCCAATCTCAACTTTAATTTCTTGCGGAATTCGTAATATTTCTGCCAGCGAAATTCCTTACTTAGAAGCTAATCGCGACCGCATTACAATCCATTTCGGCAAAGATCGCAGAAGCTGGGATGCTAAGAAAATCGTTGCTGCGCTTAAAGGTCGTCCCGTTTTTGTAACTTTTGATTTAGATGGTTTTGATTCAAGTTTGATGCAAGCCACAGGAACTCCAGAACCCGGTGGAATTATGTGGGAAGACGCTTTAGACATTATCCGTGAAGCCAGCAAAATTTCTAATATCGTTGGTGCGGACGTTGTTGAATTAGCGCCGGTAAAACTGCTACATTCTTGCGATTTTCTTTCGGCAAAATTGTGTTATAAAATTTTGTCTTATGCTTTCCTAAATAAGAAAAAGTAATGATCAAAAAAAATAACGCTAAATTCATAATAAATGGAACTGAAGTTAAGCGTGGACAAAGGCTGCGCATCAATATTGACATGGGCAGTATTTACGATTTTACCGATGTAAAAATGCCTCTGGAAGTGGTGCGTGGAAAAGAAGATGGGCCGACACTTTTTATTTCTTCGACAATTCATGGCGACGAAATTAACGGCATCGAAATTGCTCGTCGTTTGCTTTCACATAAAGCGCTGGAACATATTTGTGGAACTTTGATTGTAATTCCGATCGTAAATATTTTTGGATTTAACGATCGCTCACGCTATTTGCCAGATCGCCGCGATTTGAATCGCTGTTTTCCGGGATTAAAAAATGGCTCCTTAACTTCACAGCTTGCCCATAAATTTATGCAGGAAATCGTTCTGAAATCTGATTTTGGAATTGATCTTCATACTGGTGCATTTCATCGCTGCAATTATCCGCAAATTCGCGCTGACATTTCTGACGAAACAACTTTGGAACTTGCTAAAGCTTTCGGCGCTCCGGTTGTAATCGGATCAGATTTGCGTGATGGATCTTTGCGTGCTTCAGTAGCTCAAATGAATATTCCGATGATTTTATTTGAAGCCGGAGAAGCTCTGCGTTTTGATGAAGATAATATTAAAATCGGCATTGATGGAATTTTGAATGTGATGCGCAAAATCGGCATGATTAAAGAGCCGGTAAAAAAATTTCCGACCAAAAAAATCTTCATCGCACGTTCAAGTTCTTGGGTGCGTGCGCCTCACA
>JACCDX010624176.1_pt1 | contig 16061 bp, 11 predicted proteins | sample 7449681 | NCBI WGS metagenome assembly JACCDX01 (sample SAMN15323450, study PRJNA562643) | freshwater metagenome | isolation source: river surface water | place: USA:Blue River Watershed | collected 2017-08-18 | reverse complement strand
TCTGGGTAGTTCCATCCGCGGGCGGTGAGGAGTTCTAGGCCTTGACCTTCTTCGTTGGACTGGAAACCGCGCATGAGGGCGGCGATGTTTTCTTTGGCGGTCTGATATTTTGCGGGTACAGAGATGCCATATCCATCATCCCAAAGACTCATAAGCATGGGCACTTGCATGACGCAGGCGGCGTTCATCACTTCCCAAAAAATACCTTCTGAAGAGGAAGCGTTTCCGATGGTTCCGAAGGCGATTTCATTCCCTTTGTTTGAAAAATCGGAGAATTGGTGCAAATCGGGGTTTTGGCGGTATAATTTCGACGCAACCGCCAATCCCAACAAACGGGGCATTTGTCCGGCCGTAGGCGAAATATCTGCACTGCTGTTGTAACGATCGGTTTGGGGCAACCAATTGCCTTGGTCATCAAGCAAACGGGTAGCGAAGTGGCCGTTCATGGAGCGACCTCCGCTGGCGGGCTCTTTTTCGGTATCGGGGATGGCGTACAATTGGGCAAAAAATGCGTGTACGTTGCTGACGCCTTTGGCAAACATGAAGGTTTGGTCGCGGTAATAACCACTGCGCCAATCGCCCTGTTGGAAGACTTTGGCCATGGCAATTTGGGCAATTTCTTTTCCATCGCCGAAGATGCCGAACTTGGCTTTTCCGGTGAGAACCTCTTTCCTTCCTATCAAGCTGGCTTGGCGACTTTCAAAAGCGATGCGATAATCGTTGAGAACTTCTTGCACAAAGGCCTCTTTGCTCATTTCTGCGGGTTGTTTTGCTACCTCTTGCATGCAACTGCAAAGATAGGGAAAATAGAATTGGCACTATATCATCGCTGCATTGGCTTTTGATGACTTGTCTATGCTAACTTTGTCTGTCCATGCCTGCCTTCGAGCTTACTTCGCCCTTTCAGCCCACCGGTGATCAGCCGGATGCCATCAAACAGTTGGTGGAGGGCGTAAATACTGGGGTTAAAGCACAGACCTTGTTGGGGGTTACCGGGTCGGGAAAGACGTTTACCATGGCCAATGTGATTGCGCAGACGCAGCGACCCACTTTGGTATTGAGTCACAACAAGACCTTGGTATCGCAGTTGTACGGAGAGTTTAAGCAGTTTTTCCCGAACAATGCGGTGGAATATTTCGTGAGTTACTACGATTATTATCAGCCGGAGGCCTACATCCCAACCACCAATACTTACATTGAAAAGGACCTGAACATCAACGACGAAATTGAAAAATTGCGTTTGAAAACAGTGTCGAGCCTGCTTAGCGGTCGTCGTGATATCATTGTTGTGGCCAGTGTTAGCTGTATCTATGGTGCGGGGAATCCCTCCGATTTTGAGCAGACCATCATTCGCATCAACAAAGGACAAATTATTACCCGCAATACCCTGCTGTTCAAGTTGGTGGAGAGTTTGTATAGCCGTACCACAGCCGATTTTAACCGCGGAACATTCCGGGTGAAAGGCGATACCGTAGATGTGCATTTGGCCTACAATGACTTCGCTTATCGGGTTTCGTTCTTTGGCGATGAGATCGAAGAAATCATCAGTTTTGATCCGGCGAGCGGACGAAAAATTGAGTCGCACGACGATGTGGCGATCTATCCAGCGAATTTGTATGTGAGTCCGAGGGAGCGCCTGAAGGACATCATTTATCAGATCCAGGATGATTTGGTTTTGCAGTTGGAGTATTTCAGGGAGCAGGGCCGATTTTTGGAGGCGAAGCGATTGGAGGAGCGAGTGAATTTCGATTTAGAAATGATTCGGGAGTTGGGTTATTGCAATGGCATTGAGAACTACTCACGGTATTTTGACCGACGGGGTCCGGGCGATAGGCCCTTTTGCTTGCTCGATTATTTCCCCAAAGATTTTTTGTTGGTGGTAGACGAGAGCCACGTATCGATGCCCCAAATCAGGGCGATGTATGGGGGCGACCGCAGCAGGAAAGTGAATTTGGTGGATTTTGGGTTCCGGTTGCCAGCGGCGATGGACAATCGACCTTTGAAATTTGAAGAGTTTTATCAAGTGGTGAATCAGGCGGTGTATGTGAGTGCAACCCCTGCCCAGTTTGAAATAGAGGAGAGTGAGGGTGTGTTGGTAGAGCAACTAATCCGTCCTACCGGACTGTTAGACCCACAAATATTAATCCGTCCGTTGGCCAATCAGGTGGATGATTTGATTGAGGAGATCGACAATCGCATCAAGATGAAAGATCGGGTATTGGTGACAACATTGACCAAGCGGATGGCGGAGGAATTGACCAAATATTTGATGCGGTTGGGTGTAAAAGTGGATTACATTCACAGTGAGGTGAAGACCTTAGACCGGGTAGAAATTTTGCGTAATCTGCGGATGGGTGTGATTGATGTGTTGATTGGGGTGAATTTGTTGCGTGAGGGATTGGATTTGCCTGAAGTGAGTTTGGTGGCGATCATGGATGCCGATAAAGAGGGGTTCTTGCGGAGTCAGACCGCGTTGGTGCAGACGATAGGAAGGGCGGCCAGAAACGATCGGGGCTTGGTGATTATGTATGCCGACAAGATTACGGAGAGTATGCGTAAGACCATAGAGGAGACGGATCGACGGAGAGAGAAGCAAGTGATTTACAACACGAAGCACGGCATTGTGCCGAAGACGGTATTGAAGAGCACCGATGAAATTTTCAAGCAAACGGGTGTAGCGGATGCCAAGTTTGGCGATGTGGAGTTGGGCAGTGGCGTGAATTACAACTTGCCAGAATCGCGCATCAATATGGCGGCGGATCCGGTGGTGGCGTACATGGACAAAGGCGGTATCGAGAAGATGATTGTGAGGACCGAGAAGGACATGATGCGTGCTGCCAAGGAAATGGAATTCATGGAGGCCGCGCGATTGCGCGACGAATTAGAGGCTTTGAGAAATCGCCTCAAAGAATTGGCTTAAAGCGAATTACGGTATTTTTACTGATGCAGCAGTGACTGCGCTCATGCAGAAAAATCCCCCGACGCCGGGTTTTTTGTTGGGATTCAACGATGCTACATTGCTGAAAATGTTGGCAGGCGGTGTGGCAAACAATCCCCCATTTTGGTTTTCGCTGACCACCAAGTTGAACCAAGCAAAGGCAACCGCATTGATGGAGTGAATTTCAATGCGCACGGTTTCTCCGGTTTTGAAGGAACGCAGAAAATCGTTTACGCCGTTGTACCGGATGGGGTAGATGAAAAGTTCGCCATCCTGTCCGTTCGATGTATTCCCCATATCCGCGGAGATGTTCAATTGATTGATGCTATTGAGGAAGGAATCGTTGCGATAGGTTTTGATCCAATAGAAATCGCCAGGACCTTTTCGGTCTTTGGCCATGAGTTCAACGTAGTTGCCGGTGGTGTTGATTGGCGGTCCGTTGCCAACGACATCCACTAGGCGGATAGAATCGATGGAGGTAGTAGGATTGAGGCGAGAAAAGCTCACCAAGGTATCTTGGTCTACCACAACGAGCAAGGCATAATCATGTCCGATCACAAACGTATCACCCCCCACTGCATTGGGCACAAATTGGTATTTGCCGTTTCCGGCGTGTTGGAAGAGGAACAGTTTTGGCAGGGCTGCTGATTGGTCGATGATGGCTACTTGGGCATTGGTGATCGCAGGTTCAGAACCGGTAGAATCAAAATAGCCGATCGAGCGGGTAAGTTTGATGGTTTGGGTATCGAGTTGGTTGTTAACGAACGCATCTACTACAATTTTGGGTGTTTTTTGCACCACATCCACTTGGATGACATCTTCGCAACTGGTTGACAGCATTACGATTGTCAGGGCGATTAGGCCATTGAAAAGGCGGGTATTATTGAATTGCATGGGTGGTCGACGTTAGAATTTGAAGTTGTAAGAAACGGATGGGATGGCGCTGCCGATTACGCTGTAACGGATGGCTTCATTTTGGCCGAGTCCTTTGTAGTTGGTGGCAAAATAGATGCTAAAGGGGTTTCGGCGGTTATAGACATTGTAGCAGGAGAAGACCCAGTTGCTCTCGAACTTCTTGGATTTTTTGCGGTGATAGGTAAGACTGAGGTCGAGTCGGTGGTAATCCGGGTTTCTTACATTGTTGCGGGCATTGGTGCCGGCATCGGGTACAACATACCCTTGAACGGTATATTGACCGCTATAGAATGTTGCTGGTGTGCCTGTACTAAAAACAAAATTGGCGGCGCACTCCAGTTTTTCATTGATTTTATATTGTGCAACGACGTACAAGTTATGAAGTCTATCGAATCGGTTGGCATACCATTCGTCGTTGTTGATGCCCACTACTTTTCGTTCTGATCGCGAAAGGGTATAGCTAATCCAGCCGGTGAGGTCACCAGAGGACTTCTTGACATAGGCCTCCAATCCATAAGCTCTACCGATGCCGGTGAGTAAATCGGCTTCAAGTAACTCATTTAGAAGTAGGCTTGCACCGTCTATGTAATCAACTTGGTTTTGGAGGGTTTTGTAGTATCCTTCGATGCTGGTTTCAAACTCGTGTTTTCCGTTGAAATTTTTGAAGTAGCCCATGGCGATTTGGTCGGCAATTTCGGGTTTGATATTGTTTGTTGTGGGTTGCCAAACGTCGAAAGGTACTGATGCGGCGGTGTTTGAGATGAGGTGTAGGTTTTGCACCATGCGGTTATACCCCCCTTTGATGGAGCTGCTGTTATTGAGTTGGTATTTGAATCCGAGGCGGGGTTCTGGATAGATATAATTGGCCACAACATCCCCTTTTTGGGTAGAATACATACTATCTAGTATGCCTTGTTTTCCAGGTTGACGATCAAACAGGTATACTTTTCCGGGACCCAAATACATGAACTGACTGAGTCGGATACCCGCACGGATGGAAAATTTGCCATTGGCGTTCCAATCATCTGAGATGTAGATGGCATTCTCTAGGGCGAAGCGATCGGGCAGACCAAACTTCAAATTGAGTGTGGCTGACTTGGCAACGGCCTCACCGGGAATGAATCGATAGTGGGTGGCTTGACCGCCAAAGGCCAAGGTGTTTTTGGGATTGAGGAAGTAGTTGAGGTCGATTTTGGCGCTGTTGTTAACGATGTTGCTTTTCCAATTGAAGGTAACGTCGCGGTTCATGAACTCTAGGTTGTAGCGGTATCGACTGTAGTAATAGGTAAAATTGGAGAAGAGCTTTTTGTTAAAGACGTGGTTCCAGCGGGTGGTAACGGTGGAGTTGCCCCATTTCACCCCGAACAATCCGGCTGCTTTGAATACATCATCACCGATGTAGGTTGAGATGAAAATGTTATCGCGTTTGTAGCTGTAATTGGCTTTTGCGGTAAGGTCGTAGAAGTAAAATTGGCTACCGGCGAGGTTTTCGGGAAGGAAGGGTTTGGCGAGCACATCGATATAGGATCTGCGGCCGGAGACCATGAAGCTAGATTTTGCGGGTGTTTTCCGGGGTTTGAGTAGGTTTTTGGTTTCGGGCAGGGCGAGGGGACCTTCGATGGTAAGGCGCGAGAAGATGCTGCCGATACCGCCATTGGCTTGGTAGCTGCGTTTGTTGCCATCGCGGGATTTCACGTCGAGGGTGGAGCTCAATCTTCCTCCGTAATTGGCAGGAATACCGCCTTTGACGAGTTCAACGTCTTTCACGGCATCGGGGTTGAAGATGGAGAAGAATCCAAACAGGTGGGCGGAGTTGAAGACGGGGGCTTCATCCATGAGCACCAGGTTTTGGTCGATGCTGCCACCGCGCACATTAAACCCGGAGGCACCTTCACCTACGGTGGTTACACCGGGGAGCAATTGGATGCTTTTGATAACATCGGCTTCTCCGAGGAAGGCCGGAATTTTCTTGATGGTTTGTCCGTTGATGCTCTGTGTAGAGATATCGAGGGATTTGACGTTGTTGTTGCGTTTAGAGCGGATAGTTACGGTACCCACACCTTCTACTACGGGCGATAGGAGGATGTTGAATTCGCGGTTGTCGTTGACCTGTAATTCGGTGCTAAAACTGGCGTATGAGGCAGCTGAGATGGTGATGGGGTATTTGCCAGCGGGTATGGTGAGCGAATAGAACCCATAGGCATTGGTGGTTGATCTCAGTTCTTTGGCGTTGGGGGTGTTGCCGTTGACGACAACCACTATTTGTGCTTTGGTGATGGTTTCTCTGGAGCTTGAGTCTTTGACATAGCCAGAGAGTGTAAAGTTTTGGGCAAAAACAACGGTGTTTAGGGCACTAAAAAGTAGAAAAGTAAGGATGCGGAGCATTTCGGTTACAAAGGTAATTGGGTAAGTAACAAACGAGGCCGCAGTTTGTCGATGAATGCGTGAAATTGGCAGTAAATTGGTGAATATAAACAGCAGAGGCACCCATTGGGTGCCTCTGCTGTTTATGTAAACTAACCGACGGTCGGGTTAGGGTCTGTCTTTCATGTGCACGTAAGCACGTGGGGTTTCGCCGGTGTAAATTTGGCGAGGACGTGCAATGGGTTGTTTTTCTTTGCGCATTTCTTGCCACTGGCTGATCCAACCGGGTAGACGACCCATAGAGAACAACACGGTGAAGAAATCGGTTGGGAAACCCATGGCGCGGTAGATGATTCCTGAGTAGAAATCCACGTTGGGGAACAATTTGCGCTCAACGAAGTAAGGATCGGTGAGGGCAGCTTCTTCAAGTTGCTTCGCAATTTCCAATACAGGGTCATTAACACCCAACTTGGCCAACACATCGTCGCAAGCCTTTTTGATGATTTTTGCGCGAGGGTCGAAGTTTTTGTATACGCGGTGACCGAATCCCATCAAGCGGAAAGGATCGTTCTTGTCTTTGGCTTTGTTGATCCACTTTTGTACATCACCACCATCATTTTGGATTTGCTCCAACATTTCCAATACTTCTTGGTTGGCACCACCGTGGAGGGGACCCCAAAGGGCAGAAATACCGGCAGAGATGCTGCTGTACAAGTTAGACTGTGAGCTGCCCACAACACGCACTGTGCTTGCGCTACAGTTTTGTTCGTGGTCGGCGTGTAGGATGAGCAATTTGTTCATCGCACTCACCAACACGGGGTCTGGCTCATACTCTGGCATCGTTACCTGTCCGAAAGTCATATTCAAATAGTTGGCTACATAGTCCAAGCTATTTTTGGGATAAACGGTAGGATGTCCGTTGCGCTTTTTATAAATCATGGCGCAGATGGTAGGCATTTTGGCCATCAAACGAATGATGGTTCTGTTAATGGCTTCTTCTGAGCGATGGGGATTCAAGGCTTTTGGGTAGTACAAACCGAGGGCTGCTACCATGCTAGATAGCTGTCCCATGGGGTGAGAACCGGTTGGGAATGCTTTGAACATGGCTTCCAAACCTTCGTTGGCCAACGTGTGCTCACGGATGGCGTTTTCGAAGTCGGCATATTCGGTGGCATTGGGCAATTTTCCATAGAGCAACAGGTAAGAAACTTCCAAGAAGGAGGCGTGTTCTGCCAAGTCTTCGATGGAATAACCGCGGTGGTGGAGGATGCCCTCTTCACCATCGAGGAAGGTGATGGCACTTTTCGTTGAGCCCGTGTTTTTGAATCCGATGTCTAGGGTGATGTGACCGGTTAGGTCTCTCAACTTGCTGATATCTATGGCTTTTTCGCCTTCGGTACCGGTGATAACTGGGAATTCAAATTCTTTACCTTCTACGATGAGTTTTACTGTTTCAGACATGGATGTTTCTTAATGCGGGTTTGCCTACTGCGAATATAATCAATCACCCGAGAACCGCCAAGGTTGGTGGACAACTCGAACAAATCGTTACATCAACTTAACAAACACCGTTAGGCGTTAAAAGGTTTTGGATTTTCGGTAATTTCATCGAACCCTTTGGCTGTCAATTGAAACCGTGTTTTGCGGATTTTGTCTACATCAAAATTCCCCATGACTTGGTTATTGCTACCGATGGCTTTGATATAGCGATAGTGATGCAATTGGCGCATGATATCGACCACAACGTTTACGGGCAAGTTGGTATCTTCCACCACTGTGAGTGGGGTTTCAGCATGTATTAGGCAAAGCAATACCTTGCGTTCGTCGTCGCCGATTTCGAACATCAGTCAAATTTTTCTGGTCGCATCTGCGGGAAGAACAATACCTCTTGGATGCTCTGTTGGTTGGTGAGCATCATGGTAAGTCGGTCTATGCCCACACCCAAACCACTGCTAGGTGGCATGGCGTATTCCAGGGCACGCACAAAATCGTGGTCATAGGCCATTGCTTCTTCATCGCCTCTTGCGGCCAATTTGAGTTGGTCTTCGAAGCGTTCACGCTGATCGATAGGGTCGTTCAGCTCGGTATACGCATTGGCGATTTCTTTGCCGTTGACGAATAACTCAAAGCGCTCTACCAAGCCCGGCTTGCTGCGGTGTTTCTTGGTAAGCGGACTCATTTCGATGGGGTAATCGGTGATGAAGGTGGGTTGAACGAGGTGTTTTTCTGCGCAGGCGCCGAAGATCTCATCGATGAGTTTTGCTACGCCCATTTGCGCGGTGACTTCGCAGCCCAATTTCTTGGCTTCTGCACCCAATTCAGCTTCGCTTTTTCCTTCGATATCGATGTTGCCGTATTTTTTGATGGCTTCTGCCATGGTTAAACGGGCATAGGGTTTGGCGAAAGAAATTTGGTTCTCGCCCAAGGTTACGGTGGCGCTGCCGGTAACGTCGATGGCGCATCGCTCCAACATCTCTTCCACGAAATCCATCATCCAGTAGTAGTCTTTGTAGGCCACGTAGATTTCCAACCCGGTAAATTCGGGGTTGTGGGTTCTGTCGATCCCTTCATTGCGGAAGTTTTTGGCAAATTCGTACACACCGTCGAAGCCACCTACGATCAATCGCTTTAGGTATAACTCGTTGGCGATACGCAGGTACAAGGGGATGTCCAAGGCGTTGTGGTGGGTCATGAACGGACGGGCCGTTGCACCACCATGCACGGTTTGCAAGATGGGGGTTTCCACTTCCAAATACCCTTGTTCGTTGAAGGTATTGCGCAAGCTTTGGATCACCTTGGTGCGCTTGATGAAAGTTTCACGGATTTGGGGATTCACCACCAAGTCCACGTAGCGCATGCGGTAGCGTGCCTCGGGATCAGTGAATGCATCGTATACATTGCCATCGGCATCTTGCTTGGGCAATGGAAGAGGGTTTAGGCACTTCGACAACAGCACCAATTCGGTGACGTGCACAGACAATTCACCGGTTTGGGTGGTAAATACATGGCCTTTTACACCAATGATATCACCGATGTCTAACAACTTTTTGAATACGGTGTTGTAGCCATCTTTGTTTTCGTCGGGACAGATTTCATCGCGGTTCACGTAGATCTGCATCCGTCCGCTAGAGTCCTGCAAATCAGCAAAAGCGGCTTTACCCATGATGCGGCGGGTCATCAATCGACCGGCCAAAACAACTTGTTTCCATTTATCGTCGTCGGCGCTATCGGCGTAGTTTGACCGGATGTCGGCGGCCATGCAGTTCACTGGGTACAGCGCTGCTGGATAGGGATCGATGCCCATGGCTCTGAGTTGCTCGAGCGATTGGCGACGAAGGAGTTGTTGTTCGTTAAGGTTGGTTTCCATGCGATTTGGCTTGCAAAATTAGCCAAAATTCGCGATATTATTGGGGAGAATCCGAATCGTTGTTGGGGGTCTCAACGGGGGAAGTGCCAAAGGCTTTTTCCATTTCTTCTTTGGAGAAGAAGGTATTCTGTCCTACCACCATCACAGCCACACCCACGGTGATGCAGGCATCGGCGAAGTTCCAGATGGGCGAGAAGAAGACAAAAAACTCTCCACCCCAAATGGGCAACCAGCTGGGTAGGTGTCCTTCCCACATCGGGGCGTAGAACATATCAACCACTTGACCTTCAAACCATCCGCCGAGGTATTGGTTGGTATCGGCATAGATAACACCATAGAAAACAGAGTCGATGATGTTGCCGAGCGCACCCGCTAGGACGAGGGCGATGCAGATGAGCAGACCCCAATTGGCTTCGTTGCGGATGCATTTGATGAGGTACCAGAACCCGAAGCCCGATACGATGAGTCGGAAGAAGGTGAGGATGAGTTTACCTACTTTGCCGCCGCCGAAGAGTTTCATGCCATAAGCCATCCCATCGTTTTCGATGAAATAGAGTTTGAACCAATCGCCGAAAATGGGTTTGATTTCACCGAGCATGAAATGCCCTTTGATGTAGGTTTTGATCCATTGGTCCACGACCAGCAACAGCAAAATGGTGGCCATCGGAACCAAAAATTTCCGATTGTTAAGCAAAGAATGAGCGTTAGACATTGAAGGTTTAGCGCTTCAGTTTGGCTTCGATGGTTTGTGTAGTATGGGGTACGGCACGCAGGCGTTCTTTGGGAATCAGTTTGCCTGAAGTTTTACAAATACCGTAGGTTTTGTTCTCGATGCGCACCAAGGCAGCTTCCAAGTTTTTGATGAACTTCAGCTGGTGGGCGGCCAATTGGTTGAGGTTTTCTTTCTCAAAGGTATCGGCACCATCATCGAGTGTGAGGTAATTGTTGTTGGTACCCTCGCCACCACTCTCGCCATCTTTGAGGTTGGCTTGGATGGTTTTGAATTCGTCTTTGGCGACTTCCATTTTTTTCAAAATGATCTCTTTGAACTCTTGGAGTTCATCGTCGTTGTACCGGGTCTTTTCTTTTTCCATGACTTAGACTTTATGAATGTGGATGTGCACGGGGTAATCGTAAACATCAAGTACGTGCTCACTGTCATCCTCGGTAGTTTGGATCGACTGGGCCAATACTTCCCCGCAAATATAAGTGTTAAAATGGTTTACGCTTTCTTGGACTGCGATATCCGATTTGAAAAATACGTTAATTCTGTCGGTAAGGTCCAGTCCGATATCCTTCCTCAAGTTCTGCACGCGGTTCACAAATTCCCGGGCCATACCTTCTTGGTGTAGGGCTTCGGAGATGGTAATATCCAGGGCTACGGTAGCGCCATTTTCAGAGGCCACGAGCCAGCCGGGCATGTCTTGGGTGGCGATATCCACGTCTTCCAGCATCAACTCGGTGGGGTTGCCATTGAGCGATACGGTGAGGGTGCCGTTGCTTTCGAGCTGTCGGATTTCTTCCTGACTAAACGATTGAACGATGGCGGCCATGGCTTTCATATCGGCACCGAGTTTCTTGCCCAATGTTTTGAAATTGGGTTTGATGCTTTTCACCAAGCTGGGGTGATTGGCCGATACAAATTCAATTTCTTTCACATTCACTTCCGAGCAGATGAGTTCGCTCATGTGTTGAACGGCTTCTTTGACTTCAGGTTTATCTGCGGGGAAAAGGATTTTCTGCAGGGGCTGTCGTACCTTGATTTTCTCTTTCTTCCGCAAGCTCAGTACCAGGCTGCAGACTTGTTGTGCCAGGGCCATGGAATGCTCCAGTTTGGGATTCACGGCACTGTTATCGGCTTTGGGCCATGTGGTTAGGTGCACACTACTTGGCACAGTATGCTGGGCGATACCGGCCGTGTTAAGGGCGCGGTACAACCAATCGCTGAAGAACGGCGCGATGGGCGCAGTAAGCTGAGTAACGGTATTTAAACAGCGATACAGAGTTTCGTAGGCCGCTTTTTTGTCGTTGTTGAGCTCTCCTTTCCAAAATCTGCGTCTTGAAAGTCGCACATACCAATTGGAGAGTTGCTCACCCACAAAATCTTCGATGGCCCTACCGGCGCGGGTGGGGTCGTAATCGTTGAGGGCGGTTTCCACTTCCAGGATGAGGGAGTTGAGTTTGCTCAGGATCCATCGATCCATTTCACTGAAGTGAACGGGATCCACGGTGTTGTTAGCATCAAAATTGTATTGATCGAGGTTGGCGTAGATGGCGAAGAATCCGTAGGTATTGTAGAGGGTACCCAAGAATTTTCGCTGTGACTCTACCACCCCATCCATATCGAACTTCAGGTTATCCCAGGGCTGCGCATTGGTGACCATGTACCAACGCACGGCATCGGCGCCATATTTCGAAACGGTTTCAAATGGGTCGATGGCATTGCCGAGGCGTTTGCTCATCTTGTTGCCATTTTTATCGAGTACCAAACCGTTGGCGATGACGTTTTTGAAGGCCACTTCATCGAACAGCAGGGTGCTGATGGCGTGGAGGGTAAAGAACCATCCGCGGGTTTGGTCTACGCCTTCGGCGATGAAATCTGCGGGGAAGTTTTGCTTGAAAACGTCTTGATTTTCGAAGGGTGCATGCCACTGAGCATAGGGCATCGCCCCGCTATCGAACCACACATCGATGAGGTCGAGTTCGCGCGTCATGGCTTTGCCGGAGGGACTCACGAGGGTAATGCGGTCAACGTACGGACGGTGGAGGTCTTGGGTGAGTGATTCGGCAGATTGGTTGAGGCCGAGCACTTGGTTGGCTTTTTCGATTTCTTTGTTGAGTTCCTCGATGCTACCGATGCAAATTTCTTCGGTGCCGTCTTCGGTGCGCCAGATGGGCAGGGGAGTTCCCCAGAAGCGAGAGCGTGAGAGGTTCCAATCCACGAGGTTTTCGAGCCAGTTGCCGAATCTGCCTTCGCCGGTTGAGGCGGGTTTCCAGTTGATGGTTTTGTTGAGTTCTACCAGGCGATCTTTCATCGCGGTGGTGCGCACGAACCAGCTCTCCAAGGGGTAGTAGAGGATGGGTTTATCGGTACGCCAGCAGTGGGGGTAGGTGTGCTCGTATTTTTCAACCTTGAAGGCTTTGTTTTCTTGTTTGAGTTTGATGGCGATGCGCTCATCTACGCCGAGGTATTTATCGCGCCCCTGTTTCTGTGCTTCTGCGGCTTTTTCTTCTTCGGTGAGGTAGGCTTCTTTGACAAATTCTTCAGCGAAGTCGGTTACGCAGGGCAGGAATTTTCCTTTTTTATCGACGAGGGTTAGCGCGCCGATGCCGTTTTCGCGGGCTGTTTTAAAATCGTCGGCACCGAAGCTGGGTGCGATGTGCACGATACCGGTACCATCTTCGGTAGATACGAAGTCGCCGATCACCACGCGGAAGGCGTCGCCTTCTTCGGGTTGGGCGTAGGGGAGGAGTTGGTGGTAGCGGGTACCGGCCAATTCACTGCCTTTTTTGGTATGGAGCTTTCTCCAGGGGAGGATTTTTTGCTGTGGGGTATAATTTTCCAGGGGGGCTTCAGCGCCTTCGGCGCTGAAGTACTTTCCTACCAGGGCCGACGCCAAAGTCACTTTGATCTTGGCTCCGGTGTAGGGATTGAACGTCTCTATTTGGTCGTAATCGATGTCTTTGCCCACCGCCAATGCCGTGTTGCTGGGCAATGTCCAGGGGGTGGTTGTCCATGCGAGAAAATACTCATCCTCCGTACCTTGCACTTGAAACTGCGCCACGATGGTGGTGTCTTTCACGTTTTGGTAGGTGCCGGGTTGGTTGAGTTCGTGGCTTGACAAACCTGTTCCTGCCGCGGGTGAAAACGGTTGGATGGTGTAACCTTTGTATAAAAAGCCTTTTTCGTGGAGCTGTTTGAGCAGGTACCACAAGCTTTCGATGTAGTTGTTTTCGTAGGTGATATAGGGGTTGTCGAGGTCTACCCAATACCCAATTTGCTTGGTGAGTTCATCCCAACGGTCTTTGAACATGAGTACATCGGCTCTGCACTCTTTGTTGTAATCTTCCATGGAGATTTTGGTGCCGATGTCTTCTTTTTTGATGCCCAAACGCTTTTCTACTTGCAGTTCGATGGGCAGGCCATGGGTATCCCAGCCGCCTTTTCGGGCCACGCGGAATCCTTGTTGGGTTTTGTATCTACAGAAAATATCCTTGATGGCGCGGGCCATCACGTGGTGAATGCCGGGCATGCCGTTGGCGCTCGGCGGTCCTTCAAAAAAGGTGAAACTCGGCGCACCATCGCGTTGGTCAACGCTTTGTTGAAACACCGATTCTTGCTCCCAAAAAGCAAGGATTTCCGCCTCAATTTGCGGCCAATTCAATTGTTTGAGTGTAGGATACATTCGTGGGTAATCAGTAAAAATACAAATTTACTGAATTCCGAGGGAATCAGAGATGGAATAATCTTTTGTACAGGTCGGAGCAAGTGAAATTCAATGGCAAAGAATACAGCGTTAGTCTTTGATGAAGATGATGTCTGAAATGTTGCGGTGGTATGGACTGTATTCAACGGAGAACTTTCTTCTTACAGTATCTATTTTCCCATGAACATCTGTGATATAAAATGTTGAGATAAAAAGCGCGCTTTGGTTACCGGGTATTTGATCTTCATTAATATATTCTTCCCCAGGCAAAAGTGTAAAATTGTGGTGAAATACGGTATTGCCGTTGTATTGTCTTTCGTAATCAAACTTAACCTTGATGGAATCAGATTTTTGATTGACCAAAGTAGTTCTCATTTGAACGAAGAGCTGTCTAAAGCCATAATCTGATTCACAGGATTGCAACATTTGCATAAGTACCACAAGCGATAGGAGAATTTTCGGCAGTTTCATAGTGTTAAAGCTTGAGTCTTAATGAAAGGCCAATGGAAAACAATCGGTGGGTAGATTTGACAGTGATATTGTTGAAAGTAAATTCTTCACGACGGTAGGCTACAATGTTGGGTGTAATTTGGTCTTTTGTTAATACAGTTTCACTTTTTTCGAAGAGATTATAACTGGGCATTTTGAAACCATTGAAAGTTGCAGCGATTTCAAATCTGTTTTTTAACGGGTAAATAAATTGAATGTGCCCATTTATTGGAGCAAAAACGTGAATCGAGGGAATGAATGAATAGGACTCTTCGAGTAACTGATTTGTTTTCAGGGGGTATTTTATGTAACTGTCGAAGCTATCGCAATATGAGTTGCCCCGAATTCTGCGGGTAGTACCAAAACCAAGGCCGCATCCTATTTCTACGCTGCCTTTTTTCAGGGGAACAACAAATCCCACGTGATTGAGTAAGAAATTGATCGATAAATTGGGGTTTATATTTGAATGAAAACTATATCCCCATTGAAAGTGAGAATTCGGTTGAAAGTGTATGCCAGCAGTAGCCCAAATTCCATTATCGATTTTGTTGGGAAGATTCACACGCGATGTCTGGGAATACAAATAGGTTGTTGATGTTTCATGTGTCGATCCAAAACTGCTACCCAAAGAAAATGCGTACTCACATTTCTTACGGTAATCCTGGGTTAAATAGTTCGTAGGATTGGGGTTGACGGGTATAGGAATTTCGAGTAATAACTGATTATTGGCTGTGTCAATGGTTGTTACATCTGTCAGATTAGCAATTCGATAGGTATTGGGTACTGTATAACGGGCATGTTTGCGTGTTCGGAAAATGACTCTTCCTGCGAATGCATCTATTGCGGCAGCTATTGGATTGTAAAGAAGCAATATATAATCCGTATGATAGTTTCTACCGGGAAATGTTAAGGCATAAACGGTTAAAGTTGGTGAAATTGTAGAGCTCAACAATACGGGATAAGCGCTGAGTTTCATTTGTGGAATGGCCACATTTCGCATCTTGCCACTGTCATCTGTGATTTGCAGGATGACAGCATCGCCTTTTAATTTATTATAGGTGAGTTGGTACAGGGTATCTGTTTCTTGTATTGTTGCAGTCCTTGTGATTAGTTTTTCGGTGCTATTGTTGTGTACAATCAGCTCTTTGGTTGACAAGTATTCGGCCACTTGTTTAGACAATACTACATGGGTGTTCTGTGCTCTAAAAGCGGAATTGCAGCTAAATAATATCAGACTTAGCGATAGAATTAAGAAATACAATATGCGCGGCATGTAGTGTAAAATTACTTGAGAATGATGAGGTAAAAAACAGCAACACAAATTTTGATGCTCACCCACATTGTCATAGGTTGGTTGGTGTGGGCATCAATTAGAAACGAATCGTTTCGATGAAATCGTTTTTGTTTTGGCTGCTTCTGCGGATAAACCTTCGTGGAAATTGCTGTTGCCATTGCTGAGAATCGCTGAGCGCTAGGTCGATGTTCACCGTATCCACATAGTAGAACCTGGATGCCAGTACATTTTCCAGCACAATTTGGGCCGTATCGCCCGGTAAAATGG
>JACCDX011488526.1_pt1 | contig 16062 bp, 12 predicted proteins | sample 7449681 | NCBI WGS metagenome assembly JACCDX01 (sample SAMN15323450, study PRJNA562643) | freshwater metagenome | isolation source: river surface water | place: USA:Blue River Watershed | collected 2017-08-18 | reverse complement strand
CTGGCGGGGGATGCGGCCCACATCGTGCCACCCACGGGCGCCAAGGGCCTGAACCTGGCCGCCTCGGACGTGCACTTCCTGTCGTGCGCCCTGATCGACCACTACCGCGGCAGCAACACCGGCATCGACCACTACTCGGCCCGCTGCCTCAGCCGCATCTGGAAGGCCGAGCGCTTCTCGTGGTGGTTCACCTCGCTGATGCACAACGCCGATGGGCAGACCAGCTTTGCGCGCCAGATGCAGGCCGCTGAGCTGGCCTACCTGGCCGAGTCAGACGCCGCGCAGCGCGTGCTGGCCGAGAACTACGTGGGGCTGCCTTTCGGAGATTGAGGCCCTGGCCGGGGCCGCACCTGGCCACACTGGGACGCACTGGGACGCACTGGGCCTCACTGAGCCAGATCGGGCCACATCAGGTCCATCCGGGCTGCGTTGAACGGCGCACGCACAGGGGCATCAGGGGAACGTTTTTTGCTTCGCTCCTGGGACATCCCCCTGTCGCGCCCCGTTCCATGCCCCTGGCCCCCTCGCCTCACCCTGCCGCGCCCACTGTGGCGGCCTCGCCTGCACCGCTGTGGCGCAGCGCCGTGGCCCAGCCCCTGGCCCGCCGCACCACCTGTGCCCACGATGCCGACGAGCACGCCGCCTTGCTGACCGGCTGGGAGCAGCACTACGACCAGCTCAGTGGCGGGCGCTTCACGGGCGAGCTGGCCGAGCTGCACCTGCCGCAGATGCAGGTGTTCCGCGAGCGCATGAGCCGCGCGGTGCGCCAGTCGTGCACGGTGTGGTCGGATGCGCTGTGGCTGGGCCTGCCCGAGCTGGGCAGCACCAGCGAAGCCACCGCCCCCACCCGCATCGACGGCCGGGTGAACCTCGCGCAGCACATCATGGTGCGCCCCGGCGACGCCCCCTTCGAGCTGATGACCCCGGACGACCACAGCATCTACGGCATCGTGGTGCGGCAAGACGCCGTGCTGGAGGCCGCCTCTCGCGTGGGCGCCCACATCGACTGGGCGGCCCTGGCCGGCGCCCACCAGCTGCAGGTGCCCGATGCCACCCGCGCGCAAGGCGAGGCGCTGCTGCAGGCCGCGCTGTGCACCCAGCCTGCGGCCGACGGCAGCTCACTCGCCACCCTCGGTGCCCCGGCCCAGGCCGCGCTGGCCCACACCCTGCAAGCCGAGCTGATCGACCTGGTGCTGCGCCTGCTCGACCAAGGCCAGGTGGACCACAGCGCCCGCCAGAGCCTGGCCAAGCGCCAGCAGGTGGTGGCCCGCGCCCGCGCCCACGTGCTCGATCACCCCGACCAGGCCGTGACCGTGCCCGAGCTGTGCGAGCAGCTGCACGTGAGCCGCCGCACCCTGCAGTACTGCTTCGAAGACGTGCTGGGCCTGAGCCCGCTGCAGTACCTGCGCGCCATCCGCCTCAACGGCGTGCGCCGCCAGCTGCGCCAGGCCGCCGCCCAGGGCCAGTCGGTGCAGGACGTGGCCGTGCACTGGGGCTTCTGGCACTTCAGCCAGTTCGCCACCGACTACCGCAAGCTCTTTGGCGAAGCCCCTTCGGCCACGCTCAAAGCAGGCCCGGCGACCCGGCTGCACTGAGGCAGGTCCTGCGCCTCAGCGCGCGAGGGCCAGTTGCAGCCGCGCGGCCTGGGCGCGGCGCTTGCGCGCCCAGATCATCACCCCAGTGATGCTGAGCCCCGCCACCGCCAAGCCCATGAGCGACACCAGGATGCGGCCCGGCACGCCCAGGATGCGGCCCGAGTGCAGCGGGAACATGGCCTGCAGGGCCACGTCGCCCGCGCTGCCTTCACCCGGCAGGCTGGCCAGCACCAGGTGGCCGTCGCGGCCGTCGATGTAGAGCCAGGGGTTGCCCAAGCCGCCATCACCGTGGTCGCCCCCTGGCGCGAAGAAGCCTACGCCCCACAGGCCGGATTCAGCCTGCCACCACACGGCCCCCGGTGGCGCCACGACGCCCCGGGCCTGTGCCGCCACCTGCGCCAGCCGCACTGCCTGCTCGGGGCCCACCGGCGGCTCGCCGGTGAGGCCCAGGCCTTCACGGCCGGCCTGTGGGCTGGGCGTCAGCGTGCTGAAGCTGGCCAACAGGGGGCGCATCACCTCGTCGCGCAGGTTCATGGCCACCGAGGTGACCGCCAGCATCAGCACCAGGCCAAGCAGCCACATCCCACCCGAGCGGTGCAGGTCGAACAGGCGCTTGTGGCCACCCGCCTGCCAGCGGAAGGCGAACGACTTGCGCCACTGCCGCCAGTTCGGCACCGAGATCCACAGGGCCACCAAGGTGTCCACCACCCAGGCCATGGCCAACAGGCCCATGAACCAAATGCCCAGCTCCACGCCACGCCAGTCCGGCAGGTGCAAGCTGTAGTGCAGCTTGTAGAGGAAGGGCAGCAGGTGCTCGCGCGACAGCGACACCTCACCCCATTGGCGTTGGGCCTGCACCTCGCCACTGCAGGGGTTGACCGCCACCTGGTTGTAGCCCGGCTCGTAGGGCAGGCCGGTGACGGGGTTCACGCGGGGCGCAACCATCATCACCAGCGCCTCGCCAGGCTCGGTGGCCAGGGGCAGGTAGGTCACCCGCACCTGCGGGTCGCGCGCCTCGACGGCGCGGGCCAGGTCATGCGCCGAGCGCGTGGGGGCCGTGCACTGGGGTGCGTCATGCAGCGCCGGGTTCAGCCAGCCATCGAGCTCGTGGTCCCACGAGATGACGGCCCCGGTCAGGCCGGCCACGGTCAGGAAGAGTGCAGCCGACAGGCCAAACCAGCGGTGCAGGCGCACCAGCCAAGATCGGAACATGGTGAGGCTCCTGTGGGGTCAGTAGGTCCAGCGCAGCTGCACCGAGCCGTTGCGCGGGGCACCGTGGTAGGCCTGCGTCCAGTACAAGCTGGTGAGGTACTTCTTGTCGGTGACGTTGTTGAGCTTGACCGCCACACTCAGCTGCTTGCTCCAGGCGTACTGGGCGCTGAGGTCCAACAGGGTGTAGCCGCCTTGCTGGATCTCGGTGCTGCCGTTCATCGTCGAGATGTGGCTTTGGTGGCGCAAGGCTGCGCCCAGCTTGAGGTCGGCGCGAGCCTCGTAGGTGGTGGCCATGCGCACGGTGCGTCGGGGCACGAAGGTGCGGGCGTCTTCGCCGGCATCGTCCACCAACTTGAACTGCGTCAGGCCCGCCTGCAGGTTCCAGCTTGGTGTGAGCTTGCCCGTGAGCTCCAGCTCGTAGCCGGTGGCGGTGGCGTCCACCCCGCGGTAGTAGGCCTGGTAGTTGGCGAAGGTGCCGGCCTGCTCGGCCGTGTTGGCCTGGCGCGTGCGAAAGACGGCCAGGTTGGCGGCCAACTGGCGTGCCAGCCACTCGGTCTTGAGGCCGGCCTCCAGGCTGCGGCCACGGATGGGATCCAAGACCCGCTGGTTGACATCCACCTGCGTCTGCGGGTTGAAGATGCCCGTGTGGCTGGCATACAGCGTGGCTTGGGGGCTCAGCGTGTAGACACCGCCCAGGTAAGGCGTGACCATCCCCCGGTCGTAGGCATGGGCCACGCCGTAGTTCTCGCCCGCGCTGCGGATGTGGGTGGCGTTGGCTCCGACGATGAGCTTGAGCGGCTCGCTGAGCTGCAGCTGGGTCGCGGCGTAGGCGCTTTGGCGGGTGGTGCTGAAGCTGGAGCCACCCGTGCCATTGGTGAAGGCGGGCTTGGCCCAGCGGCCATCCCAGGTGCGCAGGTCGGGCACGGCGTCGCCGATGCCCGTGCCATAGTCAGAGCGCTCGCGGGCCTGTTCGTGGGCCACGCTGAAGCCGGCCATCGCCTGGTGCCGCCGCCCCGCCAGGCTGAAGGGCCCGCTGACGCGGACATCGGCGAGTTGCTGCGTGTAGTCGCCCTTGAAGGCCGAGGGGTAGGCCATCAGTCCGGTGCCAGTGCTGGCGTCTGGGTTGCCGTAGACGTAGAACAGCTCCGAGTCAGCCCGGTGGGTGCGGCGCTGCGCGGTGGCCTTGAGCGTCCAGTCCCCGGCCAGCTCTTGCGTCAGGCTGGCTTGCAGGCGTTGCTCGTGGTTGTTCCAGTAAGCCCAGTCAGTGGCGGTGCTGGTCGAGACGTCGTAACTGGTCGGGCTGCCGTCGCTGTGGTGCAAGGGCAGGGCGCCCCACATCGGGCTGTCGGCATCTTTGCGCTGGTCGGCAAAGCTCAGGCTCAGCAGCGTGGTGGGGCTGAGGTCCACGTCAAGCGCGCCCAGCACAGCCGTCTTGTCGACCCCATAGCGGGCCAGGTACGAGTCGCTGGTGTCCTTGGCGGCAACCAGGCGGCCGCGCACGGTGCCCGCCGCGTTGAGTCGGCCCGAGACATCAGCCTCGGCGCGGCGCTGTCGCCACGAGCCCAGCGTCAGCGCGGCCGAGGCCTGGAAGGTGTCGGTGGGCCGCTTGGTCACGAAGTTGACGGTGGCCGAGGGGTTGCCGGTGGCCGACAACAGGCCATTGGCTCCGCGCAGCACGTCGATGCGCTCGTACAAGGCGGTGTCGAGGTCGCCCCACTGGCTGCCGTTGGTGAAGGGCATGCCGACACCGTCGAACTGGAAGTTGGTGACGTCAAAGCCGCGTGCGGTGTAGTAGGTGCGGTCGGTCTCGACACGCTCGACGTTCACGCCGGTCACCAGGTCCAGCACCTCGTTGGCGCTGCGCAGGCCAAAGTCGTCCATCAGCTGGCGGGTGACGACGGACAGCGATTGCGGGGTGTCGCGGCGGCTGAGGTCCAGGCCCAGGGCCGTGCTGCTGCGGCGGGCGTTGTAGTTGCCGTCAGCGGTGGGGGCGTCGCCGGTGCTGGTGGCGGTCACGCGCACGGCTGGCAGGGTGGCGGTGGCACCTTCGGCCGAACTGCCGGCCGGGGCAGAGGCAGGGGCAATGCGCGGGCCATCGCCCGCAGCAGCCAGGGCGGCCGCTGGCGCGGCCAGGGCAGAGAAGGCGGCCAGCGCGGCGGCAAGGGCCAGGGGACGGCGGTGGGGCAGGCGGGCTGAGTGGGGGGCGGTCAGGGGGAACATCTTGTGGCTTTGCATTACAGTAATGCGAATCATTCGCATTACACATCTATGCTAACCCAAGTGCCAGGCGTCGGGGGTGGCTAAGCCTGACGCGCTGTGGGGCTGTTGCCGGCCCGGCCATTGCGCCGTCAGCAGCGCATCAGCGTGCTCTTGCCAAACAGGCTCTCGATGAGGTCCACGGCCAGCTCGGCCGTCTGGTTGCGCACGTCCAGCGCGGGGTTGAGCTCCACCACATCGAGCGAGCCCAGGCAGCCCGTGTCCGCGATCATCTCCATGCACAGTTGCGCCTCGCGGTAGGTGGGGCCACCGCGCACCGTGGTGCCCACACCGGGGGCGATGTCGGGGTCGAGGAAGTCGACGTCCAGGCTGACGTGCAGGTGGGTGTCGGCGTCGATGCCAACCAGCGCCTGCTGCATGGTGTGGCGCATGCCCACCTCGTCGATGTGGCGCATGTCGAAGACCTCGATGCCCGCCTCGTGCACGAAGCGCTTTTCGCCCTCGTCGACGCTGCGGATGCCGATCTGGCGGATGTCGGCGGGCGACAGCGCGGGCACCTGGCCGCCAAGGTGGGTCAGCACCTGCGGGCCGTGTCCGCACAGGCACGCCACCGGCATGCCGTGGATGTTGCCCGAGGGCGTGAGCGCAGCGGTGTTGAAGTCGGCATGGGCATCGAGCCACAGCACGCGCAGGCGGCGGCCTTGGGCGCGGCAGTGGCGGGCCACCGCGCTGATCGAGCCGATGCCCAGGCAGTGGTCGCCGCCCAGCACGATGGGCAGGTGGCCGCGTTGCAGCTCGGCCAGCGTGGCCTCGTGCAGCAGCGTGTTCCAGCGCGCCACCTCATCGAGGTGCCGAAAGCCATCCACCGCCGGCCGCTGCGGGTTGTCGGGGCCGCGCAGGTCGCCCAGGTCGTGCACGGTCAGGCCAAAGCGCGCAATGGCCTCGGCGATGCCGGCCACGCGCAAGGCGCTGGGCCCCATGCGGGCCCCGATGCGGCCAGCGCCCACGTCGGTGGGGGCGCCAATCAGGCTCACGGCGGCGGCAGCGGTGGAGGGGGGCATGTGGGGCAAAGGCTGGGGGCGTGCAGGATGTGTTGGGCGCGAGGCCGGGGCTCAGGCCACAACAGGCTGCGGGCACTCGGCCAGCAACCACCCGGGCTCGCCGACCGGCGCCGGCGCCCCCTGCAGCACCCCATAGAGGTTGCGCGGATCGGGCAGCTCGGGGATCAGCGAGAGCGTGCGGTGCAGGCCCAGCGCCTGGGCAGCGCGGCGCATGTAGCGTAGCGCAGAGAAGTCTTCGAGGGCAAAGCCCACCGAGTCGAACACGGTGACCTCATCGGCGTGCAGGCGCCCCGGCGCCTCGCCGCGCAGCACCCGCCACAGCTCGGTCACGGGGAAGTCGGCCGGCATCTGCTGGATGTCGCCCTCCACCCGCGTTTGCGGCTCGAACTCGACGAACACGCGCGCCGCGCGCAGCACCTCAGCGGCCAGCTCGGTCTTGCCCGGGCTGTCGCCCCCCACCGCATTGATGTGCAGGCCCGGGCGCACCATGCCGCCGTGCACGACCGTGGCGCGGGCCTTGTCGGCCGTCAGCGTGGTGACGATGTCGGCGCCCTGCACGGCCTCTTCGGCGCTGGCACAGGCCACCACGCGCAGCCCGCGGGCGGCCAGTGGGGCCAGGTTGGCCATGAGCTTGGCGGTGGCCAGCCGGTCGATGTCAAACAGGCGCAAGGTGTCGATGCCCAGCAGGTGGTGGAAGGCCAGCGCCTGGAACTCGCTTTGCGCGCCGTTGCCGATCAGGGCCATCACGTGGCTCTCAGGCCGCGCCAGGCGCTTGGCGGCCATCACCGAGGTGGCGGCCGTGCGCAAGGCCGTGGTCAAGGTGAGCTCGCTGACCAGCTCGGGCACGCCCGTGGCCACGTCGGCCAGCACGCCAAACGCCATCACCGTGGGCAGGCCGTGGTGGTGGTTGTGGGGGTGGCCGTTGACGTACTTGAAGGTGTAGTGCTGGCCATCGGCCACGGGCATCAGCTCGATGACGCCCTCGGGGGAATGGCTGGCCACGCGGGCGCACTTGTCGAACGCCGGCCAGCGGCAGAAGTCGGCTTCAAGCTCGCGCACGATGCCGGCCAGCGTGGTGGGCAAGCCCTGTCGGCGCACGATCTCCACGGCATCGTCGACACTGAGGTACTGGGTGATGACGGGGCGGTTCATGGCAGCAACTCCTGGCGTGTGGCCAGTGTCGCGCGGGGCCATGGCAATGAAAATCGTCAACCTTGCGCTGCTTTGGTCAGAAAAATATCAAAATGTCAGCATCCACTGCCGAAATGACAAGCATGGACACGCTGGACCACGACATCCTCTCCCTGCTGCGCCAGGACGCCCGCCTGAGCGTGGCCACCATCGCCGCCAAGCTGGCGGTGTCGCGCGGCACGGTGACCAACCGCATCCGCAAGATGGAGGACACCGGCGTGATCGTCGGCTACGCCGTGCGCCTGCGGCCCGATTCGCGCCCCAGTGAGATCCACGCCTGGATGAGCATCGCGGTCGAGGGCAACGACGCGCGCACCGTGATCGCCAAGCTGCTGGGCGAGCCCGGCGTGGCCGCGCTGCACGACACCAATGGCCGCTGGGACCTGCTGGCCGAGCTGCGTGCGGAAAACCTCGCAGGCCTCTCCAAGGTGCTCGAGCGCGTGCGCCTCATCCGCGGCATCAGCAGCACCGAAACCAGCATCCACCTCGAAACCCATCGACTGGCCGGCTGAAGGTCGGTCATCACCCTCTGCCGACTGCTGTACCTTGCGCCTCGAACACCTCACCGCCGACTGGAGCCAACTCTGGCGACAAGCCCGCCAACACGAGGGCGTGATGCACGGCGTGCGCGCCCTGCTGGCCCTGGCCGCTGCCCTGGGCCTGGGCTGGCTGCAGGACTGGAGCTGGCAGCTCATGCCCGTGCTGCTGGGCGTGGTGGCCAGCGCCCTGACCGAAACCGATGACAACTGGCGCGGCCGCCTGCACACCCAGGTGCGCGCGCTGGTGACCTTCTTGGGCATCGCCGCGCTGGTGTGGTGGGCCCAGGCCAGCCCGTGGGTGCTGGCTGGCGCGCTGGCGCTGTGCGCCTTCGTGCTCACGATGGTGGGCGCCATGGGCGAGCGCTTTCGGGCGCTGGCCTTTGCCTCGCTGGTGTTCTTCATCTACGTGGCGCTGTCGCTGCAATCGAGCCGCAAGGCCGCGGGCCAGCTGGTGCCCTACCTGTGGGGCGGCGCGGCCTGGTATGGGCTGGTGTCGGTGGCCTGGGCCGCGGCCGTGGCCCGCCCACCGGTGCGCCACCGCCTGGCCCAGGTCTACGCGCTGCTGGGCGAGTACCTGCAGCTCAAGTCGCGCCTGTTGGAGCCCATCCACGATGTCGACAGCGAGCAGCGCCGCATGGCCGTGGCGCTGTACAACGGCCTGGTGGTCGACGGCCTGGCCGCCGCCAAAGACGCGCTGGCCTGCCGCCTGGCGCTCTACCCCGGCACGCTGCCGGGCTGGCTGCAAGAGGCGCTGCACCAGTACCTGTGCGCGCAAGACATCCACGAGCGCAGCTCGTCGTCGCACGAACAGTACGACACCCTGGCCCACGCCTTCTTCCGCAGCGATGCGCTCTACCGCTGCCAGCGCGTGCTGGCCCTGCAAGGGCAGCAATGCCTCAAGCTCTCGGCGGCGATCGCGCGGCGCAAGCCGCCGCAGCACCAGGGCGCCACGGGCCGCGCCATCGCCGACATGCAAGGCGCCATTGCCGAGGCCGCCCGCACCCTGCCGCACGACCGCCCCCTGCGCGCCCTGCAGGCGCTGGGCGACAACCTCGCGGCACAGGCCGCCGTGCTGGCCCAGGTGCTGGCCCCCACCTCAGGCCCCACCGAGCGCACCCTGGTCAACGACACCCCCCGCACCTTGGGCGAGGCCTGGGCACGCGTGGGCAGCCAGCTGCGCCTGAGCTCACCGCTGTGCCGCCACGCCATCCGCCTGGCGCTGGCCTTGCTGGTCGGCTTTGCCGTGATGCACCTGACCCACGACCACCACGGCTACTGGATCGTGCTGACCATCACCTTCGTCAGCCAGCCGCACTACGCCGCCACGCTCAAGCGCCTGGGCCAGCGGGTGGGCGGCACCGCCATGGGCCTGGCCACGGGCTGGGCGCTGATGCGCCTGTTTCCCGACGACGTGAGTGGCAGCGTGCTGATCGCCGCCAGCGGGGCGCTGTTCCTGGGCACGCGCCGCACCCACTACGCGGTGGCCACGGGCGCCATCACCACCATGCTGCTGATGGCCTTCCACCAGCTGGGCATGACCGACGGCGTGATCACCGTCCGCCTGCTCGACACCCTGCTGGGTGGCGCCATCGCGGGCCTGGCGGCGTGGCTCATCCTGCCCACCTGGCAAGCCCGCCGCTGGCCGGCCCTGGCTGCGGCCACCTTGCGCGCGCAGGCCCATTACCTCGACGAGGTGATGCGCCAGTACCAGTCGGGCAAGCACGATCACCTGGCCTACCGCGTGGCCCGCCGCCACGCCCACCAGGCCGATGCCAACCTCTCCAATGCGCTGGCCGCCATGCGCAAGGAGCCCCCGGGCGTGCGCCTGAACACCGATGACTGCGGCCGCTTCCTGCTGCGCTCGCACACCATGCTGGCCTACCTCTCGGGCTTGGGCGCCCACCGGGGTGAGCCCGGCGCCACCGAGCTCGACCGGGCCACGCTCGACACCGCCGCCGCCCTGCGCTACGCCCTGCTGGCGCTGGCCCAGGCCATCGAGCTGCGTGCCGCGCACCCACGGGCACCCGCAGCCAGCCAGGGGCACAACGCCGCCGTCTTCGACCTCGGGCCCCTGGAGGCCGCAGGCTTCGACCAGCTGCCCACCCTGCCACTGCAGCGCGTGGTGCGCACCCAGCTGAGCCTGGCCGCCGCGCTGATGCCCCAGCTGGTGGACGCCGCACCCGCCTGATCCCGACTGATCCCGCCACGGTGCCCAGCGCGGTGCCCCGCGCAACTGCTAGGCTGTGGCCCATCACCACACCACAGGCAGGACCATGGCCCACCAAGCCTCCCGACGCCAGGCGCTCCAGCACCTGGGCGCCTGGGCGACGCTGGCCGGCACCGCCACCTTGAGCGGTTGCCAAAGCGCCCCACCCACCTTCGAGGCTGGCGACACCCAGGCCGCCCTCGCCTGGCTGCAGCGGTGGCTGCGCGAGCGCATGGCCGCGCACGGCGAGGCCCCGCTGAGCCTGGCCGTGCTGCAAGGCCATCGCGTGCTGTGGGCCACGGCCCATGGCCAGGCGCAAGCGGGCGTGGCCGCCACCCCGCACACGCGCTACCGCGCGGGCTCGATCTCGAAGGTGTACACGGCCCTGGGCGCGCTCAAGCTGCAGGCCCAGGGCCGGCTCGACCTCGACGCCCCCTTGGGCACGCTGCTGCCGGGCTGGCACATGGCCGCCAGCCCCCAGGCCGATGGCGATGCCGATGCCGAGCCCGTCACCCCGCGCCTCATCCTGAGCCACCACAGCGGCCTGCCCACTGACCTGCTCGAAGGCATGTGGACCGACACGCCCGCCGCGCTCGACAGCGTGGTGGCCGCCACCACCGGCCAGCCGCTGGCGCACGCGCCCGGCCAGGTCTACGCCTACAGCAACCTCGGCTTCAGCCTGCTGGGTGCCGCCATGGCCTGCGTGGTGGGCGAGCCCTTCGAGGCCTGGATGCAGCGCGAGGTGCTGCAGCCCCTGGGCATGGCCGATGCCCAATGGGCTGCGGCGGCGCCCAGCGGTGCCGGCGCAGGCCTGGCGCGCGACCGCCAAGGCCGCATCACCCACGAAGAGGGCCTGCGCGACACGCCAGCCGGTGGCCTCAACGCCAGCGTGATCGACCTGCTGCAGCTCGGCCGCCTGTGGTGGGGCCAGGGCCAGCTCGATGGGCGCGCCCTGTGGCCGCCCGCCGCCTTGCAGACCATGCAAGCGCCCGCCTGCCCGCCGCGCGAGGTCGACACCGCCCGCGTGGGCCTGGGCTGGCACCTGATCGACGACGAGTTCGATGGCATCGGCACGGTGCTGTGGCACGCCGGCGGCACGCTGCACCACCACGCCGAGCTGGCCCTGGTGCCGCAGCTGCAGCTGGCCGTGGCCGTGATGACCAGTGCCGATGGCGCCGGCCAGCTCGCCCACGACGCCGCCGTGGCATGCGTGCGCCGCCTGGCCCAGGCCCGCACTGGCCGCGACCCCAAGCGTCCGCCCGCCCAGGGCGTGGACGCCGCCCACCCACCGGTGCCCTTGGCGCAACTGACCGGCGTGTTCGACACCCCGCTGGGCCTGGTGCACATCGGTGACAACGGGGTGGTGAGCCCGGTGGGCGACGATGGCGGCGACGGCCCCCGCCTGCGCCTGGCCCGCCGCGACGATGGCTACGCCCAGCTGCAGTACCGCCTGCTGGGCCTGCTGCCCGTGGGCCTGGGCGACTTGGGTGACATGGCCTTCACGCGCGGCGCGATCCAGCCTGGTGGCGACGCGCTGCTGGTGCGCCGCCAAGGCCGCTTCATGTACGGCGGCCTGGCGCTCAGCCCCACGCCCCTGAGCCCGGCCTGGCAGGCCCGACTGGGCCGCTGGCGCCATGTGGGCGCCGACGCCGCCGTGGCACGGCTCATGCCCTCGGCCCGCCTGCGTGCACTGCACGGCCTGCTGGTGCTGGACCTGGGCGACCGCCTGCGCGTGGCCCTGCAGCCGCTGGACGACCACCGCGCCGTGGTGCGCGGCCTGGGCCGCAGCCGGGGCGACACGGTGCACATCACCCTGGGCACGCAAGGCGAGGTGATGCGCTACGCCGGCCTGCCCCTCGAGCAGGTGCGTGCGGGGCTCACGGCCCCAGTTTGATGTTGACGCCCGAGGTCGTGATGGGGACGGCACTGGCATGCCCCACCAGCTATCCCCCGCGCAGCTGCGTCGCGGCCCTGCTGCGCAGCCTTACCATCGCGCCCCATACCCATCACATCCAGGAAGCCCCATGCCCTTGTCCACCATCGAGGTGCGCCAGCCGCGCACGCCTCAGCAGGTTCAAGCCTTGATGCAGGCGCTGCACCAGGCCCAGTGTGAGGTGCTGCGCGTGCCCGAGCACGACCGCCAGATCCGCTACGTCGAGCACCGCCCCGAGCACTTCGCCATCCCCCCAGGCTGTTCCGACGCCTACACCGTGGTCGAGGTCAAGCTCTTTGCCGGCCGCACGCTGGCCACCAAGCGGGCCTTCTACCAGGCCATCGTGCAGCGTTTCGAAGCCCTGGGCATCCCGCGCGACGAGGTCTTCATCGTGCTCACCGAGATGCCCCTGCAAGACTGCGGCCTGCGCGGAGGCCAGGCCGCCTGCGACCTCGACCTGGGTTTCAAGCTCGATGTCTGACACCGCCATGCCCACGCCCCGCACCCAGGTCCGCCCGGCCCAGCTCAGCGACCTCGACGTGCTCGCCGACCTGTTCGACCAGTACCGCCAGTTCTACGACCAGGCGCCCGACCTGCCGCGCGCGCGCAGTTTCATCGCCCAGCGCCTGCAGCGTGGCGACAGCGTGATCCTGCTGGCCGAGGCGCCCAGCCGGCAGGGCTTGCAGGACCAGCAGCCCCAAGGCTTTTGCCAGCTCTACCCCAGCTTCTGCTCGATCGGGGCGGCGCCCATCCAGGTGCTGTCCGACCTGTTCGTGCACCCCGAGGCCCGCCGCCTGGGCGTGGGCGCGGCGCTGCTGCAGGCAGCCGAAGCCCAAGGCCGTGCCCTGAGCCTGCAGCACCTGGAGCTGACCACCGCCCACACCAACCTGCGCGCGCAGCAGCTGTACGCAAGCCAAGGCTGGGTGCAGGACCTGGTTTACCGCACCTACTGCCGGACGTTGACGGCCCGCTGAGCCCTGGCTTGTGCGCGGCGGCGCGACACCGCGCCCCCCACCAGACCGGCCAGACCCAGCCCCATCAAACTGGATGAACTGGCCTCATCCACCGATGACGCGATGGTGTTGCGCGTGAGCGCATAGATGCCCGCGTCCGACGTGGTCATCGCGCTGCTGACCAGGCTCAAGCCCTTGAGCTGGTCGTAATGCAGGTGCATCCAGCCGTAGTTGAAGTGCAAGTTGGCCTCACTCGAGGTGTTCGGGTCGTTGTAAGCAAAGCCCAGGTACAGCTCCGTGTCTCGCCCTGTGGTGGACGTGATGGGCTGGCCCGTGATCGTCTGGCCCACAGGCGAGGAGATGGCCGTGGCCTTGAACAGGCTGGGCAGACTGCCATCGCTCAGTGTGCGCGCCGAGATCTCGTCTCCGGCCTGGACTTGGACGATGTTGACGTTCTGCACATAGGTCAGGTAAGCCGGCGCAGCGCTGACCGTGGCGAAGCTGGCCTTGCCCAGTGCGTTGTCAACATACACCGTCACAGCAGGGATGCGCGAAGCGGCGTCACCCAGGCGCAGCGAATACGTTTGGTCGTGATTGGTGCTGGGCCTTCCATAGTACGGCGCGCCCACCACGACGTGGTTGTCAAGCAGTGCGGCCTGCGCGGAGCAGGCCAGCGCCGCGAATGCGGCAGCGGCGCCCCAACGAGCGCCCCATTTGTGCAGCGTGAACATGGCTTCCCCTGTGGTGTGTCGCTGTGGTGTGTCGAATCAGCCCGCTGCGGCATCAATGGCGCGCTGCTGGGCTCAGCCATGCTGCAGGTTCAGGCCAGATCCGGCATGGGGATTTCCACCCTGTCCGGGCGTTTCAGGCTGCCGCCGCCGCGCCGCCTCAGATGACCGTGCCCACGTCGTGGCGCACGATGCGGTCGAGCGCGCGCTCCACCACGGCCGCGATCGTCATCGACGGGTTGCACGCGCAGGTGGTGCCCGGCATCAAGGCGCCATCGAGCACGTACAGGCCCTTTTGGCCCTTGACGCGGCCTTCGAGGTCACACACCACGCCGATGTTGGCCCCGCCCAGCGAGTGCCAGGTCGAGTTGACGATGTCGTTGGTGTTGATCAGCTTGCCCGTGGGCCCAGCGATGGCGCTCAGGCGCTCCTTGATGCGCTTGGCGATGGTGGCATCGCCCGCCTTGGGCCACTTCAGCTCGACCTTGTCGGTCAGCGGGTTGTAGACGAACTTGCCGCGTCCCGCGCTCACGCCATAGCCCACCAGCATGGTGGCGTGGCCCGTGCCCACATCGGTGGTCGCGATCTGCGGCGCGGCCGGCAGCAAGGCCTTGGGCAAGATGGTGTTGCTGCTGGCCGAGTTCTTGGTCAGCGGCGGGATCGAGGCCTGGATCACCGTGTTGGCGATCTGCGGGTTGTCCCACTCGCGGCTGCCATAAACCACGGGGCCGCCTTGCGGCGCACCCAGGTCGATGCTCTGGTCCGACCACACGTAGATCTGGTCGCCATTGGTGCCATAGCCTTCACCCAGGCCAGCGGGCAGGCCGGTGATGTCGCCCTTCGCGCCGGCACGCACCAGCAGCTTGACGGTGTTCACGGTGCCGGCCGACATGATCAGCGTCTTCGTGGTGATCACCTTGCGCTCCAGCACGGTGCCCGTCTCGTCGGTGCGGTCCACGTAGACCTTCCACTGGCCGTTGGCCGCACGGGCCACGCGGGTCACGTTGTGCAGCGCAGCCACGGTCACGTTGCCCGTGTCCATGGCCTGCTTGAGGTAGGTCACGTCCACGCTCGACTTGCCGCCGTTGTTCACGCCCAGGGCGCCATCGCCATTGGTGTACGAGGGCTTCATCTCGCCGCGCAGTTCGGCCAGCGCATAGCGCCAGTCGATGGGCATGTTGATCTTCTCGACGTCGAAGCCCGCCGCCTGCGCACGCTGGGCGAACACGCGCGCCGCCAGGTAGTTGGGCGGGTTGATCAGCTCGTCAGGTGCCTTCTGCAGGTTGAGCATCTGGGCCACGCGAGGGTAGAACACACGGGCCATCTCGTCGTAGTCGATGCCAGCCGGGAAGGCCGCCTTGAACAGGGCCTCGGTGGGCTGCATCGACATGCCCTGGTAGACCAGCGAGCCACCGCCCACGCAGGCCGGCGTGACCGCCGTGATGCCATCGCCCGACACCGGCTCCAGCAGGCCCGCGTACGGATTGATGCCGATGCGCTTGCCAAACAGCTCGGGCCACATGGTGTAGAACAAGACGCGCTTGTCGATCGACGAAGCGTGCGGGAAGGTCTCGGCATTGGGCCCGGTGGGCCACCAGCGGCCGCGCTCCAGCACCAGCACCTTCACGCCGGCCTGGCCCAGGCGCAAGGCCGACACGCCACCGCCAAAGCCCGAGCCGATCACCACCACGCGCTCGGTGGAGGCCGTGGTCGGGATCGTGGCGGCTTGGGCGGCGCTGCTCACGCTGGCGGCAGACACGGCAGCCGCGGCGCTGCCCAAAAACTGACGACGGTTCAACTTGCCCATCACTGGCTCCGGTGCTCTACAGATGCGGTGCAGTGTAGGAAGCCGGCGTGTGGCCTGCGTTGACCCCAGCAGCCCGCGCATTGACCGGGCTGACCAAACGCGGGTAAGCCCCGAGCCGGGCAGGGTGTGGCGACCACGTGGCTCAGTGCCGCAGGGGCGCCACCGCCCAGGTCGGGTCGTTCAGGAACGCCCCGTCGATGGCGGGCGTGCGCGCCACCCAGTCGCGGTAGACCTGCAAAGCGCCGGGGTAGCCAGCATTGGCCGCAGCGGCCAGCATGGCCCGGGCATTGGCCGCATAGCCCAGCGACGAACCCGGGTAACTTGATGGGTCAATGGGCAGGCTGGCCGTGCACTGCACACCGGGCCAATTGGCCTGGAAGAGGTCGCGCCAGTTGTCGATGGCGGTGCGCGCCCCGTTCACCACCTTGAAGACGGTGACGTAGTAGGCCGCAGCCTTGGCCACACAATAGCCTGCATCGGCCTCATGCTGAAAGCGGCCCACGTTGAAGCGGCTGACCCAATTGAAGATGGGCTTGGCCTGGCTGTAGCCGTCCTGCACCAGTTGGGCCACAGCCAGCCCGAAGAAGTCGTTCTGCCACGGGCCAATGGTGTCGTCTTGG
>JACCDX011358502.1_pt1 | contig 16062 bp, 18 predicted proteins | sample 7449681 | NCBI WGS metagenome assembly JACCDX01 (sample SAMN15323450, study PRJNA562643) | freshwater metagenome | isolation source: river surface water | place: USA:Blue River Watershed | collected 2017-08-18 | reverse complement strand
TCATCCTGGTGGATGGTGGAAGCGCCTCTGCTGCCGAAATTTTGGCAGGAGCACTTCAGCAGCATGGTGTCGCGACTTTGGTGGGGACCAAAACATTCGGCAAGGGTTCGGTACAAGAGCTCGTTCCGGTTACTGACAGCACGTCACTGAAGGTCACTGTTGCTCGCTGGGTGACACCCAATGGGACCAATCTCTCAGAAGGAGGACTGACGCCAGACATCGTGGTCGAAGTGACCAAGGAGCAAGTAGAGAAAGGGGAGGATCCCCAGCTTGAGCGTGCACTTTCTGTGGTGCGTGGTCTGTAACACGAACGCACCCATCTGGGTGCGTGAGATTACTACTAGTAGAGCTCAATTAAGAGTGCGCGTTCTGCCATGCAACGTGCCTGATAGCTCTCATACTGGGGCCATACACCCTTTCCCTTGTCGGTCAGCTCCCACAGGGTGTATCGATGGATGTCTTCGAACTCCTCTTCGCTGATGCTTTCGGAAATGGCACGCTTCAAATCATTCAATTCTGATGGTCTGGAAGTATCTACCAGCATATGATAGGCATCATCATTGATGTGAAGGAGTCCGAGCTCTCGCGCGAGAAGGTAGGACTCAGGATAATCACGCTTGAGTTGGGTGTGGCTCACCGTCACCGATCGGAGCATGCCATCACGCTCGAGTTGCAAGAGGGCTCCACGGTACAATCCTCGTTCAACATACTTGGGATCACCTCGAAAACCATTATACTGAAATGCTTTCAGTTTTTGCACATAAAGAGAGATGATGCGCATGTCACCCCGAGCTTGAATTTCCTTGAAAAGAATATCCTCCAGAATCAAACCATCTGGTAGGACATTTTTGATGGCAGTAATGAACTGGATTTCCTTTCTGCCACGCTGATGGCGAGACACGAGCACCCAGATGCCAATCACGGCCAAGAGGAGTGCCGCGGTACTGAGGATGTGTTCCATAAGGAATCCTAATACACTTCTTTCATCACGCTACATTGAGTGAGTGTTGATGTCAAACTCTAGCATATTGTATATACACACATAAAACACCCCACAAAATGGGGTGTGATGCTATGCATAGTCAGGAAGTAATAACATCAACTCCGCTTTCCGTCGCGTATCTCGACTCTCAAAAAGAGAGGGGGCGCATGCGCCTTTTTCGGTGTACTCCCACACGGTGTATCTATGTGACAGATCCCGCTTGAGTACGCCTCGCGCCTGCGCTTCCGCATAGAGACTGGGGTATTCCTCTTCGAGTGTCCGAAGGGAAATCATACGACCGACAACGAGGTGCTCCTGACATAGGTATTGTAGGCTCATGTGACCCAATGCTCGAAGCACGGCGCCCCTCTCATGTTGTAATAGACGGCGCTTGAGGGTGTGTTTGAGATATTCGGCAATCTGGGTGTCGTGGAGATGATACTGCTCCAGGAAGACCTCTTCGAGAAAAGGCTGTTGAGGAAGCCGAGATGCTATTCTTCCGATGAAGTCGAGATCCCGCTTGCCTTCTGTGCGGTCGATGTACCACAGCACCACCAGGGTAATGGGCACAAGGAATAGGGCAAGAATATCTAAAGAATCCATGGTGAATCTCGATGTCTATCTCTGCACACGGTACATACATCTATGATGTATGTCAAATTGTCCCACCGTGCTTGCACTCGTGGATGTAATCTGTATACTACTGCTACATCTCAATTGACCGTGAATCCCTCCAGGATTTAAGGATGTCTCACAGCTCGCGAGACTAAAAAGAAAGCCAGCTCTCTGTGTTTCTTGGGTCAGTGATGTCGCGGATCGTCCGCATTATTCATCATATTTCATTTATGAAAGTTATCTTACTCTCAGATGTACCCAAGGTGGGGAAGCGCTACGATATCGTCGATGTCGCTCCTGGGTATGCACGTAATTTTTTGATTGCTCGTGGATTGGGCGAAGTCATTACCAAGGAAAATGGTAAGCGTGTTGCTGATTTAGCCAAGAAGCGTGAAGTCGAGAAGACAAAGCAGACTGCACTTCGTGTCGGATCACTCGCAAAGGTGAAGGACGTTGTGCTCGCATTTACCCGTAAGGCCAACGAAGAGGGTCACCTGTATGCTGGAATTTCTGCCGAGGAAATTGCTCTCGCACTTGGATCGCAGGTGGGAGTGACTTTTGAGGCTGATCATGTGGTGATGGAGAAGCCCATCAAGGAAATCGGAACGACGACACTTGAGGTGGTGATTGGAGATGCCAAGGCTACTTTTAGTGTGACGGTGTCACCCGAAGAAGAACCTGCGTAATCAGTACTCTCTGCACCAATAAGAAAACCCCCAGTACTGGGGGTTTTCTTTTGAGATTTAGGCGACTGAAACCATTTTCTTGGTCAGCACTTTGCCATCAAAACGAGTCTTGCGAACTGTCTTGTAGGAGACCTTACCTCCAGCTACGGCATAGAGTGTATGGTCCTTTCCCACTTTCACGTTCTTGCCTGCAAGGACACGTGTTCCGCGCTGGCGAACGAGAATATTGCCGACGGAAGCAACCTCTCCATCGTGGAGCTTGGTGCCGAGATACTTAGGATTTGAGTCTCGGAGATTCTTTGATGAACCTCCTGATTTTTTGGTTGCCATAGTGGGTCGTGAGGCGTAAAATGCGCGTAACTACTGGTAAATATGCGTACAGAGAGATTAGCAGAGATTCGAGAAAGAATCAAGGGGTATCCAGATATTTCATGGGATATCTTTTGGGTAGGGCTGGTTGTCATCGTGATGACGGCCTATCTCCTCATCTTTCACGATTGGCGGGGTGGGGAAGGGGGGATAGCCGAAAAACCCCAAATTGTGGTGACACAGCGCGTAGAGGAAGGAGCATCAGCCACTCAGGCGGGTGCGGTGCTTGGGGCTTATGTGGCATCGGTGGGAGGAACGACATATCATCTTCCTTGGTGCTCAGGTGCAAAGCGCATAAAAGCAGAAAATAGGAGATGGTTTCAGACAAAGGCCGAGGCGGAGTCTCAAGGACTGCGTCCGGCTCAAAATTGTAAGGGAATGTAATCTACTCATTTCTATACAATATTATACCACATGAGAGAATGTGTTCATTTGCAAAGCTATATTTTGCAAGGAATTTTCCACAGTATGGTGCCTATACTTGATTGACGCCGCTTTCCCAATGCACGTATACTACTCTAGCTCACCACGGCACATCGTGGTCTCATTATTCCCTCAAATACATTTCACATGAAGAAATATCTCAAGAAAACGATTCATACTCCCATCGAAAACACTCTTCAGGTGATTGGCAGTAAGTGGACGGTACTGATTATTGGTGAACTCGCGAGTGGTGGAGTTCGTCGCTTTGGTGAACTCGAGCGTCTCCTTTCTGGCATTTCACCTCGCACCTTATCCTTGCGCCTCACCGCACTTGAAGAGCACGGCATCATCGAGCGGAAGGTGTTTCCTGAAGTGCCTCCACGCGTCGAATACAAACTTACCGCACTTGGTAAATCCCTTGATCCGGTGCTCAAGCTCATGAACAGCTGGGGTACCAGCTTCGCCAAGAAGCAGGGAAAATAACAAAAAGCGCCATATGGCGTTTTTTGCTTAGTGTCGGGCTAGGTCAGATTCAAATGCCGTCCCAAGGGAGCATATAGCCACCCCTGTGCATGTGTCGCGTGATCACATGTGCTACTTGTCGGGCTAGGTCAGATTCAAATGCCGTCCCAAGGGAGCATATAGCCACCCCTGTGCATGTGTCGCGTGATCACATGTGCTACTTGTCGGGCTAGGCAGAATCGAACTGCCGCCGCATGCACCCCATGCATGTAGACTACCACTATCCGATAGCCCGATGTGGTGTGAGTATAGCAGAGTACATGATTAAATCAACGATAGGCAACGTGTGGTCGATCCTACCTCAATAGTTTTTGTATTGGAGTTAGGATTGCGGATGGGGGAGCTCATGTGGTAACTTCAGGGGTAGATTTGTTACGCATATGTGTGGGGTAGACCTGATGAAACATGAGAAATATGAGCAGGACTTCATTGAGCGGTTCTTGCAACAAAAGACGCCAGAAGAAATGCTCGGATTATTCCTGAGTCGCTACACCGTGGCCGGAATTGTTGCCATCATGACACTCATCTTGCTCAACTTATAATGCAAGATGAACAACGTACCCCAAGGGTATTTGGGGGAGTACTCAAGACAAGCGGCCATTTGGCCGTTTTTGCGTATTGGCCCCTCCACTGACTTTTTCCTACTACGTCGCACAATATATCTTTTTAGCATATAGCTTGTGCGACATTTAGCTCAAAATGGCTCTATGGCAATACATGCTCAGTTATGACGCCAGCCATTGTTCGAACCCTTCTTCACTCATTATTCGGATATGTTTTGGTGTTGGGCGCTTCCTTCTTGATCTCACTATATCAAGTTCCCCGCTACTTATACCAAGGACAACAATGATGACCGCATATTGGGCTAATCCAATTTGTGAGTATGTCATCTCCTTGCTCTTGAGACACCCAAGAAGGGTCCGTCGGTCTTTTGGTGCGACGACTGTCACGAGGGTCACTCCCGTGCGATGCCCGACTCGAAAGTCGACTCTTGTGCGCTGGTCGTCTGTGAGCGTGACATCCATGTGGGCAGTACCCTTGGCTATGCGGGTCGCAAGGGCGTTTACGATGCGAGCCTTGCCCACCTGGGTGCGCTCTATGGTGGCATCTATCTGAGAGCCTGTCTTACTGGCCTTTGTGAGGTTTGGCTCCGGAAATACGCCAAGAGCCTGCCTGATGTGGATCAGCCCCCCAAAGCGCCTCTGAATATGCTTTGAGGATGGAAAGTCTGGATGGTCGTCAATCTCGTGTGCAGTGGGATAGCGCCCGTGCAATTGGGTAAAACGCACGAGTGCCTCGTGAATGCGCTGACTCGACCATGTAGGGCGGCGTGCCATGGGTTTATCCTAGCACGGAGAATTATGTCGCACAAGGTACTTACACCTACTTAGCAGTCGTAGTGCCAAGTTCTCCCTGACTCCCAGCACTGGCGGTGTGGTGCTTGATAGTGTATCCACGTGCTTCAAGCCATGACGGAGCACCAGAGCGTTCCACTATGCTCTTTATATCGAGGTCGTAGTAGTAGACAACTCCAGAAAAGAGTGCGAATAGGAGAATGAGTTTCATCATACGTGTAGTATATCGAAGGCGTGCGGCTCATGCCAGTCCCCTCCTTCGTTATGTATTAGAGATAGTCCTCGGGATCGAGGTATGCATTGGCGGGTGCCACCGGAATCCGAAAAATTGCTCCTTTGCAAGATTTACTAGGAAAGTCGACGACATCAACTGCGCTTGATACATATACGGTAAAGTGGAGGTGAGGTCCGGTCGAGTATCCCGTGTTTCCACTGTAGCCAACCATCTCCCCAGCATCAATAGCGGACCCAGTTTTGACTTTGATAAGTTCAAGATGGGCGTAGAGCGTAGAGAGTCCATTTCGATGCTTGATCATGACCCATCGTCCGTATGATGCACCCGGGCAAACCTTGTCTGTGTCGCCAGTGGCGAGCACGATACCACTACCTGCGGCGCGAACGATAGTTCCAGGAGCTGCGCGAAAGTCTGTACCATTGTGAGTCCCTGACGTATACAAACGGCGCGCATCTACTGTGCGCCCAAACTTCTGGGTAATTCGGAGGTCATCAAGAGGTGGGGTGAGCACGCGCGTCCCTGGAGCAGGAAAACTGGTGGGGTCTATCGCCGTGCGCAGTTGTGCTTCAAAGTCGTCTACCTCGGCCTCAAATTGCTTCTTGCGCTTTTCGCGCTCAGCAAGAAGCTTCTTGTAGTTGGATTCTTGATTTTTTGTTGCTGCCAGCAGTGTCGCGCGTTCCTTGCGCTCTGCTTCTGCAATGGCTTTTTGATCGTCGAGCTGTGCACGGAGTGATACCAACGACTTGCGTTCCGCCATGACCGTATGTTTGCGGAGCGCGAGTTCATCCTTCAGACGCGAGAGTGAGACAATATGGTCTTGCATCGAACTCCGGAGCTTGGACATATCATCGAGGTCGGCAAGGAACGTAGAAATACTTTCATGAGCAAGGAGAATTTCTAGCATGGATTCTCCATCGGCACGCTGGGTGCGATTAAAAATCTCTGCAATAACTTTTCTGCTCTGTTCTATCTTTTTCTCCTTGTCGGTAATATCATCTGTGAGGCTCTCTAGGGTGTCTTCTGTTTTTGCGACTCGCTTCTGAGTGAGCTCGATATCTTTGCCGAGCTTTGCTCGCGAAAGTTCAATGGCAGAGAGCGCATTTTGTAGACTTTTCTTTTGCTCCCCAACGCCAATAAGGCGATTTTTATACTCCGCAATTTCAGCTTCGAGGCGCTTGATGTCTTGTTCGCGTGTCGTAATGCTTTCGCGTAATTCGTCAATGCGTGATGTTTGCGCCAGGCTATGAGTGGGAATACCTAAAAGCACCCCCGCCGTCATTCCAAAAAAGAATGCGACTGCCATCAAGCGATTGAATGACATGTCGTGGCGCAAGTGTATCATGAGGGTAAAAGGCTTTGTGCGTAGGCGAGCCGACGGAGTGATTCCTCGCGTCCAATGAGCGCAATGATCTGAAATGGGTCGGGAGAACGCTCGCGTCCCGATAGTGCGTATCGCAGGGGCCACAACACTGCCCCCCTCCCCTCCTCTTCTGCGTATGGGAAAATGCGCTCCTTTGCTTCTGGTGCGGTAGGGTGCTCATCGAGTGCGGTGACCAAATGAGCGAGATGAGAGAGTCTCCTCTGCAGTACTGCGGGGTCTGGGGTTTCCTTTCCGTAGAGCCGTGACCCGTCGTATGTGGGTGGGTCAAAAAGAAAATCAATTTCGCCCTGTTCGACGTAGGTACGGATCTGAGCAAAGTGAGTAATGCGCTCAAGTAGGAGTGTGAGGCCATGCACACGCATCTCCTGATACTTTGGATGCGTGGTGATCCGCTCGGGGAGCCAGAGTGCCGCGCACTCTATCTGAGTGGATTGAGGGAGAAGGCGCATGTGCTCTTTGTTGAACCATTCAAGCTTCTCCGGGTTAAATACCGCTCCGGCATGCTGTACACGGCTCAGATCAAAAGATTGAATGAGTTCCTCTTTTGAGAAGAGTTCCTGCTGCGTACCGGGGTTCCATCCTACCATTGCCACCATATTCAATATTGCCTCAGGAAGATAACCCTGTGTGCGATATTCTGAGAGCGCGAGTGCACCTCGACGCTTTGAGAGTTTGAGCTTGTCTTGGCCCAGCACCAGCGGGAGGTGGGCGTAGACAGGCGTGGGGGCACCAATCGCTCGCTGGATGAGGATCTGTCGAGGGGTGTTGGATACGTGATCTTCTCCACGAATGACGTGCGTGACTCCCTCATCAAAATCATCCACGACGACGGCGAGGTGAAAAAGGGGTTCAGTGATACTTTTGGCAATAACAAAGTCTCCCAAATCTCCCGTATGCATTGTCACGTCACCTTTGATTTCGTCATGAAAGGTCACTTCGATGTTGGGATTTTTAAAGCGCACAAGTTCGCGCATTACCCCCGAACCATCTTTTGCTTCTTCTTTTGAAACATAGGCATGTCCATGGAGAATCATGTCTTGCAGGACATTTTTATGTCGTTCCACATGTTCGGATTGACGCACAAAGACATCATGTTCGAGTCCGAGCCATGCCAGGCTCTCCAAGATATTGTCCTCATATGATTTTTTGGATCGCTCTCTGTCTGTATCTTCAATACGCAAGACAAAAGTACCCTGATGCTTTCGAGCAAAGAGGTAAGAGAAAATAGCTGTGCGATATGCTCCTGCATGAAGAAATCCCGTTGGACTTGGAGCAAATCTCGTGATGATGGGCGTGGAGGACATAGAAAATATTAGTCGTGAGCTGATGCAATGGCAAGAATAGCACGAGCAATTTTGTCAGCCGCATCTGTTTTAGTAAATGTCTTGGCACCGTCAATCATCTTGGTTTGTATTTCTGCTGAAAGCATAATTGATTCGATGACCGAATAGAATAATTCAGGGCGTAAGTTCGCTTCTTCAATGACGGTGCATGCACCAGTGCGTGCATAGCTATATGCATTTGCGCGCTGGTGGTCGTCGCGCGCAATGGCAAGAGGAATAAGGATGGAAGGCTTCTCCCATATGGCAATTTCAAAGATGGCGCTTCCTGCGCGTGATACTACCAAGGAAGATGCTTTGGCTGCGAGTCGCATTGTTTTGGGGTCGAGAAATGCAGCGGGGTGATATCGCGAAGCATGAGGGTGTCCCGGAAGTGCCCCCTCAGCACGCTTTTTCATCCATTCGAGATTCGCTTCCCCCGTCTGGTGTACTACCTGACAACGATCCACGAGGCGCGGAAGAATATCAATAACGTGCTCATTAATTTTCTCTGAACCCTGCGATCCGCCCAGGACCAATATGACTGGTACCCCTGGCTCAAGTCCAAGCTCTTGATATGGATCTTCCTTTGGCATTTCCAGTAACGCCTTGCGAATGGGCTGTCCAGTTAGGGCAATGCGGTCTTTGCGGGAGAAGTGCGTCGCTGCTTCCGGATACGAAATAGCAATCTTCGTCGCATAGTCAGCAATCCATGTGTTCACTCTTCCAGGAATGATATCTGACTCATGAATAATCACCGGGATCCGGAGGAGTTTTGCGGCAAACATGGCGGGAAAACTCGCATAGCCTCCTTTGCCAAATACGACATCCGGGTAAATCTGAAATAATTTCCAAGTCGCTTGAATACACCCCACGAGCACCTTAAATTTATCTGTTGTATTCTTGGTGGAGGCGTATGTCCGTTTCTTTCCAGCCTGCACTTCCACATACTCCAAATCCGCTTGCTTGAGCATGGTCTCATCGATAGGAGCATCAGACATGTAGTACATCTTGAGGTCGATGATGTGCTCTTGGTCTGCCATCGCTCTGACCGCCTCCGCCACCGCGATAACGGGGTAAAAGTGCCCCCCTGTTCCCCCTCCAGTAAATAAGATTTTCATGGCTCTTCGTGATTGAAATAATGAAGTCGTTTTATGCACTGCTATCTCCCTATTCGGGAGATGAAGATAAACCTATTATAGCACTTATTTTCAGGATGTCCGCCTGGGTTTCCCCATCTATACCGCTCTACTTCTCCGTGAAATATTCATAATGAGGCCGACCTGAATGAGTGCAAAAAGTAGTGCTGTCCCCCCGTGACTCACGAATACGAGTGGGACCCCCGTGAGTGGAGCAATACCCAGCATTGAGCCGATATTGATAAATGACTGACTCACCAGAAGCATGACCAGTCCGACACACAGATAGGCGGAAAATGTATCTGGAGTGTGCGCAGAAATCCATAGTCCCCGAAGCCCAAAAAGTGCATAGAGGAGAATCAAAAATACCGAACCAATAAACCCAAATTCCTCAGACAAGACAGCATAGATAGAGTCCCCATGAGCTTCCGGAAGGTAGTTAAATTTTTGAATACTCTGTCCAAATCCTCGCCCGGTTACCTCACCTGAGCCAATGGCAATCAGTGATTGTCGGATTTGATATCCAGAACCTTGAAAGTCGTCATGCTTCCATAGTGTGGTAAATCGATCGAGGACGTATGGTCGCCACCATGCAAGGAGAGCGAGTCCAATGCAAGCCATGACAAGAATGATACCGATATCACGCCAGCGCGCACCTGCTGCAATATACATTGCCACCCCACCACATGCCGCGACAAGAAAGCTCCCGGTGTCTCGCTGAAGGAGAAAGACAAAGCATGCAATACCAAGTACAGCCAAGAGTGGACCGATACCAAAGAGTGGTTCGTGTATACGCTTTTTGTATAGCGTTAGCCATGCTGCCAGGTAGATAATTACTCCAATTTTCAATACTTCCCCAGGTTGAAAAGTAGTGATTCCTAAATCAAGCCACCGCTTGGCTCCGCCGTGCTCCATTCCTATTCCGGGAACGAATACGAGCAAGGACAACACCACTGTCACCATGAAGATCCAAAACGCATACTTACTGAGATATTGAATTTGTATGCGCGACATATACCATGCGGCGAGCCCGCCGATACCAAGTCCGAAGACGAGCTGGGATACCAGAATATTGGCAAATTTAATTTCACTTTTTGCCCACATCCCAAATGCGGCCGAAACAAAGACAAGAAAGCCACATGCGATAAGGGTCAGTGCTATACTGAGAAAGATAAAATCAGGAGCGCGTTTGGGATGCATGTGACACAGTATACCCGTATTTTCACTTCCCTTCTATCCCCTACCGACAAGGTGAATGATGACTCCCAGTGTGGCGAGCATGGTGGACGCTACCCAATAGCGCATAGTGACCTTTGCCTGGGGCCAACCTTTAGCCTGAAAATGATTGTGAAGCGGTGCGACCAGGAATACTTTTTTCCCATGGCGCAGGCGCTTGGACGCTATTTGAATGATGCTCGATAGGGATGTCACAATGAGCGGGAGTGCAATCAAGAGTAAGACGAAGACCGCATCAATGAGAAAGGCTACAACAACCAATGATGTCGTGAGTGCCATTGTTCCTGTTTCTGAGCAAAAAAATCGTGCTGGAGGAATATTGAACCAAAGAAATGCCAGAATACCTCCTACGAGTGTGGCGCAATATGCAGCAATATCTGGGAAGCCAGTGACATATGCGATAATTCCGTATGCCCCGTATATGGCCGCAAAGACTCCTCCCGCCAGTCCATCGACCCCATCAATAATGCCTCCAGAATAGATACCAATCATAAAGAGCAAAAACACGGGAAAATATAACACCCCCAGTTCAAGTGAACCAAAAAAAGGAATGGTGACTGCTGAAATTCCCAGCTTTCCATAAAACCACCATGCCCCGACTGCCCCAAGAAGCGCCACAAAGATTAATCGAGCTGTGAGGGAAAGTCCTCCCCCGCGATATGTTCCTTGATCTTTGCATACGAGGTAGTCATCCAAGAGTCCGCAACATGCACCTGCGATGAGGGTAAAGAGTGGGAGCCATGTTTGATTCCGAGAAAGAAAATTCATCCCCTCCCATGTTGCCCCAGCGCCAAGCAGTGTGGGAAGCAGGAAAATCAGCACCGTGATGAGGGTGGAGCCCCAAATAATGATGCCACCCATGCGAGGCGTTTTGCGGACCTCATCGTTGTGAAGTTGGGCAGAGATTGTCGCTTTTCCGCCGTCGATGGTGTGCACGACGCTGGTCTTCTTCCACATGCGCCATGCATAGAGGTAGTGTGCAACAAGCGGAGTCATGAGCATACCCACGACAAATGCAGTACCAGCTGGCAGGAGAATCATCAGTGCGTCACTCATCATGGTGTGGTCGTGGAAGGCGTAGCGAGGTACTTTGTGGTGGCTTCGAGGAGCGTCTCCACGTCTTGAAATCGCCCATCATACGTAGAGCCGAGAACAGCGATGACGACAGGGTGCGCAATTCCAATATCCACCACGACGACGAGATTCCCGCCAGCAAGGGTGGTGTATCCTGTCTTGGAGCCAATCATGCCACTCCAGTACTTCACCGATTGATTGGTATTCGCTACATGGTGTACCAATGCGTCAGACTGAAAAGTGGAATGAGAGAGGTCTGTTGCCGTAAAGAGATCGGGATGCTTACGAAAGATATATTCAAACAGCATGGCCATGTCTCGCGCAGAGCCGTGAGCGCCCGAGGCCAGACTCTCTAGATCGAGCCCACTTTCGTTGTAAAACTTTGTACTAGACAAGCCAATCGTGCGAGCCTTTTCGTTCATGCGATCAATAAACAATCGCTTCTTGGTGAGGATGTCTGTTGTCGTACTTTGTGCGAGGTGTGCGCCTGCGACAGAGGCAATAGCACTCGCCCCGTCGTTTGAAGAAACCACCAGCGTGAAGCGCAGGAGGTCCTCGAGAGTCCAAGTTTCCCCCACCGCAAGACCAGTATCACCGTCGGCAAGGAGGTCTTGAGGGCGAATAGTGACAGGAGCGTCTGGAGCGAGAGTTTCCGCAGCAATAAGTGCCATCATCATTTTGGTGAGGGATGCAAGAGGGAGTGCAGCGTACTCATTCTTGCCGTAGAGCTTTTTGTGGTCGTTGATATCCCAGATGTATACCGCCTTGGCCTCCAGATTGAGACCATCATACGGGTTCGTAGGTGGCACTTCTAAAATCGGGGTATTGGGGTGCTCAATGGATGCTACTTGCGCTCGGAGAGCTTGTGCTGCATCAGGGGTATCCTGTGCTAGGCGGTTGAGCGCAGAAATGACGCGAGGTCCGGTGAGGAACCCCAAAATGAGGACAATAAGAAAAAGATGTATTTTGGTGCGGTTGGTCATACCTCGTCTGACTTATGGCGGTCTACTTCAGTATGGAGCTTCAGGGTGGCATCATCGTATGCCTCCCCTGCTTGTGCCTCTTCGAGAATGTCAGCAATCAATTCATCATCCTCCATCTCCTGCTCCATTGCCTCACTAATTTCTTGCGCAGTGGGCATCTCCTCTTCCACATCCTTTCCAGATTCCGGAGATGAGGTCTCCTGATGTTCGTCACCGAGCGCACTCGTGTCGGTGGTGGAAGCGGGCTCTGTCGCTTGAGTGTGCCCGAGAGTCCACGCAGCAAGTGCAGTGAGTGTGTCATGGTAGTTGGGCAGTTCGTCGGGGCGTGTGACTCCCATATAGGAGAGCAACTGAAAGGTGGGAACATAACAAAAACTTCGCTGGTCGACGGGATTGTCTACCTTCTCGACCAATCCGCGAATAAGGAGATTCCGTAAGATGAAGGTGGAATTGACTCCGCGGATATGGTCGATTTCGCTTCGGCTAATCGGACCTTTGTAAAGAACGATTGAGAGTGTCTCGAGTGCTGCTTTGGAAAGTTCCTTGGAGAGCTCTTCTTTGGTGAGGGTTTCAATGAGTGCACTAGCTTCTTTTGCGGTGCCAAGGGAAAGTGTGCCATCCAGTTCGAGAAGAGATAGCCCCACGGTATCGAGTGCAGATGGAATAAGGAGCGTCGCTTCACGGATCTGTGCGTCAGTAACAGAAAGCAAGCTCGCTAAACGGCGTATCGTGATAGGCTCTGCTTGGTAAAACAGAATTGCAATAATGGCTTTGTGGAGCTCCATATCATCCGAGTGTACCCTAAAGAACGAGAGTTTTCAATGCACCATGTCCATCGTCTGGGGACAGGTCAGGTCAATAGAACTAGGGTGTGTATGCGGGGGTGCCGAATGTGTGCGTTTCAATATCAATGTCGCCAAAATCTTCTCGTTGCGTCACATGGACAATTCCCTGTTTGACGAGTTCGAGCATGGCGAGAAAAGAGACGATAATTTCGACACGGACTTCCTTGGGAACAGTGCGTCCACGTTCGTATCTGGCAAAATGTGAAAAACTCATCTTGAGTGCACTAGACACCCGAGTTGATAGGCGCGTCATCATTTCTTCAATCGAAATCACTTTTTTGATGGTCGCTTTTGGAACCACTGTTTTCTTGGGTAGTGCTTGGAGCACTCGCATCATACTCTCATGCATGACAGCAGGGGTCAGCACGAGATCTGGGGCAAATACTGGATGCACTTCTGAGCGTGCACTGCGGGGGAAAATAATCTCCTTACCAAAGTGGGTTTTGACATCTTGGGCGCGCTCACGAAAGAGCTCATAAAGTTCGAGGCGACGTTTGAGCTCGGTAATATCCTCTTCTTCGTTCTTGGTGAGCGCCAACTCAGGCAGTATGGCACGGGATTTGATGAGGACGAGGGTGGACGCAACAAGGAGAAAGTTGGCGACTTCTGCAACGGGAAATGAATCAAATCGGCGCACATGCTCAATATATTCATCAGCCACCTTTGCCAGCGCAAAGTCTCCAATGAAGAGCTTGCGCCGTTCAATCAGTTCGAGCAGTAAATCAAGCGGACCTTCAAAGTGTTCGGTGCGTATATGATACCCTACTGGTGTCGCGCCAAGCATGGGTGTGCTTGTTTCATCCATCGCTCTAGTATATCACAATCCCCTCTGGTTGTGACGAATGCGTCGCTCGTGTAGGATGGGCACATATGCGTATTCTCGCAATTGAGACCAGCTGTGACGAAAGTGCTATCGCGCTCGTAGATGTAGCATCCGCTCCGCTCCCCCATCAGGGGAGAATTTACCAGGTACTGGCGGATCAGATTGCGTCTCAGGCCGCACTTCATGCCGGATATGGAGGCGTATTCCCTATGCTCGCCAAACGGGAGCATGGAAAAGCGTTGGTCCCACTACTCGTGACGGCACTCAAGGAAGCAGGATACTACCAGCTTACCAGTCGTCACGTGATTGAGAGCCCACTTCGCCCAGAATTGGGGGACATGATGGAGCGCGAGCCAGAGCTCTATGCACAGTTTATATCTGTGATTCCAAACTTGAACCCTCCCCCAATTGATGCGATTGCAGTCACCATGGGGCCTGGACTTGAACCAGCGCTCTGGGTGGGTATCAATTTTGCCAAAGCGCTTTCGCTCGTCTGGAAGGTACCAGTGGTGCCCATCAATCACATGGAAGGGCATTTGATTGTTCCACTACTTGAATCCCAGCCCGATCAGACACTCCTGCTTCCTTCTTGCGACTCTCCCTTTCTGTCACTCTTGGTTTCGGGAGGACATACTGAATGGGTCCATGCGACAGGATACGGAACCTACACTCGACTTGGTGGGACACTCGATGACGCAGTGGGAGAGGCGTTTGATAAGGTGGCTCGCATGATTGGTAGTCCGTATCCGGGTGGTCCTGAGGTGGCACGGTTAGCACGTGATGGGAATCCTCAGCGCTTTGTTTTTCCGCGCCCCATGATACATACCCCCGATTTATCCTGCTCTTTTTCTGGTCTGAAGACCGCGGTGCGCTATACGGTCGAAAAATTAGGCACACTCACGGAAGAGGACCGTCGTGATGTGGCTCGATGTTTTGAAGATGCCGTGGTGGATGTCTTGGTGACCAAGACCATTCGCGCAATAGAGATGACTCATGCCACCACCATGACCATTGGGGGTGGTGTGTCGGCAAACCAAGCGTTACGAAACGCTATGCATGCACGCGTAGGGGAAGCACGAGGAATTGAGGTGCGCTTCCCTACCCCTAAACTTTCTACAGACAACGCACTCATGATTGCCGTTGCCGCGGGGGCGACGGATTCTCGCAAAAACATCCCTCTGTCGCGACTCAAAGCACTGGGGCATTGGAAGGTCTCAGATTCTAATATTATGGCTTAATCAAGCCATATGTATTGTCCACCTTCTTCTGTTGACATTCTCATAAAGAGGCGTATTATCAGCTCGCGCAAAGAATCATTGAATTCTTGCGCAGCCGTAGCGAGTTGCCCGTGAACTCAAAGCGCGGTGTATGTTCTTTGATTCTCACCCCTTAACTGGTGTCGAATCACAACCTCGAAGTCTGGGCTTCTGCTCATCAGAAACACAGTCTTCGGGGCTGCGTTCCAATTCATGCAGTTCCTTCGGGAATGCAGGACCGCCTCTTGCATCATTTTCATCACGAACAGAAAGGGACAATCCCGTGTCACAAGTCAGCACTCAACGTGAGACCGTCGAGAAGCCGCAAAACGGCTGGCGCGGTCTTCGGTACTTTCCGTATGACATCTGCGCAGGCCTCATGGTCTCGCTCATCTCGCTTCCGTTCTCGCTCGGCATCGCGATCGCTTCTGGCGTTCCGCCGATTGCCGGCGTCTACTCTGCGATCATCGCGGGTCTCATTCTGCCTTTCGTTGGCGGATCGTACGTGACCATCTCTGGTCCCGCTGTCGGTCTGGCTCCAGCCATTGTCCTTGCCATCGCCACCCTTGGTGATGGTGACACATCGCTTGGCTATGTACTGACCTTGGCGACCATCTTTTGTGCCGGTCTGGTGCAAGTGGTCATGAGTTGGTTTCGACTCGGTCGCTTCGGGGATATTTTCCCCAACGCAGGCGTGAAGGGCATGCTCATCGGTATCGGTCTTCTGGCAATTGCCAAGCAGGTTCCACTCCTTCTCGGTGTCTCGTTTACGAGCACGTCGTTCTGGGGGATTGTGCGTGAGCTTCCTCAGCGCTTTGG
>JACCDX011237950.1_pt1 | contig 16062 bp, 12 predicted proteins | sample 7449681 | NCBI WGS metagenome assembly JACCDX01 (sample SAMN15323450, study PRJNA562643) | freshwater metagenome | isolation source: river surface water | place: USA:Blue River Watershed | collected 2017-08-18 | reverse complement strand
TTGTCTACGGAATTGATATTGATCCCAAAGGCATTCTTGATTCTCGCAGAGGAGCCTATACGAAATACATTAATCGTTTGTCTGAAAATGCAGGTCTTCCTGAGACGGAGCAAATTCTCATTCCTCCAATGATCTTTGGAATTGGAAATGCATCGAAGAATCTGGAAACAGGCGATGCAGGATTGAATGAAGAAGAGGCCAATATTCTTCGAACGGTCTTTGGAAAAATCAAACCCACCAATTCACCACCTCCTTTCGTAGTGAACCAAGGAAAAGACAAATTGAAAGAGGGTGCAGATGTGATCGCCTGTATGTTTGCTCTTCACTACTTCTTCAAAGACAAAGAGACATTCCAGGGACTCTTGAATAACATTAAGCAGAATCTCCGTGTGGACGGATACTTTATCGCGTGCTTCTTTGATGGGCAGAAAGTCTTCGATTTACTGAAGACCAAAAAAGAGGGAGAATCCGTTACAGGAGCCGATCGCAAATTTGCTCTTTGGCGGATTACAAAGCGCTACTCAGAATCCACTCTTCCTACCGATGACAGTGGATTTGGTCTAGCAATCCAGAATCAATTTATCAGTATTGGTGCGGAGCATACCGAATATCTTGTGCCCTACGAATTGTTCCAAAGTAAAATGGCAGAAATTGGCTGCTTGCCTGTGATGGGAGAGGATCTCAAACAACTGGGACTCCCTGTCAGCACGGAAACCTTTGATCAAACGTACAAGAGAGCAATTGCAGATGCAAAGAAGAAGGGTACTGAACCGTATCCGATGATTAAGCCTGTGCAGGACTATTCGTTCCTCAATCGCTGGTGCATCTTCAAACGCTACAGTGGAGAGGTTGTGAAGGAAGAGGAAGCAGTACTTAGAACGGTGGCCAAAGTCATTGGAGAAGTCAATAAAGAGGAACAGAAGGAAGCCGAAAAGCCTGTGAATACACTTGCTTGGCGCGACGTCCCTACCAATGGAACAGCAGGACCTACTCCTGTTCTAGAAGCACCTGTGCCTGCTCGTTCTGTGAAACAAGCCAAATCGGCAAATCTTGCGACCTTAGCACGAGGTCCTCCTGGTGAAAAGCCGATTGAAAGTATGGGGGATGCAATGGCAGGCATTGGTGCGGTGACTGTACCCTTGGATGCTCCTACCGAATTTCCCAAGGACAAAGTCTTCTACTTTGCTGCACAAGAGCAAGATACAAAGGAGATTAAGGATGAAGGAGGAGCGATTCTGTATCCCGATGCCTCGCGCTATCTTGCTCCCTATACACCCTTCACGATTGTGGATGAAGAAGATCCGAAGGAAAAGATTCCCTATCCTTCTATCCTTCACTTCCTCTCAGGAATGATGTACAAGAGGGCCACGAACAAGCCGCAGTGGGCGAAAGATTTGTTCAGTCGCGAAGGATCCATTCACCAGACGATGCTAGGAGAGAAACTCAAACTGGATGCCCAATTCGCCAACAAGGAGGATCCCAAATACAAGGACAAACTTCAGACACTTCTGTTGAACGAAGCCAAGGAGATTGCAAGCAAAACCCCCATTGCAATGAAAAAGAAGTATAGTACTCTCGATTACAAGGATGCCACGTGGGATGGAATGAAAGATGATGTCCTTCGCTCAGCCTATCAAGTACGCTATGACAAAGATGCCAAGTTCCGTGATATTCTCAGCAAGTTACGTGAAGCAGAAAAGTATCTCCTGTATCGTCCCACTCCTACCGTGACAACGGATCTAGGAGGCATTACAAAGGTCGGAAAGCGCAACACGAAGAATCAGAAAGGAACACTGAAGGTCGAAGGAGAAAACAAACTTGGTAAACTGTTGATGAAACTTGCCAAGTTTCCTGGGTATGAAGGAAAAATTGAATCCAATGAAGATCAGGGTGACGAGTAATCAAAATGCAGACTCCTCTTTGGGAAATGGATACGGCTTGGTTTCAGCCCCAGCCAAATGAATTTATGACACAGACATTTTGGTATAAATCGTGGAAGGATTTTGTCGAGTACAAACCTTACCGCATTTGGAAACCCTATGTTCTGAGTTCCTGGTGCTGGAAATCCAACACTCTTCAACTGGTCTTTATCTCTCCGGAACGATTTATTGGAATGAATCGTGCCGAGATTACTGTTACCCAGGCAGATGAACCTTTGATTCGTGAGTGGATTAAAAATCATATGCCAAATTTCTGGAAATTGTAGGATGAATCAACACCTTCTGGACATTGATTTGGAAATCGCAGAACCAGAAAAAAAAATGGAATCAAACAATACCACTCTTTTTGGTTACAATCGGATTGATTTTGGAATGCTCGTTTTGTGTTGTGTGTTGATGGTTTTACTTGTCGCTTTTTTTATTTGGTTTGCAGTTCAACATTCGAAATAGGGAGTTTCCAGCGTTCAGTGCTTTTGGCTAGCCAATAGATCTCTTGAAGCAGGGGAATGTGAGGTGGAGAATGATGCTTTCTGTATGTAAAGAGGTTCTCTCCAGATTGAAGGTAATCAATTTGGAGAACGGTAAAGGGAGTAGGAAAATCACGCAGAAGACTCACCGTATCTTGATCACAAACACGAATTTGATAGTATTTCTGATTGTTCAGGGTGACAGTTTTCCAAACGAGTGAATTTGTATGATGCAGAAGATGTTCAACACGACGTTCTAATGCGACATTGTTTGCATCCCGTGAATGTAAGGGAAGGAAGATATGAACAACAAAGCAAACCATTCTACCTAGTAATAGAACTGTAAGAAACTCAATTTTAGCAGCAAAAAAAATTGATTGGATTTGTTGCTAGGATCAAGACCAGTAGAAAATGATTTTCTCCCTTGCTGTCAATCTTGCTCTCTTTGTTCTCGCTCCTCTTGGAAGCGTGACGCTCGCTGTCGGCGACTGGATGCTGAATGCATTCATTGTCGCCAAAGTTGTGGAAACCTATATGCCGAATGGTCCTGCGGTCATTGGAAATGTGACGGAAATGTTCCCTGTGCTTGTGAATATCGCCAAAAGCGCAGTGGATCCTCTTCTCCAAGTAAATTATACTGGAATGCTTCAAGAAGCCGTTCCTGCTGTCAATTTCACCCAATGGGGTGACCAGATGAAGGAATTTCTGGTGAATGCCACCATTCCTGTATAATTCAATTATTTGCGTCCCTTCAAAACCTTTCTGGTTTTTCTTGCTTTGCGTTTCCCGCCTTGTTGAGAGTCTCCCAATAAAAAGTAATCTGCAACCGGTTGAATTTCTTCAATGCGCCCAATGTCAAAAAAAGGCTCATCTTCATAGCGTAAGGTGAACCATAAAAGATCGTGTGCTTTGATTGCATCATATGCCCTTTGTGGATTATTGTTCATAAAATCAGTATAACTTCTGACAAAGTCTTGTTGAGAAGGTGCACGATCTCTATTTCCTAGCGTTACTTGTAAAATGTCGGAGAAATTATACGCACTTGACCAAATATCTTCAACTTGCTTCTGTGTAAATTGATGAGCGCCATATAGATACAAGAGTTTCTTCAAATTACTATACAATTGAGTATTGTCTCGGCGACTGTCGAGTTCAAACTGAATCATCCGTCGCAAAACATCCCAATCCTTGGCTGGAACATTCGGATAGTCATCCTTTTCCAAAACAAGGTCTTGGCCTTTGGGAAGATCATTTGCAACATTTTTAATCAATCCATAATGCTTGGTAATCTTTCCAATCTTATCTGTCGGAATGAGAATAGGCTGAGGATTGTTCATATCTACTTGAGGGCTATTTAAATTATGGTCAATAGAATAAGATAGAAAGATGCCAGAAGTGTGGGAAACCCTGTGTCATACACATTATCACAAACGAGATGATCGGATTACATTCTATGAACCTACCCACACCTACACTATTGATGGATCCTCCAAAGGGATTATTTCAGGAACAGGATTCCTCCATCAATTCTTTCCTCATTTTGATGCCAAACAGACGATTGAAAAGATGATGAAGTCTCCTAAGTGGCCTGCGTCACCTTATTATGGAATGACAGCCGACCAGATTGAGAAAATGTGGTCAGACAAAGGGAAAGACGCCAGTACAAAAGGGACTGCAATGCACTTGGCGATTGAACAGTTTATGAATGGTGCGTATGATGTGATTGATGCTGAAGTGAAAAAGACAGTTGAATTCCAGTATTTTATGAATTTTTGGAACGATCACGGGGCTGATTTAGAACCGTGGAGAGCCGAGTGGTCCGTCTTCTCCGAAGAGCATATGCTCTGTGGACAGATTGATATGTTGTTTCGTAGAAAATCGGATGGAAAGTTTTTGATTTACGATTGGAAACGCTCACGGGAAATTAAGACTAACAATACGTTCCAGAAAGGGTTGGCTCCCCTTGATCACTTGGATGACTGTAATTATTGGCATTATACTTTACAGTTAAATTTGTACAGGTGGATTTTGGAACACCTGTATGGAATGGAAATTGCGGAGATGTATTTAATTATTTGCCATCCTGACAATAAAAATTACAGGCGGATGCGTCTCAACAGGTTGGATACAGAAATTGAGGATATGTTGAACTGTCGCAAACGGGCGCTACAGGAAAAATGGCACGCACCTGTAATGCTTCCTGTTGTAGAAGACAGTTATGAATTTGTGGATTAAGCCTCATATTGAACTGTAAGTGTGTCTGTATAGATTAATTGATGATAAATCAGAGAGCCAAGACGAAAACGAACAACAATTTCTTCCGAGTGTTTGATATCACCTTCTAATAGTGTGTATAAATCCAAACTAAGTTGTTGTGTACCTTCCAGATTTTTCTCATATCGTTCAAAATCAATGGGTTCAATACATAACCAGTCTCGTAAAGAATCTAACTGTTCCAGAATAAAAGGCATATCCCTCTTTTCCCATTCGTGATGGAAATCACCACCCTTGTATTTTTCGTGGCAAATCCTCCCTCCAAAGGTTCTTATATCTTCAGAGGGTTGAACACCAAATCGAAATTTGTATTCGAACTCGGTGTTAAAGAATGCATAGCGACCCATTGTGCTTTCATTCCAAACCAAAGACTGTTCAACTTTTCATCATCGTCGCCTCCTCCTTGCGGCATCCCACCTGCAGGTTTGTAGAATCCTGTCTCCAAATCCTTGTGGAGTTCAGGACACTTTCTTGTATGGTGATCAGGGCTTTGGCATACGCTACAGGGACAAGGCTTTTGCATTTCTAGACAGAATCTGGAAAAGACTTTATGTAGACACCAAATAAAAATGAATGCGTTAGGACACCTAGATCGGACACAATGATTGATCCAAGTTGGAAACCGTTATTTGACCAGTATGATTTTGACCTTGATGATATTTATGAAGGAGAAGTGTATCCTCCCAAAGATCAAGTCTTTCGTGTCTTCAAAATGCCTGTTGAGCAAATTTGCATTGTTCTGCTAGGACAAGACCCCTATCACGGACCTGGACAAGCCCACGGACTCAGTTTCTCCGTCCCTTCTGGGCAACCCATCCCACCCTCCTTGAAAAACATCTACAAAGAACTCAAACGAAGTTTTCCTGATAGAGACTATGAGTTTCCATCAGGAAATCTAGAAGAATGGTTCCGCAGAGAAAAGATCTTCCTCTGCAATGCCTCTCTAACCGTTCAGGCAGGGAAGCCTGGAAGCCATATGGAGATCTGGAAGGACTTTACTGATGACGTAATTCAATTTATTGACAAGCACAATCCTCACTGTGTCTTCCTCTTACTCGGCAACTTTGCCAAAAGTAAGGCCTCTTTAATCACAAAGAAAGACAGAATTGTGACAGAAGTGCACCCCAGTCCTCTCGCTGCTTCGCATGGATTTGTGGGATCAGGCGTCTTTCAGAGGGTAGAGAAAGTTCTCGGTAAATCCATTGACTGGTCCATTGAGAATAAGAATAAGAAAGTTCTCTACGTGAAGTGCGATCCCAATGTCTTTGGAACAGATACATTTCCCATCACATTGCCAGACGATCCCCCAGTGAATCTTCAATTAGCCAAAGAGAAAAAGAAGATGACCCGTCTGGAACGAATGTGTGAAGACCCACAAACGAAAGGAGAGGAGGCCGTGCAAATCTATGTAGAGTATTGCAAAGCAAAGAATCTACCGATTGAGATTGACGACATTAATGCGATTCTCACGAGCATGTAAGAAAAAATTGAACCTTTTTTGAACCTGAAGAGAACTAACAAATCTAGTCTAGAAATGACAAGTCAATATTTACACGTAATTAATCCTGCAAATCCTTGCGATGCATTCCCTGAGGGCGAACTTGCAACGAAGTTTCCCTTTCCTCTGGATCCGTTCCAAAAGCACGCCATCAAAGCCATTCACGAAGGGCATAATGTGCTCGTCACAGCCAAGACAGGCTCTGGAAAAACAATGGTGGGTGAGTACCTCATTCATCATTGTCTTCGAAAGGGACAGCGTGTCTTCTACACAACTCCCATCAAGAGTCTATCCAACCAGAAATTTCACGATCTGAAGCAAATGTTTCCTTCAGTGGGAATTATGACAGGAGATATCAAGTATCGTCCTGATGCGGATATTCTCATTATGACTACTGAAATTCTGCGGAACCTTCTGTACAAAGAAGGGACTGTCACACAGAATCTCGGTCTCACCGGTCAGATTAGCCTTGAACGTTTAGGGGGAGTTGTCTTTGATGAAGTCCATTATATCAATGACAGGGAACGAGGGAAAGTTTGGGAAGAGACAATGATTCTTCTCAAACCTGACGTTCAGCAAGTGCTCCTCTCTGCCACCATTGACCATCCTGAACTGTTTGCCTCGTGGCTCGCTGATCTCAAACAGAAACCTGTCTATCTCCTGTCTACCACATATCGCATTGTTCCTCTGCAGCACAATGTTCTCATTGGCAATCAGCCCCAACTCTTGATGGACAACAAAGAGATCTTTTATGACGAAGCCTATAAACGATGGTTGGATTGGCGATCGGCGAAAGGAAAAGAGAAAGACCAAAAGAAGCAACTGGTGAACAATCGTCGAGCAGGAGGATACCAGGATCCTGTGGTGAAAGGGTTTGGTGGTCTACCTTCCTTCAATCATCAACTGAATGAGTGTATTCGGTACTTGGATGAAAAAGAATTGATGCCAGCCCTGTTCTTCGTCTTCAGTAGAGCAGGGTGTGAACGCTTTGCAAACCAAGTCGAGGGATCCTTAATCACAAGTTCAGATTCCGCCGCCATTCAACACATTTGGGATTTCCATCTCCACCAGCACAAAGATGTCCTTGAACATTTGCCTCAAGCCCATCAACTTCTTGCTCTCTGCAAGCGAGGCATTGCCTTTCACCATTCTGGATTGCTGCCTATGCTGCGAGAAATGGTAGAACTCCTCTTTGGGAAAGGTCTTCTCAAGTGCCTCTTTGCTACAGAAACCTTTGCAGTCGGAATTAATATGCCCACAAAGACAGTTGTCTTCTTGGATCTTGAAAAATACAGTGATGAATGCCAAGGCCTTCGACCTCTTCGTACAGATGAGTATATTCAGATGGCAGGTCGTGCAGGACGACGGGGGAAAGATACAATGGGATACGTCTTCTATCTTCCTCAGCGAGACCCCATTTCACTGAGTGAAATGAAACAGATGATGACAGGTAAGAAATCCGCGATTCAATCGCAAATGGACTTTGGCTATGATTTCATCCTCAAAACGGTCCAATCCAAAAATCTGCAATGGGTCTCTCTGATTGACAAATCGTATTGGGCACAACAGCGTCAGGTTGAAATGAAAGCGTGTGAGGCTCGCCTTCGTGATCTCCATAATCGCATCGTCAACTGTGGTCTTAATGAGTCCGAATTGGAAACCTGCCGCGTTCGTGATGAAGCCGAGCATTGGTTTCAGACCAGTAAAAATGCGGGAAAGAAAGAGGCGCAAAAGGTGCTCGATAAACTCAAGAACAAACAGTTTGGTCCGCATTGGGACAAACTCTGGAAAACGTGGATGGAACGCAAGGAGAATCTGCGGAAAGAGGCTGATGAAAAAGAGTATCTTGCTCATCTTTCCGAACCCACTGAAGGTCTTCTTGACCCTCGCTTTGCACTTCTAAAACAATGGGGTTTCCTCGATGAATCCAATGCACCTACAACCCTTGGTCTCTATGCAACGGAAATTAATGAAGGACAACAAATTCTAATGGCAAAAGCCTTTCAAGAGAATCTTTGTGATAGAATGACCCCTGAAGGATTTGTAGCCTTTCTCGCAGCCTTCCTGAATGAAGGCAAAGACAGCGATGAGAGTCCTACACTCGAGAATCTTCACATCCCTGAAGAGGTTGTCAAAGCACTCTATACAGTGGATGATTGGGCTGCGGCATTTCAAGCCGATGAAGACAAGACTCTTGGACCCCAGCAGAATGATCTTTGGACTCTGAAGACCACGTGGATTGAACCCTTGTATCGCTGGGTCTCAGGTGAAAATGCTGCTATTCTCTGTCAAGAGTATGGCATCTATGAAGGAAATCTTATGCGAAGCATTCTGAAAGTGGCCAATATGGTAGACGAGTGGACCAATCTTGCAACCTTTGCCCAACACATTGAGATGCTGAAACTCCTAGATGGTCTTCGTGAGAAACTTGTACGGGACGTTGCAAAACCGGATAGTCTATACCTAAAACTTTAATCCGATATGAAGACAATGGAAGACCAAGAGCACAACGAAAACGAATGCTGGTATTGTCACGAAGAGATCGTGGAGAACCAACCACGGTCTCAACTTCCCTGCCATCATTTTTTGCATACATCTTGTTTTGTCAATATTGTTCATTATCATACCTGGACAGCGTGTGGCATTTGTCATACGATTTTTAATCAGAATCCTGTCGATGAGTTTCAGGAAACGCCAACCCAAGAGACCACACGCATTGAACAATTGTATGCAACCAATCCTCGTTTTAAAGAAGCCGCCAAGAAACTTGTCAAACAAAGAAGTGTATGGACACGCGCAAGATCTACACTCAAATCTCTTATCAAACAAAAAAAGACAGAGGCTCGCCCTCAACTTCTGGTCATCAAGGCTCAATTGGAAGGAATTACATCCTTAAAGAAAGCAGAGATTCAAGAAAGTCAGCAATACAAGAACTATATGAAGGCAAAGCGTTCGTATACACTCTTAGGAACGCGTTTAAGGGAAGAGTTCGACTGTACACCGCGTGAATTAGCAAGGGCTCTTCGTGAAAAACCAGGATTCAAACGATTTAATCCTCGTGGTGAACGTTGGTTCCATTCCTCGTACTGTCTGTTTCAACGTCCTTGGCGCTATCGTGTTCCTGTCTAGTCATTCAATCACTAGGTAAGGCTTGACTCTCTTACCATTCAGTTTGTTTTCAATGGTAATATACATTGCGTCCTGAAGGCTTCCAAACTCTTCAAACGTGATCCGCATTGACTTGGCCTTTGGGTTTTTTGCAACAAGTTCATTCAGAAACTCCAAAAGTTTTCCAACTGTAAGAATTTCGCTATCGCTAGACTTCATAGAATTGCTCGATGCTGTGCTCTCTGTATCAGACATTTAATCTTTGATTGCTAAAAAAAATCCAGGAGATTTCAATTTTTTAATCTGAACACTATCCTGTCTTTCCAAGAGACCTTTCGGAGATCCGCATAGTAGTCTAACTTGACCTCTTTGCCTGCTGGTTGCTGTTCGCAGTTGACTTTGACAATTCGCTTCCACGAAGGAATGTAGACTTTGGTTTTGGAATCGGTAGACTCTACAACCAACCCTTCGAGAATACCACTTGTGCTTTGTATTTGTAGAATCTGATAGAGAAAGAAGAGATCTCTGTCGTATTTCTTGAGCAGTTTTTGTTGATGATTGAGTTGCTCGGCGAGACTATCGGTAAGAGGTGAACAAGGTTGATTCTTCAAATAGGCTTTCAAAATACGTTGATTGACAAGGTCTGCATACCGACGAAGAGGTGATGTGAGATGGGTGTAAGGTCTGCTACCAAGTGTCGCGTGGACTTTATCTTCACCTGTCAGTTCATATCGTGCCGATTCAAAGGCAAAGATGCGCAAATCTGGATGAATCTGTTCCATCTGTTCTAGAACATCCTTCTTGGCTGGTTTGTGGGTTCGGAGAAGACCTGCATTCGTCTTTACTAGGATCTTGGCACCTTCCAAATTATAGAGCAACATTAACTGTTCAATCCATTCGTGCGAATCGGTTGTTTTCTCACCTTTCAGATAGGATGCAATCTCTTGGAGAATAGTGACAGGAAAGTCTGCCTTGTAAATCGATTCATAGGTATAGGATGCGGAATTAATGACAGTGACTTCTTGGAATTGCTTTACAGACAGTGTAGTTCCATCCCAGAAACATTCCAGAGACAGTCCCTGTCGCCTTTGATTTGGAAGAAGCGACAGTTGATCTTCAGACAGTTCCCGTGGAAGCATTGGTAACACAGCCTGTCCATTTTGATACACTGTTTGGAGCCTTTTCTGTGCCAACAAATCTCCAGGAGAGTCTTGTTGAATTGCATTGGCGACATCGGCAATCGTAATAAACAGTTGCCATCCATTCTCAACTTGATGCAAAGTGACAGTATCATCAATATCTTGACAGCCTTCAGGATCAATATTGATCGTTGTTCCTGGTAGAACAATGGGTGATGGATCGACAGGTGGAATATCAAAGGTGGCCTTGCGCAATTCGGGTTTTGCGTAGAGCCAGAGAAGCGCTTCTTGTTCTGCCTTCAGATCGCCAACAGGTCCCAGAAGGCGCACAAGATTTCCTCTTGGAATTGTTTCGACCCACGAATCAAAGCGAACAAGAGCAAGTTGATGTTTCGATGTATCTCGTTCCGAACAGCCTACCCGCATAGGAGGATAGGCAGGATTCAAAGGATGAAAGAGGTAGATGGGTATATTTCGAGATGTGTATCCATAAAGATATTTGGAATTGAGTTCGAGGACACCGACGAGTTGTCGATGGTCTCCCCGTTTCTGGAGAATACATTGGGTTCCATCCCATTCCACAGAATCTCCAGGCAAGCAACGATTCGCTTGATGATAGTCATCAAAGGAAATGTTGTCAAGTGTAAAATGTTTATAATCGTTTGTTTGAAGGATCATTGGTAACACTCTCTGCTGACCAGGATCTATTCAATTTTATTCTTCTTTGACGAGCGTTCTTGAATCATACAAATAGTCCAATCCAGAACTCATTCTCTCTTTGGGAATGGGAATCGGCGCGGAGGGAGACAACGAGAGCATCGCAGGACCCCCTCTGTCCATATCTTGAATAATTAAGACCATAGGAGTTGGATCTTTTTCCTTTCGCGCAGGACCAAAGGATCGGTAGGATTCAAAGTCCACTTCGTCTCCAAGCATTTTAATTTGAACAATAGGTCTTCTTGTGATCAGAACAAGTTTGCGCATTGCATCATCGGTTAATTCATAAGGATATTCATCCAAATCCAAGTCGGAAGGATAGACTCCCATTGCCACAAGGAAAGGGAGAACAGAATCAGGTACACCGTCTTGAAGTTCAGGTTTGTACAAAAAGTACTGTTCAGTTTCAATTCCTAAGAAATCTTTCAAGGCAAAGGGTATTGTATCTTCCCCTTCTTCTACGGGTGCACGGACGACATCAGTTGTAACACTGGACATCTCCTCAAAGAATTTCTTCTTCTCCTCCGTGGAACCTGTCCAGTCCTTCCGCATTAAATCGTACCACGCCAAACTGGATTCTGGAATGATATATTGATTGTCGATGAGAACTGCCTGTTTTAGAGTGACCAGAGGACTGACCTGTTTTTCCAAGAGTTGACGTCTTCGTTCAGGGAACCGAAGCAGTTCTTCAAATAAGCGTCGGGTTAACATTAAAGGGACATTGGCAAACAGTTCAGATGAATCCTGAGGAACGTGAAGTGCACAACGAGACTCGGATTCTTTCCAAATGCACATAGACGGACATTTGTTCTCACGGACTAAGCGACAATCGACGCGCAGAAGAGTCTTTTGTTCATCTCGGAAATCGCCTCCTGGAACCATCCACTCCAAGATCGTAGGACTCAAGAGAATTTCCAAGCGCTTTCGTTTTTCAAACAAGGGAAGTCTAGTTGAAAAGACAATGTCCCCTATTTTATCCCGAAGTTCACCCGAAACCTCATCACTAGCAAACCAGTTGGAGAATGTGAGACGCAAGTATTCAAAGGCTTCATTCAACTGACGTTCACTGGATTGCAAGGCGATCTCGGCTTCTTCGGTTGTCTGCTTTCCAAAGATAATGTCACGATTAATGGCCCATTCCATTTCCTTCACCGTTTTAATTTCTGCATAGGGTAAGATATCTACAACTCTCTTTGTTGCCGCATTGGCATCATCAAGTAAAGGTGTGCAAGGAACAAAGATGCCATTTTTTAACTGGACAGCCACCACTTTGTTGGTAGAAAGTTCTTTGACACCCCGTTCAACTGTATATCCAGGATAATAGGTGAAAAAGGGTTCGATATTTTCTTGGTAGAAGCGGACAACTTGATCAATAGAGGCTGCCTTGTAATCTGTCCAATCAAAGTGAATATTTGCGGGTGTCACAATTGTTCCATCATCCACGACAGGCACAGCCACGAGTTTTGTTTTCCCAGGTGCATAGCGGAAGGTTAATGCCACAATATGATTGTAGGCATCACGAATAACACCTTCAGGACTTTGGGCGATTGTTTCCAGGGCTCTTCCTAAGGGAATGAGAGCAAAGGGATCCACTGCAGTACGACTTGTCCAGGCAGCGCGTCCAGGGCCTGAGCATCGTTGTGTAAATTCATTCACACGATCTTTCACAATAGGAGGCCAATTGAATTCCAAGGCACGTTGGAAGGCGAGTGTTGGTTCGTGTGTGTCTCCAAATTGTTTGTAGGCTTTCTTATTTTCAATGTAAAAAATGGGTTCCCAGGCACCAGAATAATGATGCAATAAGAAGCCAATATCCGCATCCGAATAGAGTTCAGGATTGAGGCCATAGGGGGGACATCTGACTTCAAGACGTTCTGTATCTCCATCTTTAATGACATCCAAGACGATAAAGACAACACCTCTCTCGGTTAAAAAGCCAGGAAGAGCCACCATTTGAGCAAACTGTCGGTATTCTTTGAGCATTGTCTTGGAATCCAAAAACTCCATAAATCGTGTATAACTTTTGAAGAGACGAACAAGTGCATCGCGATTTTCATTGGTAATTTCCACCTGCAATTTGGCTTTGGTTTCTACCCAGACGTTGAGTTCTGCATCTTTGGGACCTGCATCGGATGGATTGTAAAATTCAAGCAACAAATTTCCATAATTCAAAAACAAAAAGGTTCGCGGATCAATTCTCTCTTTCATCCGTCTTCGCACATCGTCTGCTGTATTCAATAAAAGGAACGGAGCCATTGCAGAAAAGAGACTGTCTGCTCTTCCTCGTGCAGAGTTATCCACAGCGACACGCAAAAAGGCTTTGGAAGTCGGTTTCAATTCCTGTTTCTGAGAGGGTTTGTGTACAATTTCGGTATAATCCTGTTGGAAAAAGGGATCGAGCAACGGAAGTAACAGACCAATCTGTGGAGATCCATCCGATGCAATTTCAAGAGGGAATTTGTTTCGCTCTACAATGTATTTCATATGTGCCTTGGATAAAGTAAACGAGTAGGAGACTGCAACTTCTGGCGCTTTGCTCTGCACAACAGGTTTGATTTCCTCTTCTTTGACCTCTTCTTTAACAGGTTCAACATATTGAAGGCGTTCAAATTGTTTATCCGCTGCTCTGTACTTGGGTGGATTTTTGAAGCAACAGGGTTGGAACCATCCCTTGGGGTGAACAGATTTGTGAAGCAGACCAATATATTGATTGTCATCATCTACACGTCGGTAGACCCATTCATTCGGTCCAGGATTGCTTTTATCCCGAATGATTCTGGCTTCACAGAAGGGACACGTATTGGGCTCCTTGAGCACTTCCTGTCCACCTTCAAAGCGCGGAGGACGATAGTGTGTTCCTTTAAAATCCTTTTCCATAATCATCAAATAATCCCGTGTACAGAAATATTTGCAACAGATATAATAGTTCATTTTCAAATTGCTAGACCCATATTTCAAGACATACACCACTTCACCTGATGTGACAGGTTTTTCACCTGTTTTCAAGGGGAATTCCAAGAATGTAATATCATCATCACGATAGATATCTTTCATTGTTTCATATTGAAGTTCTGTTAACATATTCGGTTGACGATCCGTGACAGCCTGGCATTTTGTACTGTAAGGTTGGACTTCCGTTCGTTTGCCTTTTTTGTCCATAATAATCTTTGGGAACAATTCAGGATCTTCATCATACATAATTTTGGTGAAGAATTCACGGAAGGACTTCGGTTGCGTCATATTCTGTGGCTTAGGTTTTGCAACAGGTTTATTGACAGGTTTTGGTACTGGAACAACAGGTTTTTCTTCCTCCTCGTCTTCATATTCCTCGCCATAGGCGCCAAGATTGACAACACGTCTGGCTTCATTCGCCTCCCCTGCTGTGGCCTCTTCATCTCCTAATTCCTTCTGATCGAGTTGCAATTCATCTTTGTCCACGACAGATTCTGCAAGATCATCCGCTTCAGGAAGCAATGATTCAAAGGCATCATCAGGTGCACTTAAGAGTAAAGAAAGAGCAGTAAGAATGCGACGCAAATGAAGAACAGAGGTCACTCTATACAAATGGAAGGAGTAGGAAGACTGTTGTGCAAAGACAGCAATATCAATACCACGATTGTATTGCAGAATAAAATCTTTTGTCTCTGCAACATTTAATGTGATTTTTCCATTTTCCTCACTCCATTTGCTAAAGATATTCTTGGCATCCTCGTACCGAATTCGAAATTCATACATCAAGGCCTCCACCATATCAAGCGCAAAGGTCTCTGGATTAAATCGACCTGTCGTGACCAAGCGACTGTTGTATTGGGTTAAAAATGTAAAAATTTTATCCTCGGCTGTAAATTTGCTAACTGGCCTGTAACGCAACATTGCTGTCACCTGTTCATTGGGTAGGGGTGGAATCTCCTGGAACAGGGCACTGAACAGTGTTAAGCGACGCAAGAATTTGGCTTTGGACACCTGTCGTGTTCCAATCGTAGGCAAATGACAGATGACAGCGGCTTCTGCAATTTCCACTTCGCCTTTTTCCAAATAGGTTCCTTGAATAGCGGATTGCAAATAGGAGGGAAAGTCATAAATGTCAGGAAGCATCATCTTTTTTAATGTCTTAGGGGGTTGAAGAATGTAATCGGCAGAGCGATCGTCGAAGACACGAAGAGTTGCAAAGAGGGCAGGTTCTTCTCCCATTTTCTTTCGCATCATCACTTTTCCAAACAGAAAATCATTCTTCGATAAAGGTTTCTGCTCAGCCCACTGTTTGATCAATCGTGGATCAAAACTGGGAATACGAAGAGGACTGTCGACGTGAAGTTTTGTAATGGGAATTCCTTGATAGGGAAGAATTCGCAAAAAAGGCATTTCATTCTTCACAGGCATTTGATAAAACAAGGTTTGAATATCTGGTGCAGTATCAGCAGGTTTCTTCCACAATAAGCGAAGAAACTTTACAGAGGACATTTTAATATTCTCTAAGGGTACAAAATTGGTTTCAATCAGGCCATTCAATTGACTCATTACACTCATCACTGCATCGATATACGTGACCTTTGCATTTAAGAATTGTTGTTCCTTTTCTTCTTCAATGTCTGTTTCATAACTTTGTGTGACTTCAGGAAAATAAGGATAGATACGTCCATTCCATTCACGATTGGTTTGGATGGTCTCTGGATCCGCCACTGCAAGAACATCTTGCAGCAAAAACAAGTGGAAGGTGGGTCGAACAGATTTTGCAAACAACTGAGCAAACAACTCTTCCATTGTGTCGTTGGAACGGTCAGAAATTTTCAAAATCTTTCGATTCCCATTTAAGTCTACAAAGCGATCATCAATGGCTACACCAGTCTTTGCACGTTGAAACGGATTCATCAATTGATAGGTTGAGAGAATTCGCCCCTTTTTGTCTACATTGGTAAATG
>JACCDX010607016.1_pt1 | contig 16064 bp, 26 predicted proteins | sample 7449681 | NCBI WGS metagenome assembly JACCDX01 (sample SAMN15323450, study PRJNA562643) | freshwater metagenome | isolation source: river surface water | place: USA:Blue River Watershed | collected 2017-08-18 | reverse complement strand
TTAGCCAATGAAAGCATTGCAACAGGTGCAACTGGTATTGTTATCTGTCAAGGTTTACTTAAGAATGTTGACACAAGTGCTTATACCGCAGGTCAAGGATTATATCTTGGCAGCACAGCAGGTAGTATAACAACTACCAAACCTTATGCACCAAATCATTTAGTCTACTTAGGTTTTGTTGAAACAGTCAATGCTTCAAGTGGCCGCATCTATGTTCGTACACAAAATGGTTACGAACTTGATGAAATACATGATGCTGATATTGGTCATACACAGGCATTAGCAGCCAATCAATATCTACGCTACACAGGCAGTCTGTGGCAGAACAGTGCCCTTGATATCAGTCATGATACTGCACCAAACTTAGGTGGCAATCTTGATGTTAGTGGATATAGCATCGTTAGTTCCAGTAATGGTAACATTACTATTGCTCCAAACGGTACAGGAGATGTTATTTTATCTACAGATACTGTAACTGTAGGAGACAGTGGTGCAGCAGGTACTGTTAGCAGTAGAGATGGTTATAACTTATTGTTAACATCACCTAATACCGCCGGCGGTGCTGCCTCAATCACATTAAAAGGTGGTGATTTTATCAGCGCCTATCCTGTTGTTGAATTTGATAGAACTATTAAAGTTCCCAGTACTGGATACATTGCCGGTACCAGTGCTGTTACAGCATTAACATTAGCAGGTTATTATGATACAGCCGCAGGTGGACCATCAGGTGGACAAATTGCTATTGGTGCTGCTGCTAACAGTAGCATTGCTCTTAGTCCAGATGGAACAGGCGATGTTCTTTTAAACGCTGACACTGTGCGTATTGGCGATAACAATGCCAATGCAACTTTAACTACCTATGGTACTGGAGACCTAATCTTAAACACCAATAATGGTACAAGTTCAGGTAGTATTACTATTGCCGATGGTGCTAATGGTCAAATATCTATTGCACCTAACGGTACAGGTATTACTCTTATCACCGGACCTACATTTGGAGTTATTACCAGCAGTGCGGGTAATAGTCCTTTAACTGTTCGTCATACAGCCACAGCAAGCGGTAGCACTTCTAACTATGGTTTAAATGTACAGAAACATAGAACTGATATCGCACTTGGTTCTATGACTAACGAACCTGCTGTTATTGCTTTTAGTGTTCGAGACAGTAGTAACACTAATAGAATATTTGGTAGATTATTTGCCAGTTATGCGGGCACTGGCACACAACCAAGTTGGAGTTTTCAAACCAGTGTTGATGGGTTTACATCAACTTCTACACCATTAACTTTTGGTGCAGGAACTGCTGTTTGGGGTGTAGGTGGTAGTGCTTATACTCACACTACAAACGGTGCTGGTAACCTAACATTGAACACTAATGCAGGTACTAACAGTGGTAGTATTGTAATCAATCAAGGTGCTAATGCCAATATTTCTATTACTCCAAACGGAACTGGTAAGATTGTCCTCGATGGATTAAGTTGGCCTAATGCTGATGGAACTAATGGTCAGGTATTAAGCACTGACGGTGCAGGCACACTGAGTTGGACTACTGCCAGCGGTGGCAGTAGTTGGCAATCAGCATTAGTTAGTGGTGCTACTACTTTTTACACAGGTACCAAATATATTAACTGGAACTCGGAAGATTCCGATACCAATGGATTAGTAACAGTAGGCAGCAATGGAACATTTACTATTTCCAGTGCTGGAACATATCTAATCCAGTGGCTAACACATCATACTATGGGTGATCCAAATCCTTGGCAACTTTATAATCAAACTGGATCAGCAGTTTTAAAATCATTTAGTGTAGGTGCTACAGATGGCGGGTTTGGTGGATTCAGTTATATTCATACTATTACAGCCAGCAACATCTATAGATGGCAAAATCCAAACACTGGTGCTACAGCCATTAACAATACACCACAGATGTTGATTACTAAGATTGCTTAAGGATTTAAAATGAAAATCACAGACCTCGATAAAAAAGTTGAACTCTTAGATCAAAAGTTAGAGTTAATCTTAAACAATCATTTGGCTCACCTACAGAAAGATATAGATTGGGTCAAATATGTAATCTATGCCACTGCCGCGGGTGTGATTGCACTCTTGGCCAAGAGTTATCTACCTTAATAGAGACAGGTATAGGTTTTGAGCCCACTGTAAGTTATTGATTTTATTGAGGTTTTTAGATCTATTTTTGCACTTTTAGACATTTATAGACGGTAGATAGGCACAGATACTGTATTTCACTTCTACCGTCTTTTTTAGAGCCATGTTTTAAATATGGTTATGGAAAACGAACTTTTTATCAAACGCCTTCAAGAGTTAGCCGAAGTCAAAAGACTTAAACCCCCACGCCATCCTAATCTAAGGGAAGCAGATTCACCCGAACCTGTGTTTCGCAATGGCTATGAGTTTGTAGTAACCAAAGATGATAACCCTACACTGAGTTACGAAATAGTTAAACTTAAACCAATAGTCAAAGACTGTGAAGACTGTGGTAAGTGTAGTGTGGAAAATCGTTCGGTACAAAAGAAGTTGTATAGTTTTCCCTATGCACACTGGCGTGAAAGTTGTGGACACTGTAAACTGACCAAAGATCCAGAGACAGGCGAGTTTTCCATTCCAAATAACATTGTAAACCCCTTTTTTGTACGCTATTTAAACAGTAAGAAATAAATATTATTGTGCTGCAAGTTACTGCCATTACTTGTAGCATAATGTTAGAGGATTCTTGTTCTATCGTTAAACTCCATTTAACGAATCCAAATGTAAGGCTGTCAAACTTACAACTACTTGCCATAGTTCTAACATTTTATTCCTGAGACAACCACCGTTGGTTGGCAAAGCCCCTGCAATAGGGGCTTTGTTTTGACTTCATTTTCACTTGACTTTTTTAATGTTTTAATAAATAATATTGACATCAGGAGAACAAATGGCAATCACAACTTTAACTAAACACAACCACCACCAGGTGCAGATTCATCTCACACGCCCTGGTTCAAAACACTATGCAGCCTTACGCTGTCAACAGTGCGACAAACACATCCAATGGCTAAGCCAAGAAGACATATTGACTCTGGGTCGCTTCGGTATAAAAACACGGATCAAAATAGAAAACATCTAAGGAGAATAAAATGTTAGAAAAAATGTCAGAACAAGTACACAAAGGTGTAGGTACTTATAATAAAGATAATAGTAATAATAAAAATAATAAAAATAACATGCCAAGGAATAACCCGTTTTTTTCTTTATCTCTTGGCCTCACCTCTGACGAGGTGATCTTGCCAGTTGAAGCCAAAGGCCTCTTGTCTAAAGGCCAAGAGGAGGCGGAGCCTGACTTTAGTCAAGATAGGATCCAAGCGCCTACACCTCTGTCAGAAGATCAAATCAAAGGATGGATTATTCAACTGTTTGACAACGGCGAAACCAGTACACAACGGCATAAGTTTAAAATCAGACTGAACTTAACCGATAACACTAATCCAGAATTTATAGCCAGTCTGACCAAAGACCTGCGTAACTTTAAAAAACACATACCCGGTGCTAATCGACAAGAAATAATAGATATGGCTATGGAGGAACGCAGTCGTATAAAACAGCAAACTGGTCACTGGCCCTATTTAGGTAAACTACATCTTAATCAAGGATTCAACTCAGGAAGAAGTCAACAAAACGAACCCGACACATTGGTAATAGTTTGGTGGGATCCTGAAGAAAGAGGTTGGAGTGGTATTGTTAAAATACAACAGTGGGCCGCAGAGTTTGATTTGTTTAGTGATTGCCTAACAGCACAACAGAAAAAAATGTGCGTTAAGGCACAAGATAGTTGGCGCAATCCAAAATATGACACAAGACCTCGTCCACTGACTTGGGCTGAACAAAGGCAACAATCTAAGTGATCCTTAAATAGACAATGCAAACCCAAACGCAGTTAATCTACAGCCAGCCTTTGCCTGAAGACCTAATCATGGCATTGGATGGTAACAGTGACAGCATTTTACATTTCATCATCGGACCAAGGTCCATGGAACGAGCCCATAAGTATGGTTTGACCTTGACGCTGATATTTGGCGAACCCAACTTTAACAGCCAAATGACTCCTTGCCAAATAATCCTAAAAGGGCAACCCTATTGGATTACTGTTTGGCTACTTGAATACCACCCAAACTGGCCTTGATAACCAAAAGACTTGACTATTAGGCTTTACATAAATATAATAGATACACAGCACAACGCTGTATTATTTAACAGAGATAATAAAGAAGCCCAACAATGATAGTTGTAGCCCTATTAATCGCAGTCTTAATAATCAGTATTCTTGCAATCTATCGAGGATGGTAAAATATTAAAATGAATCAGAGATTGTTAACACTGATGCGTCTAATCTATCGACGCTATACAGGACAGGAAATAGCAGAAGCCATAAGACACATCCGCCAAGAGTTAGAACAAGAAAGACAACTAAAAAATGCCCAAGAAGAAATCGCAAGACTTAACCAGCGAGTTGATCTATTACAGGATCTCAGTGGAACTGCCCACAGAGTGGCAGGAGTTCCAGTACCCAAATCAAGCAAGTCCAGAACTAAGTTGGACCCAATGGTGTGAAACAACAGCAATTAAACAACACCTGGATGAACATTATCCTGGTTGGATTACATTTGGAGTAGACTATGATTTCAAACCTGAACTACGCATACCACCTGCTGCCGATGCAAATGACTTTAATCCTGAAGAACTTGCTGAGGATGAAAAATAACTGTTTTTAAACTTTTATATAAATATTATTACTATGGCAGCAAGAAAAGATTATCCCAACAGGCAAGTGCCCTACAAGCCTCGCCCTGGCCCTTACAAGAACAAAGGTGTCATCTTAGGACCACGCCCACATGTTTGGCGTTCAGGTCCTGATCCTTTACGGCATGAACAGTACATAGCCTGGCTTAAGGCACGAGCACAGGCCAACTTCCGCGGTGAAGGTTGGACTATGACATTTGAAGAGTTTGAAGCAATGTGGAATCAAGATGGCAGTTGGCATCAAAGAGGGCGTGCCGCTGATGATCTAATGATGACACGCCGAGATAGTGGTAGTCCTTGGAGCAAGGACAACTGCTACATAGAACTACGCAGGGATCACCTACGCAGAATGGCCCAAGATCAAATGGGCAAACCTAAACGGACTTTAGCACAAGGAAGACGACGAAATGGCACATAACATTAAAACAATCAAATATATTCCCAAGACCACCGGTGCTCGCACACAGTACAGAGAAATAGATGCAGAAGACATGAGTTGGCTGCAAACAGAACTGATTCGCTGGATGGCTAATGCCAATGAATTAGGTCAAAAGCGCGATGAGGACAGTGAATATTTTACACGACAGTGGTGGATGAAACGCACACAAACCCTTCCCAAAGGTCAGTGGGGACCTAACAGTCCTTCAAGTTTTATCGGGGGAACTGTTAATAACTTGGTATTTGGCACACAGCGAGACCTAAGTGACAAGCAGATGGATTCAATACAAAACATCAGCATGATCATGGGCCAGGCCTTTGAAGGTTGCAGTCAAATCCGTTTTCAAATAGGATTCTAAGTGGCTAAGTTTCACGACTTTGATCCCTTGTCTGTGTTATTAGAAGCACAGCGAGTAGCACAGATTGCCCTTAACAACACACAACAGTTGGCTCGATCACATAACGATCAAGAAAAGTTATTACATGAACTGTTACAACAGCATAATAATATTGTTGATCTATTAATGAAAACTAAACGCAAGTTAGAACAGTTAGAACAAGAGATTAAGGATATAAAATCATGACAGACATTCAAACACTACTCAAACCCACTGTAGAATCTACACTGAGCAAACAGACCAGACTACCTGTAAGCATACATCTAAGTCTCAATGAGATCCATAGATACATCAGCCAAGAACGAAATGACTATCTAATCTATCAATGGTGCGAAGCCTACATCAAAAGATTCAACCAAATAGGTTGATCTGATCCAAAAATGATCTTATAATAACAACTGTTAAGCAAATAACTGTTTAACCGCCCACTTGCTTAGTCAAGGCAGGGTGTTGATAAAAAAATGCATTCATAAAGGAAACGAATATGCAAACAAAAACAAAGAAGTCAAGCCTCCCCGCCAGCGTTGAAAAATATGTTGGAATAGTATGGGGAACACCTGCACCAGGTAACACTATCCCAGTTGACACACCTAATCACATCAGTCAACGATCATATAAAAAACAAAATGTCTACAAATACATAGCCGAGATTGGCGGTCTTGATTGGAATCTATTTGGTTATGCTACCGCGGTCCGTCGTAAAAGTGATGGACAACTGGCCCTAATTAATGGACAGCACAGAATCAATCTTGTAAAAATCGTAGCACCAATGATTCAACAAGTACCAGCACATATCATTGAAGTTGATGACAATGATTTTGACAGTTATGGCAGTGCTCTATTCAGTCAGTTTAATGGCAAGGTCAGCAAAGGTCTAAGCAATGAAGAACTGTTTCACAGTGAAGTTATTGCCGGTGATGATTATGCACTCTATGTGGAAACAATATTGAAACGCTTAGGATTAAGTATCGGAGTTGTTAATCAGAATTCAAAGCATCATCCTGTGGTCTATGCCAACTTTGTTAAATGCCTAAAACTTAGCGAATCTGCTACAGAACGATCAGTACAACTTATGCTAAAGGGCTTTAAAACTGTAGCCGATGATCCTTTACATGGTTTAGTATTTTTATTAAGTCTACCTGAATATGAAAAGTTAGGTGATAATACTACAAAGATTGGAAAAGACTTTGAAGATTGGTTAACCAAGGCTGTTCCTCTGTTTCATAGCGTAACTGATCTTAAGTTTAAGAAATATCGAAATAATCCCAACTATGCCAAAGGTATTGCCTATGGTCTATTAAAAAGTTTCGCCAAGTATCAACGCAATCACAGCAGAACTGCTCCACCAAATATTTCAACTATCAGAAATATCTACGAAAGTGGTTTTAAAAATGACAGCGGAATGTTGGAGTAACTTATGCTTAATGAAATAATTGCAAATGCAAATAAAAATATAGAACATTGTTGGCGACACCCTAAAAATGAAATGTATCAATGGGCTAAACAATGGGAACTTGAACTTGGAAATAGACATCATGGATTAGGTGATTTAAACAAACCCTGCCCTTCACTGCCACCAGGTACAACCTGTTACGCTTGCGAACTTGAATTTTAACAGTTAAAAACTATAAAAAGCCCCAATATTCCGGGGCTTTTTTTGTGCTCCTATAAATACTTGTGCGACTCGCAATCCGCATTACCTTTAAAGGAGATTTAATATGCCCGGAGCAGCAACCAATTACCTTGAACTAAAACTCTTGGATCATGCTTTAGGAACGGCAAGTTTTACAAAACCTACTAATGTCTATGTAGGTCTTTTTACTGACAGTTCAACACCAGCAGATACTGGTCCAACATCTGAAGTAAGTACATCTGGTACAGCCTATGCAAGACAACAGGCTACTTTCTCAGCAGCCAGCGCAGGCAGCGCCACTACCAGTGCTACTATCACTTTCCCTACAGCCACAGCCAACTGGGGAACTATCACTTATATTGCTATCTATGATACAGTATCAGGTGGAAATCAATTATTTTATGGACCGGTCACTACAGCCAAAATTATTGAGACAGACGATACCTTCCAGATTACTGCTGGAAACTTAACTGTAAGTTTAGACTAACTGTGACAAGGATCGTAGATAGCGGTCCTGTCTCAGTAGCGTCAGTATTAGAAACAACAAAATCCAAGACAGGACCTAAACCCAAAGAGTTGGTAGAAGGTACGATCACAGGACTACCAGTCGGTCGTGATCGTACCGTCGTCCCACCTGATCAAGTAGAAGAGTTAGCCAGCCTTGGCTGCACAGATCGTGATATTGCCAACTTCTTTGGCATTAAAGAAGATACTCTACGCTACAACTTTGCGGACAATCTCACAAAAGGACGCGAAGAACTAAAAATTAGTCTGCGTCGATCAATGCTTAGAACAGCACATTCAGGCAATGCTGCTGTGTTAATATTCTTAGCAAAAAATATTCTCGGCATGCAGGACACACCTACAAACAGTGATGACAAACAGCCCTTACCTTGGATTGATGAATGATTGAAGAAAAATATTCAATAATAATCTGTGATCCTCCCTGGGATTACGGCGGACAAACACAGCATGGTGGACGAGGCAATCCAGACAGTGGCGGTGCCCTTAGACATTATCCTACTATGACTGTAGATCAGATGATAGATGAAATACATCCTATTGACTGGGCAGAAGATGATTGTCTGTTATTCATGTGGAGCAGTTGGCCGCATCTTAATCAAGCCATTAGATTGGGTGAAGCATGGGGATTTCGCTATGTGCATACACCTTTTATTTGGCACAAACAACGGACTAATCCGGGCTTTTATACCATGACACAGACAGAACCCGTGCTATGCTTTAAACGGGGCAGAATACCACAGCCCAGAGGCACACGCAATGAACGACAAGTAGTTGAGTGGCTTAGAGGACGACATAGTGAAAAACCCCGTGAAGTGCAGGATCGCATTAGCCGTATGTTCCCTACACAAAAGAAGTTAGAAATGTTTGCCCGTGAAGCATATCCAGGATGGGATTGCTGGGGTAATGAAGTAGATTCATTGATATGTCTCTAAGTCCAGCACAAGTAACTATTGCTAATGATACCAGTAGATGGCGTGTAGTCATTGCTGGTCGTCGCTTTGGTAAAACACATTTGGCCATTAGAGAACTTTGCTTTCATGCACGAGACCCCGATAAAGATGTTTGGTATGTAGCACCCAGTTACAAAATGGCCAAACAGATTGTATGGAAGAAACTTAAAACAAGATTGCAAGATCTACGCTGGGTTAAAAAACATAATGAAACAGAGTTAACTATCAACTTAGTTAATGGTTCAACTATTTCACTAAAAGGTGCTGACAACTACGATAGTTTAAGAGGTGTAGGTCTTGACTTTATTGTGCTTGATGAGTTTGCTGACATTGACCCAGAAGCATGGTACGAAACACTACGCCCCACTCTAAGTGATAAACAAGGTCGTGCTCTGTTTATTGGCACACCTAAGGGTATCTCAAACTGGAGTTATGAACTTTATCAGAATGCACTGGACAATCCAGATTGGCAGAGTTTTCAGTACACTACTATTGATGGTGGTAATGTTAAACCTGAAGAAATAGAAGCAGCACGCCGCGATCTTGATGAGCGTACATTTCGTCAAGAATACATGGCTACATTTGAAACCTATGCAGGTCGTATCTATTATAGTTTTGACCGTGTAGGCAATGTTGTAGATGGATTACTCGAACCTAAAGATTTAGATACCATCTATATAGGCATGGACTTTAACATTGATCCAATGAGTGCTGTAGTTGCCATTAGGCGAGGAGATACGCTCTGTGTCATCGATGAAATCCGTATGTATTCTTCTAATACCCAAGAAGTCGTGGAAGAAGTTCGTAGCAGATACCCAAAAAGCAAGATATGGTGCTACCCCGATCCAGCAGGACACCAAAGAAAAAGTTCAGCAGGTGGTGCCACGGATATTACAATCCTACAAAACGCAGGATGGGTCGTAAAAGCACCAAGACAACACACTCCAGTGCGTGATAGAATTAATGCTGTTAACAGTCGTTTATGCGATAGTACCGGTATTAGACACCTGTTTATTACCCCCAAGTGTAAATATACAATAGAGGGTCTTGAACGACACACCTATAAGGAAGGCACAACCCAACCTGACAAAGACTCTGGGTATGATCATATGATGGACGCACTTGGTTATATGATAGACTATTTGTTTCCCGTGCGTAGGGATAGAGATCCTGATAATCATAAGCCTCAACGCTGGGGTCACGCATTGGCAACGAAATAAGGAACATTTATGAACTCAACAGAATTATTAGCCACTGAGATTGCACAATTAACCAGTCCTAATACAATCTATGACAGTTATAATACTGTATGGAAATATCTACTTGAAAGTTATATTGGCGGAGATGAATACCGTCAAGCAGGACACTTAACCAAGTATCAGTTAGAAACCACAGCAGAATACACAGCCAGACTGCGTGCCACACCACTTGAAAATCATTGTCAGAGTGTTATACAAGTTTATAACAGTTTTCTATTCCGTGAAGAACCCAAGAGAGATTTTAGCCGCAATACAGAATCATTTGAGTTAGAAATGTTCTTGCGTGATGCAGACATGGATGGACGCAGTCTCAACGCATTTATGAAAGATGTAGCAACTTGGTCAAGTGTATTTGGAGCCTGTTGGATTGTAGTTTCAAAACCTAATGTGGGTGCTGTCACTGTAGCAGATGAACTGGCACAGGGTGTTAGACCCTATGTAAGTCTATTAACACCTATGGTGGTCTTAGACTGGCAGTGGAAGCGCCGACCTAACGGACGCTATGATTTAGTCTATTTCCGTTATCTTGAAGATGTTAATGGTGACATTAGAACTGTTAAAGAATGGTATACTGACAGAATCGTAACCACCACAGTCAATGTTAAAGAGCCAGAGATCATAGAGCGTACAGAAGAAATCAATGGTTTAGGCAAGATACCTGCTGTCTGTGCCTATAATGGCCGTTCAACTGTTAGAGGCATTGGAGTTAGCGATATTGCAGACATTGCTGATCAACAGCGTTTTATCTACAATGCACTCAGTGAAGTAGAAGCCAGTATTCGAATGAATACACATCCTTCTCTGGTTGCCACAAGTGAAACTGTTATAGGTACTGGTGCTGGATCAATAATACAAATGGAAACAAATCTTGATCCTGGACTAAAACCCTATCTATTAGAATATACAGGTGCAAGTGTAAGTTCAATCTACGAAGCAATCAAACATGCCATTGACTCAATAGACAAGATGGCCAATACTGGTGCTGTTCGTGCTACACAAAGTCGAACTATTAGTGGTGTTGCCATGGAAACAGAGTTTCAACTACTTAATGCTCGACTAAGTGAAAAGGCAGATAACTTAGAACTTGCTGAAGAACAGATGTGGCAGTTCTGGTTTGAATACCAGGGCGAACAATGGATGGGTGAGATTGACTATCCTGGTTCATTCAACATCCGTGACACTACTAATGAAATCGATCAGTTGAATAAAGCCAAAACTGCTGCCACTGATCCTACTGTACTACGCAAGATTGATGAACATATTCTTGAATGGATGGGTGAAGAAAGCGAAGATTTACCATTCATTGATCCAAATCCACAACCAGGTAGAACTTATCCAGATGGTCTAAGTATACCTGACAGTTTACCAGCAGCCTATCAACTGGCTTCAAATCCTGATGTGCCAGAAGGACAAAACTGTGGTAACTGTGAATATTACAAACCGGGCGAACTATACTGCACCAAGTTCGATGCACCAGTTCGTGCTGTCTATTGGTGTGCTAAATGGGACGCCAAACATGAAGAATAAAGCCGGGAGCGAATCGGCAGAGTTGTCAGTGGTTGGGGGAGTTTTTCTTGGCATATCCTCTATCTTGTTGGCCCCCCAACCCACTGGCATTTAAGGAGAATCTAATATGCCAGTACATCAAGCACGAGGCCCAAGAGGCGGTCGAGGATGGCAATATGGAGAATCAGGTAAAGTCTATCCTACAAGAGCGCAGGCAGTTCGTCAGGCACAAGCCATAAAAGCCAGTCAGGCGAGAGAAATGAAGAAAAAGAAATGAACTATCCTCTACTACCTGAACCTGATAGCACAGACAGACCCATCAATCCATATAGTCAACATTAAGGAGCATATCATGGCTTATAAAAAGAAGGGTGGCGGTAAAAAGCCACCGAAAAAGTATTGATTTAGTCAATACCTAATAAATATTACATTAACTCTAAAGGAGGCGAGGTTCACAATGACCGATCAAAACATTGGCACAAACGCAACTGATGCGGCAGATCAAACTGGAAATCAGGCACAAGGCGCAAAGACCTATAGTCAAGATGAAGTAGACAACATGATGGCCCGTATGCGTGGCTCATTAGAAAAGAAACTTCTAAAACCCTATCAAGATTTAGGTGATCCTGAAGAAATACGCAACATAGTCAGTGACTATCAAAAGCGTCAACAGGAACAACAAATCAAGCGTGGGGAGTTTGAAAAGACACTACAGGAACTTGCAGCCAAAAAGGACGCAGAAATCCAAAAGAGAGATAGCATCATCAAAGACTATAAAGTCAATATGCCGTTACTCAGTGCCGCAGCCAAATTCAATGCCGTAAACGCAGAACAGGTAAAAGCATTGTTATCGCAGAATCTAAGACTTAATGGTGAAGGTGAAGTAGAAGTAGTAGACGAGAAGGGCTCTGTTCGTTATAACGACAAGGGAGAACCACTCGGAGTGGATGATTTAGTGCGAGGCTTCCTCGATTCGAATCCGCACTTTAGAGTCGCTAACCCCAGTACTACTAATACTAAGAGCAATGTCTCGGCAGGATCAAGCGAAAAGTTGGATTTGTCTAAGTTAGACATGACTAACCCAGAACACCGTAAGATTTATGCTCAACATCGTAAATCACTCGGTATAGCCTAAACTATTAAGGAGATTTATTATGGCCGGTTCTACAACAACAACCTTAAACGACCTGCTACCAGCGATTACCGCTGAGGCAATGTTCGTTGCAAACGAGAGAAGCATTATGCGTGGTCTCGTAAAAAACTATCAGATCCCAGCAGGTTCTGGTAAGACAATCACTGTACCTCGTTATCCTGTACAGAGCGCAGCCGCTCTAACAGAAGGTAACGAAGTAGATAACACAGCAGTATCTACTGATGGTGTTACATTAACAGTTTCTACAGTTGCTATCCGCACTATGGTTACTGATTTGATCAAGGCTTCTGCTGCAAGTAATGTAGTTGCTGACTTAGGTCGCTTATTCGGTGAAGCAATCGCTAAGAAAATGGACCAAGACCTATTGGCTCTATTCAGTGGTTTCTCTACTGGTGTTGGCGGTGCTTCAACAGCAATGAGCGCAGCATTAGTTGCTCAAGCAGTTGCTCGTCTTCGTGCTAATGCTGTTCCAAGCGATGCTTTGGCTTGTGTGGTTCACCCATACATTGCCTATGATCTTAAGAAAGATCTAACCAACACATTCCAAAACCCAAATGCTGGTATCATCCAGAATGAGGCAATGGCAGTTGGTTATGTTGGTTCACTATTTGGTGTTCCAGTATTTGAAAGTTCTAATATTGCTGACACTGGAACTGCTGGTGACTATGTTGGTGCTGTATTCCACCGTGATGCTCTTGGCCTTGCAATGGTTGGTGACATCATGATTGAAACTCAGCGTCGTGCTTCTTATGTTGGTGACGATGTAGTTGCTTCTGCACACTACGGAGTTGGCGAACTATATGATTCATACGGTGTTAAGATCACCGCTGACAGTTCATTAGTTGACCCAGCCTAATAGGAGACAGTGATGGCTTTCATTAAAAACGGTAGCACAGTTATTAGTTTTGCTGAGTTTCAAGATGTTATCGACATCGATCAGCGTCTTTTCTCAGCCAATGAAGGCCTCACTGAGGATGTTGTTGATCCTGCTCTACAAAGAGCCACTGAGAGAATCTTAACAAAATTAAGAGCAACCAGTTGGTGGAGAAGTTACTACACCAGTCGTGACAGTACTATCAACTATAACACAGTGGCTGATATACCAGCGGTTAACGCAAACAAAATCATAAGTCGACAAAACGACTTTAGAGACTTGTGCGTGTTCACAGCCTTGAGTGAGTATATTTTACCAAATATTGCTGACTTTGGCAATGGTGATTCTGCAGAGCGTCAGAAGATGGGTTATTATACCAATCGCGCTGAAGCATTGTTTGCAGAGTTAGTAACAGCAGGTGACTGGTATGATTTTGATGGTAGTGGTGCAATTTCCAGTGCTGAAAAATCACCAGGGCAGTACAACTTGAGAAGAGTGAGATGAGACAAGCGATTTACGATTACATTAAAGATTTGTCATTAGGGACTTTTAGCCTTACTAATGAACTACCCTGGGATTCAACAGGTACACCCTTGTATCTAAAAAATCCTAAGCGTATCTATGTAAATGTAGATCAAATTGTTGAAGAACCAGTCTATTCGGGTTTCAACGGGATCACAATCAACAATGAAATAACCACTGTCAGTGTTTATTTTGCTTGTGATGCAAAACAACTTCCTTCTAACTATGAGACTGTAGTATCTAACATTAGATTAGCAAAAAACACCGCAGACATTACTGGCGTAAGCCGTCGTGAATGTGATGTTACTACTACATTTGATGCAGATATTTTGGTTACTGAGTTCGAATTTAGATTCATTAATATTGTCAACTAACATAAAGGAGAGCCGAGATGGCATACATTTACCCAGCACCAGGCGTTAGTGGCGTACAGTTAACACTTAAACTTAAGGTTACTGGTGACACCACAGGCCTAACAGTTCCAGCCCTACAGGATGTAACTGTAAACAACGCAAACGATGTATTCACTTGGACACAGTTAGATAGCGGTTCTAAGTTGCAGATTGCAACTACTTCTACTAATAGTCTAAGCGGAAATATTGTTTTAGATCAAGATTCATTCTTTGGTGTAACAACCTCAGGCGAAGAAGCAAAAACTTCTGGAATCTTTGGTCTAAGCAAAGACAAGCAGATTGTCAACTTTGAACTCTACATGGGTGATGAGAGTGACGGTTCCGCTGGTAAGACACTAAGTGGTTCAGGCTATGTTACTGGTCTTGCTCCAACAGTAAGTGCAGATGCACCTGTTTGGGTTAGTCCATTTACATTGACTATCACTGGTGACTTCACAGTTGCTTGATAGACAAACCTAAGTCTTAGAAAAAGGGCATTTTAGGTGCCCTTTTTTCTTGACTCGCTAAATATTAATAAGATGATATGAAGATACTTGAAGATAAAACCGATCAACAGTTATTACAAAGTCTATTGGCAGAAATAGCCAAGGCTTCATCAGAGATTAAATGTGCTCAAGGCGACTTGAACAAGGCACAGAATAGAATAAGTTTTGTATTGGCGGTCGTCAATACATTGATTCAAAGAAAGGAAGATTAATGGATATCAGTAAACTAACAAAGAAACCCCAACTGACTAAGATTGAAATATCTGATAAAGATATTATAGATCAGTATGGCGATGCTATCACCTTTTGGATGATAGACGAAATGGACATCAATACCTATTTTAACTTTTATAAACTACAGCAAAGTCAAGATAGTGAATTATTAAACGATCTATTGAGAAAGATTATTTTAAAAGAGGATGGTTCTGCTGCTATTGCAGACGATGAAGTTTTACCAATTAACATAACATTGTCAGTATTAGTTGCTATCAATGATTTTTTGGGAAAGTCGAATACCAAGCAAGCAGAAAAAGTGATTGGAGAAGAGCAGAAATAATCAGTGTAGGTAACATAGCCAAAATGTATGGGCAACTTCCAAGTTATGTCAAGGAACATGCCACAACATACGACATGCTGGTTACCAATACACTGCTTGCTTGGGAACAAGAACAGTACGATAAAGCCAGTGGCAAAACAACTACTCCTGAACTAAGTCAAGAGCAGATGAAGGCAATGATAAAAGCCACAAGGGAGCAAGATGAGCGCGATAAAAAGAAAAATAGAGCAGGTAGAAAAAAAACTTGATCAAAAAGAGTTATTAGATCTTGCCTATAATGTTTTTAAAAAAAATACTCCCATTGACACTGGTAATGCTCGAAAAAATACAAAGAAAGAAGGATCTGATACAATCTTTGCAGACTATGCCTATGCTCGCAGATTAGATCAAGGTTACAGTCGTCAAGCACCAGATGGTATGAAAAAACCAATGTTTGATGAAATAAGAAAACACTTAAGAGGTTAACATATGGCTACCACAGTCGACAACTATAAAATAAAAGTAACCGTTGAAGGTCGCGAAGGTCTTAAAAATCTTAAAAAAGACATGGAAGAT
>JACCDX010620542.1_pt1 | contig 16066 bp, 9 predicted proteins | sample 7449681 | NCBI WGS metagenome assembly JACCDX01 (sample SAMN15323450, study PRJNA562643) | freshwater metagenome | isolation source: river surface water | place: USA:Blue River Watershed | collected 2017-08-18 | reverse complement strand
GCGTGGGCCGCGGCGAGATCGTTCGTGGTCCAGCCCGGACGGGCATCGGTCGCGACGGCGACAAGCTCGACCGGGATGCCGTCGGGGTCGGCGAACGAGACCACGTCTTCGCCGAAGCGCGTCACGGAGGAGGCCGCGATGCCGCGGGCGGCCAGGCGGGTTTGCCAGAACGCGAGCGAGCCGGCGGGCACGGAGAAACTGAGGCGCGTGGGCTGGCCGGGGCCGACGCGGCCGCGGCCGGCACCCTGGGGCCAGTAAAAGAAGGTGACGATGGAGCCGGGGGAACCGGCGGCGTCGCCGTAGTAGAGATGATAGGCGGACGGGTCGTCGAAGTTGACGGTGCGCTTGACGAGGCGGAGTCCCAGCAGGCCGGTGTAGAAGTCGAGATTGGCCTGCGGATCGCTGGCGATGGCGGTGACGTGATGGAGGCCGGTGATGGGAGCGTTCATGGGAAAAGCGGAAAGGCGGGAAATCGGAAAAGCGGAAACGGGCGGTGCGCGGCGGGCGGGCACAAAAAAGGGGCGGTTGCACGGCAACCGCCCCCGAAGGGATGCGATCGCGGTGGCCTTAGCTACGCGGCGCGGCGCCGGCGATGCTGAGCGAGAGGTTGATGGTTTCGGCGACTTTGTCGGTGTTCTTGCCGGCCTGGATGCCGAAGTCGCTGCGGTTGACGGTGAAGTTGGCGCGGAGGACGAGGAGGTCACCCTTCAGGTCGGGCTTGCCGACGCGCGCGCCGAGTTTGTCGGGCAGGTGCGTGAGGCTGACCGGGACGGAGACGTCCTTGGTCACGCCCTTGATGGTGAGCTTGCCCTGGACGGTGGCATCGGTCTTGCCGGCGGCGGTGCGGACGTTGGAAAGCGAGACGGCCTCGAAGACGATGGCCGGATGCTTGGCGGCATCGAGCCAGTTGTCGCCGCGGAGGTGCTCGGTCATCATCGGGTTGCCGACGGTGAGGGAAGCGACGGCGAGCTCGATGCGGCCCTTGGTGGCGGCGGGTGCGGCCGGGTCGAAGGTGACCGAGCCGGTGATGCCGGTGCCGGTGCCGGTGATAGACTCGAGCGGAGCGTCGAGCTGGAACTGGACGTTGTTGACGCCCTTGGGGTCCTTGAAGTCGTAGGACGCGGGCGCGGCGGCGGCCACGGAGGCGATCAGGGCCGAAGCGCTGAGCGCGGCGGCGAAACGGAGGGAGGAGCGGAGGGTGATGTTCATGGGAAAAGGAGCGGGGACGGTGGGCGAAAAAGGCAATGGCGCAACTCAGGCGGCGACGGCGGAGGGCGAGCGGCGGCGGCCGAGGACGAAGCTGAAGCCGACCAGGGCCGCGGCGAGGCCGGCGGCGGCGGCGGGGATTTCGACGCCGGCGACGAAGGCGTCGCGGCGGACCGGGTAGTCGATGCCGGTGATCTCGTCCTTCTGGATGCTGACGACGCTGGTCTGGGTCCACCCGACGTGGCGGCCGGTGGCGAACCAGGTGCCGAGGCCGGCGAGCAAAATGGCCGCGGCGGCGTAGCGGAGGGTCCGGGGGAGGCGGTGGGTCGTTTGCATGGCCAGACGATACCACCGGTCCCGGCGGGCGACTACTGCGCGGGGCGGCTTGCCGTCATGCGCGGAGCGCATAACGGTCGGCGGCGTGCATCTCGATCTCCTGCGGTCGTTCTTCGTGGTGGCGGAGCAAGGCAGCCTGAACCGGGCGGCCGAGCACCTGCGCGTCTCGCAGTCGACGCTGACGCGCCAGATGCGGGCGCTGGAGCACGAGATGGGCGGGAAACTGCTGGAGCGGAGCCCGGCGGGGGTGGCGCTGACGGCGACGGGGCAGGTGCTGCTCGACGGGATCCGGCCGGTGGTGGCGCGTTTCGACGCGGTGGTGGTGGAAACGCGCAAGCTGGCGCGCGGCCAGAGCGCGACGCTGCGGCTCGGCTACATGATGTCGGCGGCGCCGGATTTCCTGAACCCGGCGCTGGCCGCGCTGCGCCGTTCCCACCCGCACGTGAAGGTGAAATTGCTTGATCTGTCGCCGGGCGAGCAGATCGGGGCGTTGCGGCGCGGGGCGATCGACTTCGCGCTGCTGGGCAACGCGGGGGCGTCGCTGACGCGGGAATTTTACGTGCGGAAGATCGCGACGCGGCCGGTGGTGGTGGCGGTGGCGGAGCACCATCCCCTGGCGACGCGGGCGAAGCTGACGTTGAAGGACCTGCAGCCGGAGCACTTCGTGGGGGCGGCGGAGGCGGACATGCCGGGGCACAACCGGTGGGTGGCGCAACTCTGCCGCAAGGCGGGATACCGGCCGCGTTTCCTGGAGGATTCCGAAAGTCTCACGCACGGGTTGGCGACGGTCGTGACGGAAGGTGCGATCACGCTGCTGCCCGACTACGTGATGAAAATGAATGCGCCGGGCGTGGCCTTCCGGCCGCTGGCGGAGCCGAACGTGACGTGGGAGCTGCTGGTGGCGTGGCAGCGCGGCAAAGCGACGGAGGCGGTGAAGGCGATGCTGGCGGCGTTTCCGGCCAAGGGCTGAGGCCGGGGCGGCGGCCAGGTCCGTCGCGGGCGGGCGGGGCGGGCGATGGGTGCGACCCGCCGAAAACGATGCCGGCCGTGACGCACCCACATGCGCCACGGCCGGACTTATTTGGGGTAACAATAGGTCTGTTTAGGACCTAAAACCGATATTGGACTTTGCCGTAGATGACATGGGCATCGAAGTCGTTGCGGCCGGCAAGGGTGCCGTCGCGGTTGGTGACGTAGCCGTATTTCGCCGTGAAGATCAGGTTGGCGCTGTGGCGGCGGACCCAGGTGACGTAGGCGGAGCGGGTCTTTTGCGAGACGCCGAAGGGCAGCGAGGTGGCGGAGTTGTCGATGAAGTTGCTCGCGCGGAACCAGGCGTAGTCGAAGTAGATGTCGTCCAGTTTGGCGAGGGCGTAGCCGCCGCCGACCGAGCCGTTGACGTAGTTGTTGTCGCCGTTCTTCACGAACTGGTAGGCGGGCGTCTCGAGCTGGTCGTAGGTGACGTTGACGCCGCCGTTGAGGTAGAGGCGGCCCGTGGGCGTCCAGGTCACCGTCTGGCTCACAATGTGCGAGGCGAAGGAGGAGCTGCGGTCCTTGGCGAGGCCGGCCTCGATGCTGATGATCTTGCTCTGCTGATTGTCGTAGCGGGTGACGAGGGTGAGGTTCGAGGCGGGGCGCCAGGAGGCGCGGACATTGAAGTCGTGCGTCTCGAAGTCCTGGTCGGTGATGAAGGCGGGATAGCGGTCGGCGGTGCCGGCCGGGGTGTTGTCGCGGCGGGCGTCGTAGTCGTTCACATTGCCCTTGAAGTAGTATTGGGCGGCGAAGGTGAGGCCCGGCTTGGCATACCAGGTGGCCTTGGCGGAGTATTTCTGGCTGGCGCGCTCGATCTCCATGTCGCGGTCGACGGTGAAGACGCCGGTGTGAAGGATGCGTTCCTCCTCGTGGTCGCCGGAGCCCTGGACCCACTCGCCCTCGGCGCTGAAGACCCAGTCGGCTTTGCCGGTGTAGCGGACCTCGACGGATTCGGCCAACTCGTTCCACTTCTTCTTATGCTCGCCCTCGACTTCCTCGATGATGGCGGCGAAGGCGGGGCCGGCGCCGATGTTGGTCTCGACGAATTCGGCCATCGTTTCCTGGTGGAGGTTCTCGAAGCGGAGGCTCGGCCGGATGGACCAGTGTTTGGCGGGGAGATAGACGGCGTTGAGGTTGAGCACGGTCTGCTTCAGGTCGGCCTCGCCGTGCAGGGCGTAGAAGCCCTCGTCGCGTTGCTGGCGGCGGATGTAGGCGGGATCGTAGACCGGGTCGTAGGTCTGGCCGTAGATGCGGGAGCCGGCGAGGTGGGTGTCGAGGCTGGTGCGGAGGGCGCCGGCCGAGACGGTGAGCTGCTCGCTGACCTTGCGCTCGTAGAAGCCGTGGGCGGTGAAGATATCGTTCTTGGTCTGGTCCTTCGTGGTGATGCTGCGGTCGGCGGTCTCGAAGGGCCGGCGGCGGCTGAAGCGCTTGTTGTTCAGGCGGGTCTCGGAGTAGCGGGCGCCCATGCCCCACTTGACGTCCGGCTTGGAGTCGTTGCCGACATTGATGGCATAGGTCTCGGTGACCTCGTCGAACTCGTAGAACGAGGGGACGATGTTCCGGGTGCCGAAGGTGCCGACGAGATTGGAGTCGGCCCAGTGGGTGGAGTTCTTGCGGCCGTCGCGGCTGCGGCGCTCGTAACGGAACTTGAAATACATCTTGTCGGGCGTGAACGCGCCGGCCTCGAGCCAGAGTTTGCCGCGGTTCACGGAGAGGTCCTCGTCGAACAGGGTGAACTCGGTGTCGGTGGGGCGGAAGTAGCCGCCGCTGCCGTCATACCAGACCTTGAACTGCTCGTAACCGGCATCGACGTAGAACTTCTCGGTGCGGTCGTAGCGGAGGCGGACACGGTAGTCGCCGTCGCCGGGAAGGATCCGGGCGTCGAACTTGAAGAGCGACTCCTTGGCTTCGCGGGTGAGGGTGAATTCCTCGATGCCGCCGAAGCCGTCCTTGTTCTGCTGCGTGATTTGCTGCAGGGACGGGCGGTCGCCGTCGTTGAGGTAGCCGCCGGCACCGACGGTGACGGTGCCCGAGGTGGTCACATTCTGCGCCGCGAGGGCGGCGGGAAGGAGGAGGGCGGCCCAGCGGGCGCCGGAGAGAATGCGCGACATGGCAGGAAAGGATTGAGGTTGCGAGGCGGGGTCAGAACCGGAGCGAGGAATTGACGTGCGAGCCGTGGACGGCTTCGTGGCATCCGGCGGTCCAGCAGGTGCCGCGTTGGACGAAGGCGGCGTGGTCGCGGCCGCCGATCATGAGCTGACCGGTGACCGTCTGCTGCTGGTAGTGGCATTGCAGGCAGAGCGATTGGTTGCGCGATTTGAGCATCTTGTCGTTCACCGTGCCGTGCGGGTTGTGGCAGGTGGTGCAGTTCTCGCGGAGGGCTTCGTGCTCGAAGACGTAGGGGCCGCGTTGGGCTTCGTGGCACTTCAGGCAGGTCTCGCTGGCCGAGGCCATGCGGGTGCCGCCGCCGGCGATGGCGTCGCCTTTGTGCGGATCATGGCAGTCGCTGCAGGAAACCTTGCCGGCCGGGTGGGCGTGCGGGAGAGCGAATTCGCCGCGCTTGTCCGTGTGGCACTGGAAGCAGGTTTCCGGATTGCGGGCGGGATTGACGATGTTGTCGGAGCCGCCGCCGGCCTTGGAGTGGACGGAGCCGGGGCCGTGGCACGATTCGCAGCCGACGTTCTTGGCGTTGGTGCCGGAGGTCATCAACCGGGCGTGGGTGGCGTCGTGAAACCCGGAGGTGACGTCTTCGTGGCACTGGGCGCAGTCCTTGGACCCGACAAACGTGGCGCCCGGGATGTTCGGGGGCGCCATGACGGTGCGATTGACCATCACGCAGGAAACCAACAGCAGGCCCCAGATGGCAGTGCCACCGAAGACGAGCAGGTTTTTTTTCGGAAGTTGGCGGAAGTTCATGACGAGTTGGTTGGTTGGCTCGGGTAGGTGGAAAAGGGGGCGCTAAAGCTACGTGTTTGTTATGCCCGAATATCGGCACTCGGGCTGCGCATGGCTTGGCTACGTGTGCGCAAGAGTTGGTATTCGGTCGGCGGGCGCCGGATGCGGATCGGCCGGCCGGGGGTGGGGGCCCGGGCGACGCCGGAGGGGAACTACCGGGCGGTTGGCCAAGGCTGCGCGCCCTTTGGCCGGCCGATAGGGGGAGATACGACCCGGCCGCACGCCGCTTGAAACGGCGCGCCGGTCCCGCTTGGGTCGTCGGATGTCCGGTTACCCCGCCCCGACTGTCGGATACCATTGGCTCAAGGCCGCGCTCGGCGCGGCCTTTTTGCTCGGCGCGCTGGCGCCGGGAGCGGCCGGGGGCCGGGCCGCGACCTTTACCCACGGCTTCAACACCGCGGCCGACAGCCCCAACGGCGCCATCAACACCGCGATCACGCTGGGCGGCGGCCTGCTCAACGGCGCGGCCGCGAATGCCACGGTGATCTCCAATCGCCGGGACAACAACGGCGCCGGCACCCTCAATGTCGCCATCGTCAAGGCCGGTGTAGGCGCCGGCGGGGCGAGCGCCCTCCGTCTCGCGGACCGGGCGACCGGGAGCGCGACGGCCGCGCTGGTGCTGCCGGTGCTGGACGCGGGCGCCGCCGTCACGGACTTCACGGTCACCTTCCGCTTGCTGCTGGACCGGGCGCCCGGGGCGACGCCGGCGGACGGGTTCAACGTCAGCTTCGGTCCGGCGCTGAGCGGCGTCGGCGGGGCCACGGGCCACAACTCCGCCTACGGCCTCGTGGTGAATTTCGACACCTACCAGAACTCGAACACCGATCCGCGCAGCATCGAGGTCTTCGCCGACGGCGTGTCGGTCGGCAACTACCTCGCTTCGAACCTGCCGGGCGGAAACTTCACCTACGACCCGACCTTCCGGACGGTGACGCTGCGCTGGGACGCGACGAACGGCCTCGATCTGACCTACGACGGGAACGCGATTTTCACGCGGCTGCCGACCCCGGGTTTCGTGCCGACGGTCGGCTGCAACTTCGCCTTCAACGCCGCGACGGGCGGTTTGATGCAGGATGTGTTCATCGACGATCTGTCGATCACGACGTCGACCGCGCCGGCCGCGCCGCTTGCGACCGGGGACCTGGTCATCGAGGAGATCCTGGCGGACAACGCTGCCGGGCTGGAGGACGAGGACCTCGACCGACCCGACTGGATCGATCTCTACAACGGGACGGCGAGTGCGGTGAGCCTCGCGGGCTGGCGGCTCGACTACACCGCGACCGGGGCCGCGGCCGGGACAAGTTATGCGCTGCCCGGGGTGTCGGTGCCGGCCTACGGCCATCTGGTGGTGTTTGCGTCGGGCAAGAACCGCTTCACCAACGTGCGGCCGCACGCCAATTTCACGCTCCTCAAGGAAGGCGGCGTGCTGCGGCTGGTGCGCCCGGACGGTTCCGAGGCGCACCAACTCGCCTACGGCCCCCAGCAGGAGGATGTGTCGTTCGGCGGCGCGGGCGCGGCGCAGACGCCCGGCTATTTCGAGACACCCACGCCCGGCGCGGAGAACCGGGGGCGGCAGGCGCCGGGCCGCCGCCTCGGGGCGCCGGTGTTCTTCAAGCCCGGCGTGCAGCCGGTGACGGACGTGCCCAGCGCGGTGATCACCGCGGGCCTCTCGCTCGGCCTGCAGTTGCCGACGGATGCGCCGCCCGGAGCGGAGATCCGCTACACGCTGAACACGGCGGAGCCGACCGAAAGCTCGCCGCTGTATTCCGGACCGCTGGACATCGCGACCGGCACCTGCGTGAAGGCGCGGGTCTTCGCGCCCGGCTTTCTGCCCTCGAAGACCGGCAACCGCGCCTTCATCTGGCTCGCCGGCGGGGCCGACACGAACGCGACGACCTTGCTCAACGTGGCCACCAACTACAACGCCTCCGGCCGCGCGTTCACCAGCAACCTGCCCGTGCTCGTGCTCGACAGCTTCGGCCGCAACGTCGACGCGCTGACCAATCCCGCCGGGCTGCGGCCCTTCCGCTTCACGCAGGTCGCCGTCTACGACGTCAAACCGGACACCGGGCGGGCCGACCTCGGCGCCGCGCCGGACCAGGTCCTGCGCGGCGGCACGCACGTGCGCGGGGAGAGCTCTTCGGGGCAGGCGCAGCGGCCGTATGCCTTGGAGTTCTGGAAATCGGACGAGGACGCGGACCGCCAGGAGCCGCTGCTCGGCATGCCCGCCGACAGCGACTGGGTCCTGATGAGCCTCATTCTCGATCGGTCACTGATGCGGAATTATCTCATGCAGCAGGCCATGTTCGACGCCAACGGCGCGGGTGCCGGCATGCGGAGCCGGTTCGTCGAAGTGTTTTTCAACCAGGGCAACACGACGCTCGACTACGCCGATTACCGGGGCGTCTACCTGCTCATGGAGAAGCCGTCCCGCGGGAAGGAGCGCCTGGATATCGCCAAGCTCAACGACAGCATGAGCGCGCCCGCGCTGGTCGACGGCGGTTTCATTTTCCGCAACGACAAGCTGCCCTACGACCACAAGATCAACGCGGCCGCGAATCCGGCGATCCCGGGCGCGAGCCGGGACTACGACATCTTCGATCCGGAGCCGGTCACGGCGGTGCAGGCCAACGCGCTGGTCGGCTGGCTCAACCGGATGACCACCGCGCTGGCGGCGCCGGACTTCGCGAATCCGGCCAGCGCCAACTACCACGGCCGCTGGCTCGACGAGCGCAGCTTCATCGACCGCACCCTGTGGCTGGAGCTGTGCAAGGAAGTCGATGCCTACACCTACAGCTACTATTTCTCCAAGGACCGCGGCGGCCCGATGAAGGCGTTTCCCTTCTGGGACGTCGATCGCAGCCTGGGCAACACCAACTACGCCTCGTCGAACGCCACCTTCGGCATGAAGTGGTGGCTGGTCGGGGCGAACTACACCTACTACCCGCGCCTCCAGTCGGACCCGGAATTCAACGACCGCTACTGGAACCGCTGGGCCGCCCTGCGCCGCACGCACTTCTCGCGGGAGACGCTCTTCAACCGCATCGAGGCCACCTACGCGCTGCTCGCCGCCGGCAGCGGCGCCGACATCGGCAACACCGTGAGCGTCGCCACGATGGCGCTGCAATCGCCCGCGGCGCGCCACTACCGGCGTTTTCCCGTGCTCGGCACGGGCTCGATCAACACCGGCCAGACGGGCCAGACCTCGCGCACCACGTGGCGGCAGGAAGTCGACGCGCTCAAAGCCTGGCTCGCCGAGCGCCTCGACTGGCTCGACGGCGCGCCGAACACCGTGAACGCGACCACCCTGGCGGAGCGGCTCAAGCCCGCGGAATTGATCGACGCCGCGACCGGTCGGCCGGGCCGCGGCGGTCCGGTGCCGGTCGGCTACCGCTTCACCCTGCACAATCCGAACCCCGCCGGCGGCACGCTGCACTACACGATCAACGGCGGCGATCCGCGCCAGACCGGCGGGGGTCTCGATCCGGCCGCGCAGACCGTCGCCACCACCACCGTCGCGGAGGTGCCGATCCTCGAGGGCGGCCGGACCTGGAAATGGCTGCTGCCGGAGGCGGCGCCGTCCGCCGACGCCGGCGGCCTCGCCTGGACGGCCGCGGGCTATGCGGACGCCGGGTGGGCGACGGGCGCGGCGCCGCTGGGCTACGGGGAGACGACGGGCCTGGCCACGAACATCTCGCCGGTGGCGCCGAGTTACGCCGCGCAGGACCGCGAACCGGGACCGGCCTATTTCCGGTCGACGTTCACCGCGACCGGCGTCGCCGGGCTGCAGGAGGCGTTCTTCGACGTCGTCGCGGACGACGGCGCGGTGATCTACCTCAACGGCGTGGAGGCGGCGCGCTTCAACTTTCCGCTCGCACCCGCGCCGGCGGCCTACGGCCAGGAGGCGCTCGGGCCGATCGATCCGGGCAACAACTACGGGCCGATCGAGTCGACCTACTTCCGGGTGCGCTTCGATCCGGCGCTCCTGCGGGAGGGGGAAAACACGCTGGCCGTCGAGGTCCACCAGGCGGTCTATGCGTTTCCGGCGAACCCGACGAACGCCTACCCGCGCAACGACTATTCGGACCTGCGCTTCGACCTGAAGCTCGCGGGCCGCACGGCGGGCGGCGCGGGTCAGGCGATCGTCCTCGAAGGCAACGGCGCGCGCACGCTGCGGGCGCGTATCCGCAACGGCAGCACCTGGTCGCCGCTGCTGGAAACCGATTTCGTGACGGGCGCGGTGCCGGCGAGCGCGGCGAACCTCGTCGTGAGCGAGTTCCACTACCACCCGCCCGATCCGACCGCGGAGGAGGCGGCGCGCGGCTTCAACAGCGGCAACGACTTCGAGTTCATCGAGCTCATGAACATCTCGGCGACCCAGTCGGTCGATCTCAGCGGCGTGACGCTCGAGGACGCCGTGGTTTTCGATTTCGACACCGTGGCGCCCGCGGTCCGCCTTCTGCCGCCCGGCGGGCGGATCGTGCTGGCGGAGAACCCGGCGGCCTTCGCGGCCCGGAAGGCGCCCGGGGCCGAGCCGGTCGTGGCCGGTGCCTTCGCCGGCAACCTCTCCAACAGCGGGGAGCGGATCGTGGTGCGCGGCGCGGGCGGCACGCTGATCCGGCAGTTCACCTACCGCGATTCGTTTCCGTGGCCGGAGGAAGCGGACGGCGCCGGCTTCAGCCTCGTGTTGAACCGGCCGGCCTCCAACCCGGATCACGCGCTCGCGAGCAGCTGGCACGCGAGTCCGCTGGTGGCGCCGGCCGCGCCCGCCCCGTTGCCGGCCGCGCCGCAGATCTCGACCCAACCCGGCGGCCAGCGGGTGCTGCTCGGCGAGGGCGTGACGCTCACCGCGGCGGCGACCGGCGGCGGATTTGTCTGGTATCAATGGCTGCGGGACGGGGTGCCGGTCGAAGGCGCGACGCGGGCGACTTTGACGGTGGCCGCCGCCACGCCGTCCAGCCCCGGCAACTACACCCTCGTGGCCGCGAATGCGGGCGGCTCGGCGACGAGCGCGCCGGCCCGGGTCGACGTGACGAGCGCCAGTGCGCTGGCCAATCTGTCGGTGCGCACGGCGCTGGCGGCCGGCCAGGCGCTGACGCTCGGAGCCGTGGTCGGGGGCGGATCGAAAACGGTGCTCATCCGCGCGGCCGGGCCCGCGTTGAATGCCTTCGGCCTTGCGGGCCTGCCCGACCCGAAACTGGAGCTGTTCGCCGGCGGCGCGACCACGGCGCAGGCGGTGAACGACGACTGGACGCCCGGGCTGGCGACGACGTTCTCGACGGCGGGGGCCTTCGGCTTCGCCCCGGGCTCGAAGGATGCGGCGCTCAGCCAGTCCGTGACGGGAGCGTTCACCGTGCGCGCCTCCGGCGTGGGCGCGGGAGTGGTCCTGGTGGAGGCCTACGATGTCGGCGGGCCGGGATCCGCACGTCTGGTCAATGTATCCGCCCGCAACCGCGTCGGCACGGGTTCGGACGTGTTGATCGCGGGGTTCAGCATCGCGGGGCGCGGCAGCAAGCAGCTCCTCATCCGCGCGGTGGGGCCGACGCTCGCGACCTTCGGCGTCGCGGGGGCGTTGGCCGATCCCGCGCTGCAGGTGCTCGACGGCCAGGGCGCGACCGTGGCGGCCAACGACAACTGGGGCGCGGCGCTGGCACCGGCCTTCGCGCAGGTCGGGGCCTTTCCCCTCGCGGCGGGCAGCCGCGACGCCGCGGTGCTCGTGATGCTGCCGGCCGGCACCTACACGGTGCAGGTGGCGGGCGCGGGCAACACGACCGGCGAGGCCCTGGTGGAGATTTACGACGTCCTCTGACGCGGGCCCGCGGGCGGAGCGATCCGCCGGTTCAGCGGGCCGCGATGGGCGCGGCCGCGGGCGCGACTGCGACTGCGGCCGCGGCCGCGGTTTCGGTCTTCACCCGGTCGCGCATGGCTTCGCGGTAGGCGTTCACCGCCGTGAAGAATTCCGCCATCATCAGCGTCAGCCACCAGCGGCCGCGGGCGGTGAGTTCCCAGCGGCCGGCCTCCGTGCGCAGGGCGCCAAGCAGGCGCAGCGCGGCGAGCTCGGGGCGGACGCGGCGCAGCTCGGCGGCGTGCGGCGCCCGGGCAGCGGGAATGGCCAGGCCCCGGCCGAAGAGACCGACGAGCAGGGCGTAGCGGGCGCGCTCGACGGGAGACAACACGCGCGCGGCCGCGATGCCGGTGGCGCCGGAGCGCACGCGTTCCTCGTAGTGGGCGAGAGAGAACGTCGTGGCGTAGAGGGTGCCGTCGAGGTAGCTGAAGGCCCCGCTGCCGACTCCGACGTAGTGGTCGGCGGTCGCGAGATATTCGTCGCCGCGCCCGGTCCCGCGGGTGAAACACCAGGCGGAGGTCGGGCGGAAGGCGGGACCGAGCACCGGGCGGATAGCGTCGTAGAACGCGCGCCGCCGCGCGGCGTCGGGCAATCCCATCGACGCGCCCATGCGACGGCGGACGCCGGGAGCGGACATCAGCGGGTAGCACGAGACCTGGCTGGCGCCGGCATCCCGGACGAGAGCGAGGTCGCGGGCGAAGGAGGCGAGGGACTGGCGGGGCTGGTTGAAGATGAGGTCGACGTTGAGGGTGGGAAAGCGGCCGGCGGCGCCGCGCAGGTGGCCGAGCATCTCGGCTCCGGAGCCGTAGGCTGCGAGCCGTTCCATGGCGCGGAGGAGATCGTCGTCGAAGGTCTGGACGCCCACGGAGAGGCGGGTGACGCCGGCGGCGGCGAGCGCGTCGAGCAGCGGCGGGCGGAGTTCGCGCGGGTTGGTCTCGACGGAGACGGTGCGGACCGGGAAGAGCGAGCGGACGAGGCCGAGCACGCCGAGCAACGCGGCCGGTTCGAGCGTGGGCGTGCCGCCGCCGACGTAGACGCCGGAGAAACGGTAGCCGGCGGCTTGATACAGGCGAAGCTCGGTGTGCAGGGCGGCGAAGTAGCGGGCCGCCTGCGCCGCGCAGTGCCGGACGCGGTGGAAGGAGCAGAACGGGCAGAGGGCGGCGCAGAACGGGATGTGGACATAGAGTTCCACGGAGCCGGCGGCGGGCGGAGGCGGCGGCGGACCGCCGGCCGCGCCCAGCCGCAGGAGCCGCCGCGTGCGGAGGCGGAAGAGCCCGACGAGCAGGCGGTCGATGCGAGGGGAGTCGAGCATGGGAGCCGCTCCCGCTCCGGAGAGGGAGCTCAGTGTCCGAGGCGGGAGACGAGTGCGTAAACCATGAGGGCGAGGAGGCAGACGCCGACGCCGAGGAAGACGAAGCCCATGGTCTTGTAGAGCGTCTTGCGGGTGGACCAGTCGCTGTGGAGCACGCGGTGTTCCTCGAGTTTGCCGGAGGCGACCAGGCGGTCATACCAGCGGCGGCGCTCGTGGAGCATCTCGGTTTTCGAGATGTGGCCGGAGAAGATCACCGTATCCATCGGGAATTTATCGAGACGGAAGTGGGTGTTGAAAAAGTGGAAGGTGAAGATGAAGCCGGCGGCGAGCAGGGCCTCGTCGGAGTGGACGACGACGGCGATGTTGATCAGCCAGCCGGGCAGGAAGGTCGTGAAGAACTTCGGGAACCAGAGCACGAGGCCGCTGAGGCCGATGATGGCGACGCCCCAGAACACGGCGAAGTAGTCGAAGCGCTCCCAGTAGGTCCAGCGGTCCCACTGCGGCCGCGGGCCGCGGCCGAAGAACCATTTCAGGTGCGCGACGAAGTCGCGGCCGTCCTGCAGCGACGGCACCATCGAGTCGGGACCGAAGACGGCGGACCAGAGCCGGCCGAGCGAGAAGCGTCCGGTGGCCGGATCGCGCAGGGCGGCGCGGCTGCGCCAGAACGTGATGACGAGGCTCCAGAGGTGGAGGCCGAAGTAGAGGAAGGTGACGAGCGCGGCGAGGTGGTGCAGCACGCGCGCGGCCTCGGGGCCGCCGAGCAAATTGAACATCAGGCGCGCCCAGCCGGTGTAGTAAAACTTCAGCGGCATGCCGGTGACGACGAGCGCGAGGAAGCTCGTGACGACGAGCATGTGGAGGAAGCGCTCGAACGGATTGAAGCGGCGGTAGGTCTCGGCGTCGGCGTGCGCGGCGCGCCGCAGGGCGAGGAACCCGGCGGGATCGCGGGCGTAGCAGAGGGCGAAACGCACGATCCAGAGGACGGTGTGGACGCCGAAGAACGCGCAGACCCCGACGACGAGCGTCGTCATGAAGAGGTAGACGCGATTCAGGCCCGGGTAGTTGGCGCCGTCGGACGGGTCGGCGTGCGGCTGGTATTGGGTGAACGAGGCATTCACCCCGGTGTGGCACTGGGCGCAGGTGCCGACGATGTTCCTGGCCGACAGTTTGGAGCGCGCGTCGGTGTGGGCGAAGACGTCGTGGTGACCGTGGCAATCGTAACAGGCGGCGACTTCGGGGGCGGCGTTGGCGCGGCCGAGGGCCATGGCCTTGCCGTGGTAGGTCTCGCGGTAGTTCTCGAGGCGCTCCTCGTGGCACTTGCCGCAGGCTTGGTCGCTGGTGGTCTTGAAGTGCGCGCTGCTCGGGCGCTCGATGCTGTGGGTGGTGTGGCAATCGGTGCACACGGGGGCCTTGGGGTCGCCCTTGGCGAGGAGCTGGCCGTGGACGCTGCTCAGGTAGGTTTTCTCGATGCCGACGTGGCACGCGCCGCAGGTGCCGGCGAGGGCGGCCTTGCTGGTGTGGGCGGCGGCGTCCTTGGTGGAGCGGATGTCGTGGACGCCGTGGCAGTCGTTGCAGGTGGGCGCGACCTTGAGGCCCATTTTGTAGAGGCCCTGGCCGTGGATGCTGTCGCGGAAGTTGGCGATCGCGGCGCTGGGCTTGAGGCCGAGCTTGGCGCCGGCCTCGGCGTTGTCGTGGCACTTGGCGCAGGTCTCGAGCAGGTGGAATTTGAAGACCGGCGAGTCGAGGTGCTTGACGGGGACCATGTCGTGCGAACCACCGTGGCACACGGCGCAGGTGGCGGCGGCGGGCTTGCCGTCGGCGCGGGGCGCGCCGTGGACGCTGGCGCGGAATTGCGTCACCGCTTGCTCGTGGCACGAGGCGCACTGGGCGGGTTTCAGTTTCGACGGGTGCTCGGCCTCGGTGATGTCGGCGTGGCAATCGACGCAGTTGACGGTCCCGTGGACGGACTTGGCGTAGAGTTCGGGCCGGACGCCGATCCACTCGGGCGGCAGGCCGCGTTTGCGCGGTTTGAATTCGGCCTCGTGGCAATCCAGGCAGTCCTTGTTGGCGACCACGGGGGCTTTTTTCGGAGCAGGGGGCTCGGCCGCACCGGCGGCCGCGGCACCGAGGAGCAGACAGATCAGTCGCGCTCTCATGCGGCAGAGCATAGCGTGAAGCGGCGGCGCGTTCTGCGCAGGCGTTGACGGTTCGTGGTCGGCGATTGGCCGCGGCGGGGCCGGGCGCCCGATCCGGCCAACGGATGCGGCGGAATGGCCAACGGATGCGGCGAAATGCCCCCGCGAGGGGCGTAGCGTGCGGCCGAAACCTCAACCCGGAGGACTTATGCCAACCCTACGACTCCACCTGGAGCAGGCCGAATACGATGCGATCGAGCGGTTCGCCGCCGCGAACGACATCTCGCCGGAGGCCGTGGCCTACGGCGCCCTGAACCACCTCATGTTGAAATCCCGGGATCCGTTGGTGCGGGCCGAGATCGTCGACACGTGGAACTGGCACCGCGAAAACCTCCCGCTGTGGAGCGATTCGGCGGGGTCGGTCCATGCCTACGAGGGCAAACCGGACGACGAGCCGGAGCCCAGCCGCTACGTCTGACCCGGCGTCCGCCCGTCGGCGCATTCCCAAAAACGAGGAGGCCCGGTCCCGAGGGACCGGGCCTTCGTCGTCCGGCGCGGACCCTATTTCTGGATCCCGCCGTTGTGGCAGTCGGAGCAGGTGAGCTCGGCGTCGAGTTCGCCGCTCGGGTGCTTGAACTCGAGCCCCTTGGCGTTGAGCAGTTCCAGCTCGGAGCCTTTGCCCTGGGAGAGGATGGTGTGGCAGGAATTGCAGTCGCTGGAGCGCACTTTCTTGCCGTCGGCGGTCTTGTGCTTGTCGTCGTGGCAGCGGAAGCAGCCGGGCCAGTCCTTGTGGCCGATGTTGTTCGGGTAGACGCGCCAGTCGGCCTTGCGCTCGGGGAAGATCGACGAGGCGAAGATCTGCTGCACGGCGGCGATGGTCTCCGGGAGAACGGCGAGGTGCTCGGGATCGGAATACTTGGACTTGATGAAGGCGTCGATCTTCCCGGCGGCCGCGGCGTCGGTCGTGATTTCCTTCTGCGTCATGGCCTGGACGGCGACGCGCTTGATGTTGGGCAGCTTGGTGCTGATGGCGCCGGCGGCCATGGCCTTCTCGACGCTGTCGTTGGCCGTCGGGAAGGTGTGGGCGGGGCGGTTGTGGCAGTCCATGCAGTCCATCACGCGGATCTTGTGCGCGGGCGGCTCGCCCTTGAAGTCGTCGGTGCGGAAGACGCGGGCGGAGCCGTCGCGGAGGTTGGTGACGCGCATCCAGGGGATCTCCTGGCGCTTGTCGTCCTTGGCGAAGTATTC
>JACCDX011150590.1_pt1 | contig 16070 bp, 13 predicted proteins | sample 7449681 | NCBI WGS metagenome assembly JACCDX01 (sample SAMN15323450, study PRJNA562643) | freshwater metagenome | isolation source: river surface water | place: USA:Blue River Watershed | collected 2017-08-18 | reverse complement strand
CATGCCTTCGGAAATTACAGTTGTTACCGCCTTCTATTCAATATCCTCTAAATTTGATATATCCAAGTATCTTGAATGGGCAGCAAATTTCCTACAAATGAATGCGCCGATTGTCTTGTTTACGGAGGAGGAACTGAAACCACTGTTTGAAGCACTACGAACCAACGGGTTTCCTCTGAGGATTTATACGGAACCATTTTCAGAGTTGAATGTTTGGAAGCTCTACAAGGACAAATGGATTGCCGAACATTCCAAGGATCACGAAAAACATCATCATTCACCGGAACTCTACGCTGTTTGGGCACAGAAAGCCTGGTGGGTAGAAAGAGCCATTCGCCAGAATCCTTTTCAGACGGAGTTTTTTTACTGGTGTGACATTGGTGCATTTCGCGGTTCCAACATTCCTCATCCACTCTTTCCTCAGTCCAACCATCTTCCGAAAGACAGAATTCTGCTGAATTCCGTTCAGTCTTTAAGACCCCAAGAACTGTCTTTTGGCCCAAAAGCCAATTTTACGCACGTGGATCGGATTGTGGGAGGCCTGTGGGGTGGTGGTTCACAAGGATGCCTGAGATGGAAAACGGCATTTCAGGCGATGTTGGAATCCTATTTTACAGATGGGCGTTTTGCTGGGAAAGATCAAAGTGTCATGCTATCAACCTATTTGGCGGATCCAACTCTGGCTGTCGTCGTGAAACCGACAGTTCCGACCGAGGTGTTTGATTCCTGGTTTTTTCAGCAATTGCTATTGTCAGGACGAGCGATCTATGCTGTTGATGAATCTTACAGAAAGGGACCCGTGTGTGTGAATCTTCAAGGGGGTCTAGGAAATCAGATGTTTCAGATTGCGGCTGCCTACGCCTTGGCAAAACGAACAGGATCCGAATGTTTGATTCGCCGAGAAAAACTCCATGCCGACAGTCGACCCCAACAGTACTGGGATTCCATTCTTTCAGCCTGGAAACCCCATTTGGTGGATTCACTTCCTTTCGCGCAAATCAATACTGAACAGGCACCAACCCAGTTTTCACCGCTTCCTTCTGTGATTCCTGAACAGGGTGTTTTAGTAGCCGGATACAGACAGAGTTCCAAATATTTTGAGGGAGCGGTGTCTGAAATTCGGCAACGCATGTCGGCCTCCTCGGAACTTCTGAAGCACGTTTATACGCGATGGGGCTGGCTTTTAGCGGCAAAAGAACGGGTCGTGGTAGTGCATGCTCGCCGTACGGATTATCTGAAAGCAGCGCCATTTCATGGACCTTTGACTGCCGACTATTATAAGAGAGCAACGGAGCGGATGTTGGAAACCGTGACAGATCCCATTTTTTTGTTGGTGAGCGATGATCCGTCATTTTGGTCAGAGATTCGTCCATCGGTTCCGGCACTTCAAACATACGATTCTGTGCTTCTTCATTCGGCAAATGACGTGGAGACACTTGGTCTACTCCAACAATTTCAGTATTTTATTATGGCAAATTCCACGTTCAGTTGGTGGTTTACGTGGTTATCAGAGAACCCTAAACAAGTGATAGCACCGGCCAAATGGTTTGGACCCACAGGACCAAAACCGCATGAATACGAGGATATTTATGAACCTGGATGGATTCGGCTTTAGAGGGGTCTTTAGATCCCTACTCCCAAGAAAACCATTCATTCTTTCCGGCCAAAAATTCATTAATATACTTCATAATTTTATCCTTTTTGGGATGACCAAAGGATTCTTCTTTTTCTGCATGACCGAAATCAAGAACCGTTATAAATCCTTTGTAATACATAAAATTATACCCCGTAATATCGTAGTATAGAATTCCCATTTTACGCAATTCTTTAACGATGGAACGAACCTGTTTCCAAATGTCCACGTCATAGTTTTTGGCACCAGCCGTCACTTCTTCGGCGGTTTCACCGAATTTATCGGCGATAGTTTCTCCCTGAAGACGACTCATCAGAATATAAACGGTTTCTATGCCATCCTGTGTAAACCAGGACACATCATAGACTTTTGGAATACGGGATTTCAGGACAGGATTCATATACGCGCGTGTTTGGAGTTCAATCTCCTTCAAGATACTTTCCTTAGAATCTTTTTCAGAGACTTGAATGATTTTGACGAGAAGACCCGGGTATTCCTTAGGAATGTAAATTAACTTTTTATCAGTTAATTTCTGAAGTACTGTATGTCCTTTTAATACAGCAGGAGAACCCGGGTGTGTAATTTCCGAGCCTTTAGGTGCCATTGGATCTAAAGCACCTCCTCGTCTTCGTACTTTCCGCGTTTTTCTCATCTCTACTTAGAAAGGGGGAATGAGAGCCAAGGAGTATTTGAACGTTGTTTTAGACATTGATGAAACGCTTATTTATTTTATTAACAAGCGCTACAGAGAACACTCTTGGGATAGACTGGCTGCCGAAGAGAAAGCAAAGTACGATTTTACTGAAGACAAGCACGGAAATATATTGATTCGGAGACCTCATCTAAAGGAATTTTTTCAGTACTTGTTTGAGAATTGTTCAGTAAATCTATGGACATTATCGGATGAAGAGTACGCGGAGGGAATTGCGAATATGATTCTGACCACCTACTTTTCCGACAAACCATACAAATTTACTAGCATTTATTGTGATAAAACGGACGAAGAAGCCGCGGAGTATTTTGGTGGCCGAAAAAACCTGAAATACTTTTACGAGGATCCCAAGAAAAAGCACTTCTGGCCGGCGAATACAATTCTGGTTGATGACCTGCCAGCAAATTCAGTGAATGCTCAGAATAAGGCGAATTCTATTACTGTAAAACCGTTTGCTCTCTTTGGAGAAGTGAAAGATCGTTCAGATCCATATGAAGATGTGAGCAAAGATAGAGTATTGTTGGATGTGGTGGATGTTCTGAAAGCGGTGATTTCCAAAATGGAACCGCAGGAAGCCATATTCTCTGCCAAAAACTGTAAGAAATACAGGATAACACATCTGTTACGAAATATTGAGCTCGCTAATAAAAAAACGGGTTCCAAGAAAACCATTAAAGCAATTGGTGTTGGGGAGTCCCATTTGTTTAAGGGCGGTGCCAGAAAAACTAGAAAGTCCAGAAAAATACGCAAAACCCGTAAACGGAGCAGAAAACATTAATACACACTCTGAATTTCCTCAAAACAATTTTTCAGAGGTAGAATACGAACATTTTGTCTGGCTGCTTCCACAATTGTATCCTCTTGATCAGAATGTTTGGAATATTTTTGTTGAAAAAACTGAATGTGAAGACGAAGTTGTTCAGCAATGGATCTGAATCTGTGCCGATTCTGCCAAAGAAAACTGAAATAGAACTTGGAAGGAAGCTTCCAGAGCCAATGTCTCAGAATAATTACTGCTGGTTTTACGGCTATTCTGTATTTATCCGCAATTTCCTTACATAATTCCAGATTTGGAAATTCAAACCAATGTTCTTTGGGCATCCAGGTTGACCAAGTAGATTTCATAGTTTCCAGAACTCCAGATTGTAAAAATTCCCGCTCAAATTCGCAGCGTTTTGACCAATTGATCCGAATATTGTTGGAGGCCAACGATTCTTCTTTATCCTCTTTATACCATTCATATTCCGGTGTATCGTCGTAAAAACAGATACAATTCGTACAACAGACATGGGGTCTCGGAACAAAGTTGGGATTCTTTGTTTTTCCTCGCGTCTCTATTCGTTCCTTGTCCGCCCTGTAGGCGCTGAAGGATAGATCGTATCCATTCCATTCGCCCTCCTGAAAGAAGGCAAATTGATGCTTTTCCTCCTCGGTAGGATGATAGAGCGTATCAAGCGCCTTGAAAAACCAGAGGGTACTCCTATACTTTTCAAGATGGGATTCAACTTCGGCAAGAATAGTGTAGGCATGTCGGTCAAAAAACTCGGCAAGTTTAGAATATGCTTCAAGGACTTCGGTAATCGAAATAACAATACTGGGTACAGATTCATCGGGTCCACGTGAAAAACTACTCGTAAACGTATTCCGGTAATCATGTTCATCACTAAATGCCGATGTTTGAAGTATAGTATTCAATGAGCTTTGTAATATATGCCATTCTTTTTCAATGAGCTGAAAGCTCTCTGAAAAAGGAGGAACTAAATCGTGATTTACATGGGAGACCATATCGATAGTTTATCTTGGAAAGAAGAAGTTTAGGTATTTGAATTTAATATCATGATCGGATGTAGGAGTCGGTTGATACGAAGGAATTCCTGAAAACGGTTTAGCGTCCTGAAGTCTGAATGCTAACCTATCATCGTTTTCCTGAATTTCACAGGTCCAAGAAAGGGATAGACCTGTTGGTTTCCGAAAAAAGAAGTGGTGAAAATGAAATCGCCGAACGGGTCGTAAAATCAGAACGGATCCAGGTACAAACAGAGTTCGTTCTTTGCTTCCTTCGAGATGTAGAATGGGTAAGGAAGACGTGGTCCAATCAAAATCTAAATGAAGTTGAGCAAACGTGAACTGGAGCCAAAGAATGACGGTTTCCGCGGAAATTTCCCGAGGAACGGGAAAGACGAAGTTTGGACCATGTATGAACAGGGGACCAGATAAATAGGGTTGAATCCGCACCTGAACTTGTTTCAAGCAGGAACCGCAGAGATATTCCTGCTGATTTCGGCGTCGACAAGGTCCGCAGGCAATATGAAAACGATTCAGAATGGCAAGTGTAGGAGCAAATCTCTGTTTATGAATCTGTTCATATTCATCTGTTAGAAACTCGAGAATATGACGATGTATATCAGATGGAAGCGTTCTCGCTCTGTTTAGGAATGCTGTGTTCATTGGTTATCGTATAGACTAAATGGTTTAAACAATGAAATATATGTAATGCTTATAAATCATGAATACAATTAATGTGTATTTAGCACATTATGGTACAACCCTACTCTTTGAACCCCAAGTAAAATTAATACGACATTTTTTTCAATACGATAAATCAAAAACACGTCTTGTCTTACATGGATTTGTTGATGCTCCAAATGATACTATAGCAGAGGAAATGCGTAACAAATGGATTTCCCTAGATGTAATACCCATAGATTTGCCCCGTAATAGAGCATCTTATTTTGCGGTATCGTATGGCTTAGCATTTCAACATGTATATGATACCTACATTAAACATAATGAGTATATTAGTATTTTTTTGGAAAACGATATGTTTCCCATAGATTTTATTAATATTGAAGAATACTGTGAACCGTATAAGATTTGCGGTGATATACGGTACAATACCGAACATCTACCAGATAGAATGATTATGTTTTATCTGGGTCTACAGATTTTTAATCATAGAAGAATGACGGATAAGGAAATGTTTTCAGGATTACTAGGTCACGTTCGCTCGGTCGAATCTGGTAAAGAATATCCAATTGATTGTGGAGGATTAAGCTATAATTGGTTAATGCATAATTCAAATTACAAGGATTGTAAACATATTGTAACTGTAGGAAATGAGGATCCTAAGTATACTCCTTACACATCCAAAAAATGCGAAGTTCATAATATTACAACGGATATTGAAAATCTACCTGAAATGTTAAGAGACGGGTATCATGAATCCTTTCGTTCCGTGAATTATGAAAATAAATTTCTTCATTTGGAACGAATGGGTGGAGGATATATGAGTCAACATGAAATGAATATGAAGTCTGAATGGGTTAAACGTATTACTCAACGCCTGTTGGAAATTCCGAAACCTTTGTCTTTGGCGATTCCAACAAAAGATCGTTGGGATTTTCTGTCTGTAAACTTACCGAAATATTTGGAAAATCCTTACATTACTGAAATTGTAATTAGTGATGAAAACGGAAATGATGCTATACGCATTTTAAGTGCGCCATTTTACTGTGAAAAAATTAAAGTATATGTAAATGACTCTTGTTTGGGAGCATTTAAAAACAAGGAAAAAGCGGTTTCCTTAGCAACAAATGAATTTGTTTGTTTAATGGATTCGGATAATTTTGCCCCGCTCGAATATTTCAAACAATGGCATACTTATGTAAAAACAAATGGATATGATTCAAATGGTATATATGCCCCATGTAGAACCTATCCTCAACCCAATCATCCTGGGCACAATTTTAGTATTCTAAGTAATTATACAATTTCTAAAGAAAACATGAAAGATATATATCATAGGTTTTCAAATATATCTCCTGGGTTTTTTAATATTGGTAATTATATTGTTTCTAAATACGCGTTCAGTAAAGCTCAGCCAGATTCTGAATATTTAGAGTCACTAGCATCAAAATGTTTAGCACTGGATGTGATTTTTAAAAATTATCTATTATTGGCAAAAGCGAATGCTGTAATTCATGTTGTACCAAATATGGCATATGATCATATTACTCATTCAGGAAGTTATTATATGGAAACATGTAACCAAATCAATTCAAATACATTTTCATCCTTAATTACTTCATAATGAGTTTAAACAATTAACATTATAGTATGTATATACTATGAAAGTGACTTTAGCGGAATGGCAGAAGATACTGAAACCAAGATCTTCTATCATATTTAATGCATCTGAATTTGAGAAACAAACGGATTGTTGGGTTCCATTTACTATTGGAGTTAGCTATAAATATATTTGGACAAATGATATACCTGAATTACAAATAGGCACTCATACAGAAACAGTACTATGTGCTTTTCGAGAAGAGACAGATGCTGTACGACGTCCATCTCCTTCTAAAAATAGAAGATCTATTGCCAAAACTCTTCAACAAAATGGTATAAAAAATACTTTTGTTGACGGAGTTCAGTTCTTTTATGACCTTCCCAAATATAAATTTGTAATATCACCGGAAGGGAATGGAGTTGATTGTCATCGCCACTATGAAGCAATTTTGGCAGGATGCATACCAATTATAGAAGATCATGTTGGAATTCGGGAAAAATACGAAGGATGTCCTGTGCTTTACACAAACGATTACTCAGAAATAACTCATGAATATTTGCTTCAAAAGTATACTGAAATGATTGACCAGGAATATGATTTCTCAAAACTATTTATGCAGTCGTATTCTCCTGAAATTCAAGCACAAATACGAGAAAATGGTAATTACTGGGGAAAACGTCTGACTGGTAGAGTGTGGTATTAATTATGGTTTACCTCGTGTGCACTCAGTAAAACATTGATCTCTATTTCGTCTATTTTTATCAATATCGTAATGTACATTAAAATATTGGACCTTATATTTAGCATTTGAAAACATGTTTAGTATTGTTTGATAATTATCTTTTTCCAAATCTAAAGCATAATTAAAAAAACTTTCAGTCAGACATGGTTCATAATTAATTCGGTAATTTCCACCATTTTCATTATTTGTTTTAATTATAAATGAGTATGTGTTGCAGTACTGTTCCATAACTTCCATAGAACCATATGCAAATGCATCACATATACACCTGGGTGCTCTACGGTCACACCATATGTAAATTTCACATGGCGGTATACATGAATATAATACTGAATTCTGTATTTCTAAAGGCATAGTCTTGTAAGAATCGTTCAAAAAATAAATATCAGGTCTAAATTTCATACAAATATCATATTGTATATTGTTATTTTGTGAATACAGTTTAATTAAATTATAAGCTTTAGCGTCATTATAAAAGCATGATAAATTCGTGTAAGGAACTTTTCTCCCTTCATGGATTTGAAACAGAGTTTCAGGATGAATGTTTGGAATCATTACGGATTCTGATGGGGCTTTATATTCTTCATACGCAATTTCACGTAACCATTTTTTTAACTGCTCTTCTGCTTGTACATGATATTCATCGCGTGTACCGTTTATTGAAATAAACAAGTCCACCATAAACATTGTATCAAACAATTGTAGATTTTTAATTAAATGTGTTTCATAACAGGTTAATCTTCCAGAAATAAATATGGCCACACGTTTCATAGTCTACTGTGATAAACAATAATCATTTTAGACCTAAAGCATCACATTAAATATTTGATAAAATCCAGTTTACTAGATTCGCAAACCATATCATTATAATGGATATAATCCTATGGGGTTGGGTATATTATTTAAATCGGCCGTCATATGAAACTTTGGAAAAGTTGTATTTTGACAAAGAAACCTTAATCCTCTGGAATTCGTGGCATAAATACGGATTTTGCCCAGTTCCAAACAGTTTCCTGTTTGGTTTTCTCCTCAATAAAGGGTAACGTTCCTAAAATTAGCGCAAATGTAACCGCTTTTACTGACTCCAAGTTAATGTTTAACTTATGGAGTTTGTGTTCATAATATGAGCGCATAGCCTGTCCATATTCGGACTCTTCCTGCCATCCATTGTAAAGAATTGTGTCATAGCCCAGAAACGATTGATACAGTTTAGCATAATCATACATTGGATCACCACCAGTTGTATGCGTTTTCCAACAAATTCCTTTCATATCTATAAACTGAAATGTGTTCTGAAATGTGAGGAGTATATTACTAAACCAGAAATCCCCATGAATGAAATCAACGGATTTTATTTCGCCTGAACTGCAATATTTCTTCAAACGATCCATACATTCATGAATGACATCATCTGAATCTGAAAAAGTATAGGTCGTGGTTTGTTTGAATCGGTCTGCTGTTTTTTTGAGATAATTATCTTGAATAGCTTGAATTGTAGGTTTTCCTTCTTTTTCACCTGATCGCACAGTATTATGAAGAATATGCATACTTTCCATAAGATCATCAATATGTTTCATAGTCAGAAGTTTGGATTGCCAGAGATGCGATAGGGGTATACCTTTTACATATTCTGTACGAAGTTCAGAAATATCCTTATTTAGCGAATGACTAATATGTTTAGGAAAAAAAGAACGAATCTGGGAATCATCTGGAATATGTAGGTGATAATAAATTTCACCGGCTAAATATGATGTAGGTCCTTGTTTCAGAACGCTCCCTTTTTCCAGACGAATTTGGTTGAATTTGTTTGTTGACATGGCATTTATCGGTTTTTCTTCGGTGGGAACTTCAAAAAAACCAAAAGATTCCGGTGTATTTAAATATGGATTTAGCGCTTTATCATCCACATACACATCGGCAATTGGCTTCCCAAAGAGGAGTTCATCGTAAGGAATCTGAAACTTCTCTAGAGTTTCCAGAGTTACTTTGGCACAATCCGCCGTTGCAGCACCAACATTATTCTTGTGCGTCTGCATGCGCCTTGCTGTATGAATTATGATTGTATGACCTTTGGCTTTCCATTCTTGTACTAGCCGAATCATTTTATGAATTGGCTGTACAGTGCTATAATCCCAGTCTACGATTGGACTTGTTACGAGAGTATTATCCAAATCTACACAAATTCGGAGTTTTGGATTCGGTAGGACAGTTAGACTATGTTTGACTTCCTGAAGAGAACCTATATGATAAATGGGATCAGTACATTTCATGGCTTGAACATACACTCCTTGTCGTATCATTTCTGTAAATACCATGGACATATAGAGTTCTTTGGATTGCGGTGTTTGAAGCAGGGGTTTAGCATATTCACGAAACTGATTTAGCGAAGCAAATCCGTAGACACCACAACCAAATTGATCAGAAATACGTTTCTTTTCCTGTATTTCTATGACTTGGCTACCGTCTATCCGTAGAAAGGAAAAGGCTTCAGAACCCGTTTTGTCAACAGAATACCCTAAAAAAGCACTATCTCGTCTCACCTGAAATCCATGAGGAAAATTATATACTACATCATTGTCCAAAAACACAATCGGTTCATCGGCATTTTCAAAGTTCAGAGTTCCTAACCAAGCGGATTCAATTGGTCCTCGAGTAAAGTAAGGAAGATAATGAAATCGGCAAGTTTTATGTTTGAAATGGAGGCGAATTGTGGATTCAAATTGAAAAGGTACAAGATGAGGAGCGACTACAAAGTCAATCTCGTCAAATTGCACATTTTGAAGGACATACGTGATAGCCGGTTTGGCATGAATATAATTTAGGGGTTTTGGCAAAGAATAGTCATGTAAACGGGTTCCAGATCCCCCACACATCACTACGATACGCATTTTAATCAACTAAGAAATTATATATTTAGACCTTTACATTATACGAGGTTTCCCCCATACCTTAGAAAAATGTTCATACCAATATTGATAAATTTCGTAGTCCGTTGGAGTTCCCCAACAGATATAGGCATCCACAGGAAATACTTTTACGGTATATCCTTTCTGAATAAGAACATTCAACATATCATCTACATAAAATTCACCATTTGTGCGAATGTTTGCTTCCTGAATAGCTCTGAATCCTTCCTGAAAAATTCCGGCCTTCCTAAAAAACATTGTCCCAATAATACAGTGTTCAGCACCCTCTAAGTATTTTTTTACACTCACTTGTTTCACAGTTCCTGAATGATCCACATCCATCCATGCATACATATGAGGGAATCGTTTACTTGTAGGATTATTGGTAAAACTCCATACAATCACATCAACGGATGGATCATTTTCTAGAGCCATGTAGGCTTCAGGATCAAAATCCACACCATTATCACAAGCACTGATTAAAATAGGATCTTCTGGTAGTACACCAGCGTTTTCTAGACCAATCGCACATGTACATGCTTGACCTTCCGTAGTTTCCGGAATACTAACAACAGTCGTCTTCTCTTCTGAAAAAGCCCCTAGCAAGGTTTTCTGTAGAGGATAGTTACGCAAATGTTCTTCCAGGCATATAAAAATGTTTTTCTGACAGGTCGGAATACTTTGAACGGCTCTAACAATCATTGGCTCACCGTTGATGTCAATGAGTGGTTTGGGAGTTGTATATCCCTTCATTTGAAACCGACTTCCTTTACCGGCCAGAGGAAGAATTAGTTTGGCACAACTTGTGGGGATTTTAGCACGGCGACAGAAATGAGTACTCCAATCACAATATTCCTGTAAATCCCGCGGTGTTCCCCATTGAAGCATTTTCTGAATTTCAAATGGCTTAATACAAAGACCATCGTTTGCCATGGCATTATAAATCAAACTTACATAATATTCTCCATTTTTCTTGTAGGTTCCTTCCGTATCCGCAAGTGCTTTCTGAAAATACTGAATCATTGTGGCAATGGTTCTAAAATAATATGTTCCGTTGGAAGCAAATTCCGACATTCGGTTTTCGGTAAACGGTTCTTTTTCCCGTACTTCGGCCACATTTCCGTCAGTATCCAAACGCAAAAAGGCATAATTATCCGTTCCCAACATGTGCGGATGAAATCCTCTATAGGCAGCAATTCCTCCGTCGGCATTGGCTTCTCGCATTTCTTTTAGAAATGCCGTAAAATCCCATACAGTTCCATAATCACAATAACTCACAATGATTTCTTCGTAGGTGTTCCCGGAAATTTCCGGGAAAATCTGAGAAACGGCATATACGGGACCCAACGAATGACCGGCAATCTCGTGAATCTGAATACCTTCAAACATAGTCTCCAGACGTGCTTTTAGTTCATGTTCTTGTCGCACAATCAGATGAATATCTTTGTAGGGAATACCAGGAAAAAGAGAAATTACGTGAGACAGCATGGGTTTCCCGTCCACTTCAATCAACGGTTTCACTTCTCTGTATCCTGCATCCACAAACCGTTTTCCTAGACCAGACATAGGGATTATGATCTTCATTGTTCCTGTATAGATTCTTCACACCATATCCTTAGATTTTGTAGGTCGCATTCAAAAGGACTATTTAGACCCTTGTCCAGAGCCTGAAGTTGACTGGGAGATTCTTCTGTTTCAAACATATCCATGTTCTGAGAAAACCCCGCCACGGCTTTTTCTGACCAGGCAACTTTGCTCAGTCTGGTTTCAGAATTCCAATCCTGAACTTCCCCTATTTTTCCTGATTGTATATGCTGTACACGTGTGTATGGTGAAAATGGACCCTCGTACATAGCTAATGTCGTACAGTCTAGATACTGAATTGCTGTATGGTTCATGGAGAATTGAAATCGTGTATTAATACGTAGAAAATCGGGTGTGGGTATACAGGCAACTCTGGTTTCAGCTGGTGAAAAAAGAAGATTTGCCATTCCACCACCAATGAACCCCACAATATGTGTGGCATTCTGAAATAAATAGATTTTTTCAGACATTGTCAGTAATTCACAAAATACTTCCTGAAATCCATATCCTTCCAACATTGAGACTAGAGCATCTTCATTTAGGCAACGACGACGCGTTGTATAATTTGTCCCAATGTTATCGGTACGACCATGAATCCAGGAACGCCGACTCACGTAAAATCGTTTAGGTGCTGGCCAAGGCTTAGACTGCTTCGCCAAATGTTGCCATATGCTAAAGGCTTCTTTTGATGGAGGTAGATTGGATGCTGAGTCTCCGTTTAGCGTTTTACCATGTGTTAGGGACGTGGGAACATGTAGGAATTCATAGGCTACACCGTCTTTAGCAATTTCAATTTCTTGAATACCAAATAATTCCAATGTCTCTTTTTGGAAAGCCAGTGGTTTACTATACGAAGATGGAACTAACAGTTTACAGGTAGGAAAGAGTTTCTGTACCTCAATAAAAAAGTGAAGGTAAGGTAATGTATCGTATAGAAAATGATAGTAATTTTCAAAGTTGAAAATAAAGAAGAAATAATGGCCTTTCTCCATATGTGTAGGAGTATTATATTTTTCCATGTTTGAATCCACTTCATTATTCGTACTCATAACGGATGGCATAGACATAATTTGTTCATCGTACATATATTTTCCATTTATTCGGCATCGCGGATAAATGGGATCGGTTAGTACAGCGTTTGTAACAAAATATGTTTCTTTTCTTCGTGTAAACTCCATGAATATAAAGATAAACAGAGTGTATCTTTATACGAAATGATAATTGCTCATCGCGTAAATGTTTTATCCAAGGCATTAGCCGAGGATATTTTTTCACGGTGCGATGGAATTGAATTTGATATTCGCGATTCTGCTGGAAAGTTAATTGTCACACATGATGCATTTCAAACATCGGATTATCAGCTCTTTTCAGATTTCCTTCAGTTTTGCCGACCGGATAAATTTTATATTGTAAACATAAAAGCCGAGGGAATTGAAGAGCTAGCAATACAGATGTTAGAAGCGGCAGAGATTCGTCGGTTTTTCCTGTTGGACTGCGGAATTCCCGCAATTATGAAACTACATCGGAAAGGTGAAAATCGTATAGCAATCCGCTATTCTGAAGTGGAAACGCTGGAAACTGTGGAAGCGCTCAAACATACGGCCACTTGGATCTGGGTAGACTGTTTTACGAAGTATATTCTACGGCGTGAAACTGCTGAGAAAATTAGAGCATGGGGTCTAAACCTATGTTTGGTTTCACCGGATCTTCAGGGGCGACCTGATGAAATCGCCGAATATATTGATATTCTTAAACAAGAACAAATTCAATACGACGCGGTTTGTTGCAAGCTTTGGAATAAGGATCTGTGGGATCAAACGCCAGTAAAGCCCTGAGCTTGTTTACGCTCTTTCTCTTTGTCCCAGTTTACAAGTCCGTGAACTTCTTCTCTAGAAAGTTCTACATTTGCGCCACTCAGTACAGCATACTGGTGACTCAAAAACAATTCACGAATCGTATTACAATGTTGAAGTGATTTTCCAATCGAATAAATCTGTTCACCGTCACTAAGGAGCGAAGGAGGAGAGGATGTTAGAAATACCGCAATGTCTGGAGTAAATACTTTAATTGATTCAATTCTACCCTTGTAAATTGGTTGAAAAATAAATTCCTCTTTCCAAACATCCTGAAATTTCCAGAATTGATTGGATACCCAGGCAATATTTGTGAACGGTAAAGTACGTGGATGCGGTAAATAAGGTTTAAAAAAGCTGGAAATAGATGACATGGAATTCAGAATTTCCTGAATGGTTTCACCGACCAGCAGAACACCGTGATTTTGAAGAAGATAGATCTTTTTTGTAGGAACGTATGCTGAAAATAACAGATTCGCTAAAGGAATTCCAGGACGAGCATAGGGTATCCAAATCCAATCATTGGGTGTTTTGACTGGAGTATTAGAACATAAAATGCCAAGCATAAATGCCGGATGTAAGTGAACTACGATCCGATTTGGCAAACAATGGAGAAATGTCTCAATACTGGGTTTTCCAGAACCTTCTAAAACTGTGTGAGAAATATCTTCCTGTCCAGCTTTCATGGCAATCTCTACTAAAGTTTGATCACAGAGAACCCACCCTTGTTGACTCGTAGTATCCGCTAGAAGAGCACCGCTTCTTTTGATAATGAGTTTATTGTCCTGTTTGACTGAAATATTTCCCCCAGGACCTTGAACCCAGTCCGTCCATCCACCTATAAGACGACATAAAGTTACGTACTCCGACAAGTTTGTTTCCATGTTAGTAGAATTAGAATGTACTGAAGAATTCCATGATAGGAATCTTTAAGAGGACAGAGTGTATATCCTTCTTGTATCGCAGCCTTCGTCAATTCATCGCTACATACATCTCTCCTACAGTGAATCCAAATGCTTCCATTTGTTTGTTCAAAGGAATGTGAGAAATTACTGAGTTTTTCCTGAAAGTTAGCGAGGAGCAAAGATTCCTGAATCCCCACATGAAGTTGTAGGGTTCCAGGATTTTCTGGAGTTTGATTGGAAAACTGAATCCAAATGTTAGCATTTTGTTTTTGTGGCGCAATGTATTTTTCAAAATCTGGTTGTCGCAAAGCCATGGTCTTTCGTACAGATTCTTCTGATGCTCCGCGACTCCTTACATCTCTCTGAATCTTCCAGAATTCTTTTAGGACTGGATCAGTATCCATAAAGATTTTAAGATCCATAATTTCCCGAAGAGAGTCAAGATAGAGTGTATGAAGCCCACAGAAAATCGTGAAATTTCTTGCTTCCACACATTTTGGTTCAGTAAATTTTCCGGATCCATGATCATAATCAACTAGAAAGACATCTTGACCAAGACATAATTTATAGGCATCGGTTGACAATTTTTCCAAATGATTTGCATCAGGATGAAGATGTGTGAACTGTTGGTATTCTTTGGCGCCCCGTTCCCATTTGTGATATCGATCCGTTTCAAATAAAAGGGTTTTATCAAAAGGAAGTGTTTCCTGAATCAGTTTTGCCAGCGATGATTTTCCAGATGCACTATCACCACAAATAGAAATCGTAAAACATTTGGAAAGTAGAAGTGTATAGGGAATATCTACACGTTGTATTTGTATGGACTTCATTCTTAAATACTCATATAGAAGTTCTTCACTTACTATAGGTTCACGTGTACTTTCTTTATCTTTTAAAAATTCGTACATGGAACAATACACTTTCATTGTTTCGTAAGTACCAAACGCAAATTGGTCATTTACTGAAATGGACTGTTCTTGTTGGAAACTAGAGTGAAATATATCAAATCCAACGGGAATATATACTGTTTGTTCAATCAAGGGACCTCGAAAATGTGCCAAAAATGATCCAATCTCGCATGAGAATTGTATGTCGGGTCTCATACGAACAACTGTACTATATTTATTTGGATCAACTTCCTGGAATAATTTTTGGATTCTATACCATTGTAGAAACGTATTTTTTTCACGTTGACTAATCGTCATATTCGTTATAAAATCTGGATCTTCATACATCTGAATACATTTAATGCGTTTGTTTGTATTCAAAGTTTCCAAAGATGTTTTATCATTCAAATATTGATCATTGCTACATTTTGGAAAACAAATAAATATATGGAAAGTATCGGGTAATTGTTCTAGAAATGGAGCAAGTACCTTACTATAGGATCTAAAAGCACCTGAAAGAAGAATAGCAGCATACATACTATTAATATATTTGTTTAATTGAATCAGTTCATTTAAACGAACTAATTTTATTTTTATTAGAATGTCCGTTGCTTTTTTATTTTATTCCCATACGGAGTACAGTGATTTATGGCCTATTATAATTAATAATCTTGAGAAATTACCATTATCGTATAATAAATATATATGTATAAATGAAAACAATGATAATAATAAAATTTTAACAGAATCATTTACGCGTGTATTATATTACAAGTCTG
>JACCDX010350850.1_pt1 | contig 16076 bp, 14 predicted proteins | sample 7449681 | NCBI WGS metagenome assembly JACCDX01 (sample SAMN15323450, study PRJNA562643) | freshwater metagenome | isolation source: river surface water | place: USA:Blue River Watershed | collected 2017-08-18 | reverse complement strand
GTCCCACTGCTGCGCATGCCGCCAGAGCTTTTCCAGCAGGTTGGCGCGGGATTGGGCGGCGCCGATGTTGGCGAACAGCAGGCAGGCCACCTCGAACTCCTTGCGAGTCAGACGTATCGGCTCCCCATCACGCAACATGCAATGGTTGCTGTGGTCGATGGCATAGGGGGCGGTGTCATTCATGGCCAAAGTCTCGGTCTGCATGTGCGCGTACTCCTTGTGCAGGTGGTGAATGCCCTCAGGGCGGATGCATGAGAAAGAGTGAAATACGGTTACATATTACGCACATAGTGTTCATTACTGTAAAAAATCTGACTAATTTTCTCGACATGTAGCCAAAAAGATGCAATTCCGGCCTGTGCTTGGGGCCTCAAGCGGGCTGAAGGGCCTTCCCTGCGGGCTCTGGACCGGAGGGTAAAATCGCCGGCCCTTCCCGCGCCTGTTCCCGGATCAAGCGCTTACCCTGCCCCTTCATAGGGGGAGTCTCTAGGTCAGGTGAAATGTCTGATTTAAGTCTTCAACTGCAGCAGGCCGCAAGCCAACTACCAGTTTCCAGTTACTTCGACGAGGCGCTCTTCGCGCGGGAGATGGCCACCATCTTTCAGCAGGGGCCCCGTTATGTGGGGCATCAGCTGGCTGTGCCGGAGATTGGCGACTACTACGCGCTGCCGCAGGAAGGCGAGGGCCGTGCCCTGGTGCGCACGCCCCAGGGGGTGGAACTCGTCAGCAACGTCTGCCGCCACCGCCAGGCCGTGATCCTGCGCGGGCGCGGTTCGCTGCGCAGCAGCCCTTCCTCTGGCGGCAACATCGTCTGCCCCCTGCATCGCTGGACCTACAGCGCCGGACACGGCGCCCCGGCGGGCACCCTGCTGGGGGCGCCGCATTTCGCCCAGGACCCGTGCCTGAACCTCAAGGCTTACGGCCTGCGCGAATGGAACGGCCTGCTGTTCGAGGACAACGGCCGGGACCCGCAGGCCGATCTGGCGAGCCTGGGACCGCGCGCCGAACTCGATTTCAGCGGCATGGTCCTGGACCATGTCGAGATGCACGAGTGCCACTACAACTGGAAGACCTTCATCGAGGTCTACCTGGAGGACTACCACGTCGGCCCCTTCCATCCGGGGCTGGGCCAGTTCGTCACCTGCGACGACCTGCGCTGGGAGTTCAAGGACCACTTCTCGGTGCAGACCGTGGGCGTGGCCAACCGTCTGGGCCGCCCCGGCAGCCCGATCTACGAGCGCTGGCACAAGGCGCTGCTGAACTACCGCAACGGCGTGCCACCGGCCTACGGCGCGATCTGGCTGACCTATTACCCGCACATCATGGTCGAGTGGTACCCGCACGTGCTGACCGTGTCCACCCTGTATCCCGTGTCGCCGCAGAAGACGCTGAACGTCGTCGAGTTCTACTACCCCGAGGAGATCGCCGCCTTCGAGCGCGAATTCGTCGAGGCCCAGAAGGCTGCCTACATGGAAACCTGCGTCGAGGACGACGAAATCGCCGAGCGCATGGACGCGGGCCGCAAGGCCCTCCTGCAGCGAGGTGACAACGAGGTCGGCCCCTACCAGAGCCCCATGGAAGACGGCATGCAGCATTTCCACGAGTGGTATCGCGCGCGCCTGGGGCTGCAGCCCCTGCGCGCCTGACGGCTTGCTTCGGACTCTTCGCCATGCAAGCCCTGTGGATGCTGCTCGGGGCGTTCTTCTTTGCCACCATGGCGGTGTGCGTGAAGATCGCCTCGGCCTGGTTCAACAGCGCTGAACTCGTCTGCTACCGTGGCATCCTGAGCATGCTGCTGCTGTGGGGATTGGCGCGCTACCAGAAGCACTCCCTCGCGACCCGCTACCCCGGCATGCATGCCTGGCGCAGCCTGGTGGGCGTGCTGTCCCTCGGAGCCTGGTTCTACGCCATCGCGGGCCTGCCGCTGGCCACCGCCATGACGCTCAACTACATGAGCAGCATCTGGATCGCCGCTTTCCTCCTGGGGGGCGCCTTGCTGGTGTGGAACCCCGCCTCGGGGCCCGGCCTGCTCCTGAGGCAGGGCCCCCTCACGCTGGCGGTGCTGGCAGGTTTCGGGGGCGTGGTGCTGACCCTGCAGCCCACGATGACGCGTGACCAGCTGCTGGCCGGACTGGCCGGCCTGTCCTCCGGCATGACCGCGGCCCTGGCCTATCTGCAGGTCATGGCCCTGGGCAAGCTGGGTGAGCCCGAGACCCGCGTCGTCTTCTACTTCGCGCTGGCGTCTGCATTGGCGGGCGCGCTGGGCATCGTCTTCCTGGGCGCCTCACCCTGGGTGTGGCCGCAGATCCTGTGGCTGATCCCCGTCGGCCTGCTGGCCACCCTGGGCCAGCTGTGCATGACACGCGCCTTCAGCCAGGGCGCGACCCTGGTCGTGGCCTGCCTGCAATATTCCGGCATCGTCTTCGGTGCCTTGTATGGCCTGCTGCTGTTCGGTGACGACATCCCCCTGTCCGGGTGGCTGGGCATGGCCCTCATCCTGGCCAGCGGCGTCGCCGCCACGGCCTTGCGGGCCCGTGCCGCCCCCCAGGCCCCTGTCGAGGAGCATTGACCCATGAAACCCGCCGCTGCCTTCACCACCCTCATCAGCCCCCAGGACCTGCTGGATCTCCAGTCCCGCGGCGCGCGCCTCATGGTGTTCGACTGCAGTTTCGACCTGGGCAACCCGTCGGCGGGCCTGGAGCAGTACCACCAGGCCCACATTCCCGGCGCGGTGTATGCCGATCTGGCACATGACCTCAGCGACGAAGGCATGGTGGCCGCGGATGGCAGCCGGCATCCGCATCCGGATGCCGCCTCCGGTGGCCGCCATCCCCTGCCGAGCCGGGAGCGCTTCGCCATGTGGCTGTCGCGTGTCGGTTTCTCCAACGACATGCAGGCCGTGGTCTATGACCGCCAGGGCGTGAATTTCTGCGGGCGCCTGTGGTGGATGCTCAAGTGGGCGGGCCATGAGGCGGTCGCGGTCCTCGATGGCGGGCTGGCCGGCTGGCAGGCGGCGGGAGGTGCCGTGCGCGGCGGCGAGGAGCCCGCGCATTTCCAGTCGAACTTCGCCCTGGGTCAGCCTCTGCGCGCGCTGGTCACGACTGCGCAGGTGCAGTCCCGGCTCGGGACGTCCGCGCAGACCCTGGTCGATGCGCGCGCGACGCCGCGCTATCGCGGCGAGGTGGAGCCGCTCGACCCCGTGGCCGGCCATATCCCCGGCGCCCTGAACCGGCCCTTCGCGCAAAACCTCGGGGCAGACGGTCGGTTCAAGCCGGCGGACCAGCTGCGTGCCGAGTTCGGCCAGGTGCTGGCGGGCCGGGATCCCTCGACCGTTGTCCACCAGTGCGGCAGTGGCGTCAGTGCCGTGCCGAACCTGCTCGCGATGGAACTGGCCGGCTACGCGCCCACCGCCTTGTATGCGGGCAGCTGGAGCGAGTGGTGCCGGGACCCGTCGCGTCCCGTCGAAAAGGGCTGATACCGGGTCAGTAGCGTGCCCCCGGTGTCCGGTTCGAACTGCCCTGGGTAGGCCCTGGAACAGGCGAGCCGGAGGGCGCTTGCGAGGCCGTCCCAGCGCTGCCTGCAGCTCCTGGGGGAAATTCGCCCCCAGAACCCGAGGTGGTGGCGCCCTGCGAGGTGCCGCTGCCTGTCTCCTGGGACGGCGCGTTGCCGGACGAGCCGGAAGTGGTGGGCTTGTCCTGCTGGCGGTTGCAGGCGGCGAGCGTGAGGCTGGCGCCGATCAGCAGCGCGAGGACCAGCCCGCGGGAAGGGGTCGTGTGCTTCATCGATGACTCCTGGGTGAAGGATCGCGTGCACCCAGCTTAGGTAGAGGTCTTTCGCGTCCTGTCGGCGCCTGCAGTCCGACGCTGTAGGACGTGCATCGGATCCGCGTGCGCAGATCCCGGCGCGCGCGATCAGTCCTGCAGATACAGCGCGCGCAGCCGCTCGCGCTCAGGTGTGCCCAGGCCCAGTCCTTCGAGCAGGTAGCCGTCGAGGCTGCCATGGTCCTGCTCCACGGCCTCGAAGGCCGCTTCCAGGAATTCCACCTGCACGCCCCACAGCACTGCCGCGACCTCCGGAGCCAGACCCATGCCAACTCCCGGCGGGCGCTTGAGCCGCTGGTTGGTCAGGAGGTAGTCGTCCAGGATCTGCCTGCGCGTGGCGCCCAGCGCGTGCAGCACGAGCGCGGCGGCGAAACCGGTGCGGTCCTTGCCGGCGGTGCAGTGAAAGACGGTGGGTTCGCCGGATTCGAGCAGCAGGCCGAAGAACTCGCGAAAGCGCCGCGTGTTGTGCCGCACGAAGCCGCGGTAGGTGTCCTGCATGTGGCTGACCACGTCGCCTGGCGTGAGGGACTGGCCTGCGGCGATCAGGTCGGAGAGCACCTGCACGATCGTCGGCTCGATCGTGAGCGCGTGCACCTGCACGCCCGGTACCGCGCACGCGGCCGACAGGCGCTCGCGCTCGCCCCGGAAGTCGATTACCCGGCGCACGCCCAGTGCGTGGATCTGGCGTGCGTCATCCGCGTCAAGCGATCCCAAGTGGTCGGAGCGAAAGAGGGTGCGCCATCGCATCGGCACCTGAGGGTGTACCGGCTCGGCGAGGTCGCGGAAGTTGGAGGGGGCGCCTAGGGGCAGGGGCATGGAGGGCATGTCAGGACGGATTGTGGGAGACCGGCCAGGCGCCCGCCATCACCCGCGGGACAGGTCAGCAGCTTACCTTCCGGAGCTGCCGCCATAACCGCCCGAGCCGGATCCGCTGGTCCCGGTGCTGCGGCCCGCGCCGGAGGTCGAGGTCGAGCCGGCGCCCGAGCGGCTCGCGCTGTTGCCAGCCTGCGGCAGCTTCTCTGCCTGCGCCAGGTGCTGCTCCAGCGAGGGCAGGGTCTTGTCGATCCAGGCCTTGAGCTGCGGGTCCTTGACGTCCTTGCTCGCTTCCTGGAAGCGCTTGATGTCCTTCTGGTGCTCGCGCACGCCCACCTTGCGCACGAACTCCTGGTCGAACTCCGTGCCGGTCTTCTTGCCCAATTGCTCGATCTCGCGGCGCATGGCGCGTGGCGGCGACGGAGGCAGCTCCAGTCCCTTGCTGCTGGCCAGTTGCATCAGCTCGCGATTGGCCTCGCTGTGGTGATCGGCCATCATGCTGGCGTAGTCCTTGACGGCGCGGTCGGTGGCCTTGGTCGCGGCCAGTTGCGCGGCCTGCAGCTCGAACAGGCCGCTGCCCGCCGCCTCCTCGATGAAGCGGCGGTCCGCGCGATCGAGCTTCTGCGATGCGGAAGGGGTGTTGCGCGTGCCCGTGCCGGGCTGGGTGGTCGGCGCGCCGGATCCTGCGCCCGAACCGGTTCCGGTGCCTGTGCCCGAGGATCCGCTGCCCTGGGCCCAGGCGGTACCGAACGAGAGCGCGAGGACGGCGGCCAGAAGGGTCGGCAAGGATAGAAGGCGTTTGCTGCGTTTCATGAAGGCTCCTGTTCACTGGGGTTGCGAAGAAGGGGGCTGCGCCGGGCTGGCGGCAGGCTGTCCGCTGTCCGGGCCCGCCGGCGTGCCTTGCTGGGAGTGCGAGGCCGCCGCGGGCGCCGGGGCGCTCCTGGCGCCCGCGGCATCCTGGCGGTTCGAGCGCCAGGCATCGAATTCGTCCGCGAACTTCCGATAGCGCGCCTGGCGCCAGGTCTGGTAGTCGCTGTCCAGCTTGCGCAGCTGTTCGTCCCGCCATTGCCGGTAATCCAGGTCGTACCAGTCCGGCTGCAGGCGTTCAGGATCGGGGGCCGCAGGCGAGGGCCTCGCGGGGGCGTGCCGCGCGCCTGCGTACCCGGCGTAACCGGACGTCCCGGAGTAGCTCACGCCAGCGCCATGCTCCGACGGCGCGGACTCGCCCTGCCCGTAGCCGCTCTGGCCCTGGCAACTCTGTCCGTAGCCGGTGCCCGAGGGACTGCCGTAGGCGCCTGCGAGCTCCTGGCCGTAGCCGCCGCCCCAGCGCCCGCTGCCGTAGGCGGCAGCGCCATGGGTAGCCGCTGGCGTCTCGGCGCCCGGCAGCGAAGCCGCTTCCGAGCTTCGGGGCGAATGGCCCGGTCGCCACGGGGGCGCTTCGCCGCTCCAGCGGCCTGGTGAATGGCGCTCGCGGTCCTCGTCTTCACGTGATGCCATGGCGCCCTCCTGTCGGATCTCCTGTGCGTCAGATTCGACACCCTAGGGGGCTGCATCAGTCCGCCCTGTCGGACAAGCGCGTGCGAGTGATGCGCTCACCGCGCAGGGGCGTAGGAGAGTTGGCCACCCGCCTCTGGTGGCCGCGCCCGTCAGTTCAGTGGGCGCCGTGCGCGAGGTGGCTCACGCCCATGACCAGGCCGATGCCTGCGGCCAGCCAGGCCACCTGCATGGCCGTGGCGCGTGCGCCCAGCTGCTTCTGCAACTGCGGGATCAGGTCGGCCAGCGCCACGTAGATGAAGCTGCTGCTGGCCACCGCCAGGAAGAAGGGCAGGAGGTCGTGCAGGCGTTCCACGAGCCACCAGCCGGTGATGCCTCCCAGCAAGGTGACCGCGCCGGCCATCGAGACCTTCACCAGGGCGATGCGCCGGCTGCCGCTGGTCTGCCCCAGCACCGCGAGGTCGCCGATGTGGTGGGGGACCTCGTGCGCCAGCACCGACAGGGCCGCGACCGCGCCCAGGCGCAGGTCCGCCATGAAGGCCGAGGCGATCAGGATGCCGTCGCCGAAGCAGTGCACGCTGTCGCCGGTGAGGATGGCCCAGCCCCCGGAGCGCAGACTCGACCCGTGGGCGTGCCCGGGGTGACCGGCGTGCGAGGCGGTGGCATGGGTGTGGGCATGCTCGCCGTCTTCATGTTCGTGATGGTGCTCGTGCCCGTGGTGCCACAACTCCGCCTTGTCCAGGAGGAAGAAGAACACCAGGCCCACGAGCAGGGTGGTGAAGAGGGCCTTGGCGCCCGCCTCGCTCTCGAAGGCTTCCGGCAGCAGGTGCATGAAGGCGGTGGCCATCAGGGCGCCCGCCGCCAGGCTCAGGAGATGCTGCGCGCCAACGCGTGCATTTTCTCCCTGGCTGCGCACACCCAGGCGCATCAGGAGCGCGGCAAGCCAGACGCTGCCGATACCGGCGCAGAGGGTGGCAATCACAATGGCGATCAGGGTCATTCTTCTGGGTATCCGATGGCGCCTTCATACGCCGTCCATGCGCCGTGCCGGAGTCCGGCGGGGCGTCGATCTTATCCATAATCGCCGGGCCGGCTTTCGCCGTGCAGCAGGCACTGCGCTTGCCCGCAGGCTGCGCGTAGGAAAGGACGAACCATGAATGGCCTGTGTTTTCCCTGGAACTGGCTGGCCTGGGGCGCGGTGCTCGTGATGCCCGCCTGCGCGCCTCCATCACCGCCGCCCGCGGGCGGCGCCGCGAGCGGGCCGGTGCAGGTCCCGGCGCCTGCCGCCTCGCAGGACACGCCACGACGATCCGCCGCAAGCGCCTGTGACGCCTCGCCCGCCCAGGCAGCGGTCGGACAGCTGGCCAGCCCGGCGCTCGCCGAGGCCGCGCGCCAGCAGGCAGGCGCGCGCTCCGTGCGCGTGATCGGCCATGACGACATGGTCACCAAGGAATACGACACCACCCGCCTGAACCTGCAGCTGGACGCGCAGGGCAGGGTGGTGCGCGTCTACTGCGGCTAGTGCGCCTTGTCCCAGTTCTCGCCCACGCCGATCTCCGCCAGCAAGGGCACGCGCAGCTGCGCGACTGCGGCCATCAGGCGCGGGATCTCGGTGCGCACCCAGTCCACTTCGTCCAGCGGCACCTCGAACACGAGTTCATCATGCACCTGCATGATCATCCGCGTGCGCCGCTGCTGCGCGTCCAGCACGTCCTGCACCTTGACCATGGACAGCTTGATCAGGTCGGCCGCCGTTCCCTGCATCGGCGCGTTGATCGCGGCGCGCTCCGCGCCTGCCCGGCGCGGGCCGTTGGGTGAATTGATCTCCGGCAGGTACAGCCGCCGCCCGAACACGGTTTCGACATAGCCCTGGCTCTTGGCCGTCAGGCGCGTTTCGTCCATGTACTGCTTGACGCCCGGATAGCGCTGGAAATAGCGGTCGATGTAGTTCCTGGCTGCCGTGTTGTCGATGCCCAGGTTCTTGGCCAGGCCATAGCTGCTCATTCCGTAGATCAGACCGAAGTTGATCACCTTGGCGTAGCGGCGCTGCTCGCTGGACACCTGCTCGGGCGACACACCGAACACCTCGCCCGCCGTCGCCCGGTGCACGTCCAGACCTTCGTTGAAGGCGCGGATCAGGGCCTCGTCCCCACTGAGGTGGGCCATGATGCGCAGCTCGATCTGGCTGTAGTCGGCGCTGGCGATGACATGGCCCGGGGCGGCGATGAAGGCCTCGCGCACGCGGCGTCCCTCCGCCGTCTTGACCGGGATGTTCTGCAGGTTCGGCTCGTTGCTCGAAAGCCGTCCCGTCACGGCCACGGCCTGCGCGTAGTGCGTGTGCACGCGGCCCGTGCGCGGGTGCGCCATCTGCGCCAGCTTGTCGGTGTAGGTGCCCTTGAGCTTGGACAGGCCGCGCCATTCCAGCAGCTTGGCCGGCAGGGGATAGTCCTCGGCGAGCTTCTCCAGCACCTCTTCATCCGTGCTGGGGGCGCCGGTGGCGGTCTTCTTCACCACGGGCAGGCCCAGCTTGTTGAAGAAGATGTCGCCGATCTGCTTGGGGCTGCCCAGGTTGAAAGGCTGGCCCGCGAGCGCGTGGGCCTCCTGTTCGAGTTGCACGATGCGCTGGCCCAGCTCCGCGCTCTGGCGCGCCAGCGTGGGACCATCGATCAGCACGCCATGGCGCTCGATCCGGTACAGCACTTCGCTGCTGTCGATCTCCAGCTGGTAGATGAAGCGCAGCTTCTCCTCGCGCTCCAGGCGCGGCCAGAGTGTCTGGTGCACGTCCATCGTCTGGTCGGCGTCCTCGCAGGAGTAGTCGGCCGCCTTGTCGATCGCCACCTGCGAGAACGGGATCTGGTGCACGCCCTTGCCGGTCAGTGACTCGTAGTCCACGCCGCCGCGTCCCAGGTGCCGCTCAGCGAGGCTGGCCAGGCCGTGGGGCTTGTGTACCTCCAGCACATAGCTTTCCAGCATGGTGTCGTGCGCATAGCCCGCCACCTCGATGCCGTGGTTCGCGAACACATGCCGGTCGTACTTCACGTGCTGGCCCAGCTTCTTGCGCGCGGGATTCTCCAGCCAGGGTTTCAGGCGCGCCAGCACGTCCTCGATCGGCAACTGCGCGGGCACGTCCGGGTAGGCATGCGCCAGCGGGATGTAGGCGGCCACGCCCGGCTGGGTGCTGAAGGACAGGCCGACGATCTGTGCCTGCATCTCGTCCAGCGAGGTGGTTTCGGTGTCCACCGCCACGAGGTCCGCGGTCTCTATGCGTGCCAGCCAGGTGTCGAACTGCTCCCAGGTCAGCACTGTCTCGTACTGCAGGTTGGTCGCCTCGCGTGTGACGCGTTCGACGGTCTCGCCGGGCACGTCGAACAGGTCGGGTCCGTGCGCCGCGGCCTTGCTGCCGCGAGGCTTGCGGCCCTTCTCCTCTTCGGGTTGGGCGTGTTCGTCGAGTTGGCGCGCCAGGCCCTTGAAGCCATAGCGCTCGTAGAAGGCCTTGAGCGCCTCGCTGTCCTGGCCGCCTAGCACGATGTCGTCCAGCGCCGGCAGGCGGGGCAGGTGCTCGCGCAGGTCGCAGTCCGTGCGGATGGTCACCAGGCTGCGCCCGGTGGGCAGCCAGTCCAGGGCCTTGCGCAGGTGCTCGCCCACGGCGCCCTTGACCTCTTGCACGCGCGCGATCAGGGCATCGAGCGAGCCGTATTCCGTGAGCAGCTTCACCGCCGTCTTCGGTCCCACCTTGTCCACGCCCGGCACGTTGTCCACCGTGTCGCCGACCAGGGTCTGGTAGTCGATCATCAGGTGCGGCGGCACGCCGAATTCGGCGGTGACGCCGGCCACGTCGCGGCGGCGGTCGTTCATGGTGTCGATCACCATCACGTGCTCGTTCACCAGCTGGCTCAGGTCCTTGTCGCCGGAGGAGATCACGGTGGCCAGTCCCTGCTGCGTGGCCAGGCGTGAGAGGGTGCCGATCACGTCGTCGGCCTCGACACCCGGCACGCCCAGCACCTTCCATCCGAGCAGGCGCACCACCTCGTGGATCGGTTCCACCTGCGCGCGCAGGTCGTCGGGCATGGCCGAGCGGTTGGCCTTGTACTGGGGATAGAGCTCGTCGCGGAAGGTCTTGCCGGGCGCATCGAACACGCACACCGCGTAGTCCGCGCGCACGTCCTTGCGCAGCTTCTGCATCATGTTGATCATTCCCCGGATCGCGCCGGTCGCGGCGCTGGCCGGGTCGCCCGGCACCGCGCGCAGGTCGGGCATGGCATGGAAGGCGCGGTGCAGGTAGCTGGAGCCGTCGACCAGCAGGAGGGTGGGGCGGGGCATCTCGGGAGGCTGCGGGGTCTGTGGCTCGCTCATGCCGCGATTGTGCCTGCGGGGCCTGCCGGGCCGGCCCTCCTACAATGGGGGCATGCGTCCGATCCTGCTGCTATCCGCCCTCCTGGGGCTGGCCACCATGGCCGTGGCCCAGGCGCCTGTACCCACGCCCGGGGCCGCCGAGCCGCTGGACGGCCGCCAGAACCAGAAAATCGAGCGTATCCGCCACGAGGACGCCGGCAGCCGCATCGACGAGGTGCGCGTGGGCGGCCAGACCCAGCGCATCACCGTCCAGCCCAAGGTGGACGGCGTGCCGGCCTACGAGATCCAGCCCGCCTCCCCGGTCCGCGGCCGGCCGCTCGATACCCGCGACGGCCTGGACAGCCAGGGCGGCCAGCGCACCTGGAACGTGCTGCGTTTCTGAACCCATTCCATGGCAGTCTTTACCGAAGTTTCCGCCGATGCGGCGGGCGAGTTCCTGCGTGAACTGCGCCTGGGTGACCTGGTCGACCTGCAAGGTATCCAGGGCGGCATCGAGAACACCAACTATTTCGTCACCAGCGAGCAGGACGGCCAGATCCGCCAGTGGGTCCTGACCCTGTTCGAGCGCCTGTCCCACGAGCAGCTGCCGTTCTACCTGCACCTGATGAAGCACCTGGCGCAGCGCGGCATCCCGGTGCCCGACCCCCAGGGCAATGCCAGCGGCGACCTGCTGCACACGGTGTGCGGCAAGCCGGCCGCCCTGGTCGACCGCCTGCGCGGACACAGCGAACTCGCGCCCACCGAGGCGCACTGCGCGGGCGTCGGCGCGGCGCTGGCGCGCATGCACCTGGCCGGCCGCGACTACGGCCGCACCCAGCCCAATCTGCGCGGCCTGGCCTGGTGGAACGAGACGGTGCCGGTGGTCCTGCCTTTCCTGGACCAAGATCAGGCGGCGCTGCTGCAAGGCGAACTGGCCTACCAGAACCATGTGGCGGCCAGTTCCGCCTACGCGTCGCTGCCCCGGGGCCCGGTGCATGCCGACCTCTTTCGCGACAACGTGATGTTCGACGACGGTCCCTCGGGGCCCGAGCTCACGGGTATCTTCGATTTCTATTTTGCGGGGGTCGACACCTGGCTGTTCGACCTCGCGGTCTGCCTGAACGACTGGTGCATCGACCTGGCCACGGGGGCTCATGACGAGGCCCGGGCCGCCGCACTCCTGCAGTCCTACGAGGCGCAACGCCCCCTCACGGCCGCCGAGCACCGTCTGCTGCCGGCCATGCTGCGCGCGGGCGCCCTGCGCTTCTGGATCTCGCGCCTGTGGGACTTCCACCTGCCACGCGAGGCCAGCATGCTCAAGCCGCACGATCCGGCGCACTTCGAGCGCGTCCTGCGCCATCGATTGACCCGTCCCGTTCGGGCCTGATTCGCAGGGCCATGCCCCGCCGCTGTCCAAACCGCGTTAAATTGGGCGGATGAAACTCAACGTCGTTCCTGCGCGCGCCGGCATCGGGTGGGTACGCGCCGGCATGCGCACCTTCTTGCGGCAACCGCTGGCCCTGTCGGGGCTGTTCTTCATGTACATCGCGCTGGTCATCGTGCTGGCCATCCTGCCCCTGGCCGGTCCGGTGCTGGCCGGCTTGCTGGTGCCCGCGTCCACCCTGGGCCTCATGGCTGCCTCGGCCGAGGCCAGCCGCGGACGGTTCCCGATGCCCTCGATCCTTTTCAGCGCCTTTCGCGCAGGCCGCGAGCGTCTGCGGGCCATGCTGGTGCTGGGCACCGTCTATACCGTCGGTTCGATGCTGGCGACGGGCCTGGCCTCGCTGATGGCGGGTTCACCTGCACCGGCCGCCGAAGGCATGCAGTTCAATGCCGCGATGGCCCTTGCCCTGGTGCTGCACATCCCCCTGTTCCTCATGTTCTGGCACGCCCCGGCCCTGGTGCACTGGCATGGCGTCTCGCCCGCCAAGAGCCTTTTCTTCAGCGCGGTGGCCATCTTTCGCAACTTCGGCGCCCACCTGGTGTACGGCCTGGCCTGGGCGGTCGTGTTCTTCGTGGTGGCTTCCGTCCTGGGCGTGATCGCGGGCCTGGCAGGGGGGCCGGACATGGCGCGGACCCTGATGCTGCCCGCAGCGCTGCTCCTGGCGGCGATGTTCTCCACCTCGATCTACTTCAGCTTCCAGGCCTGTTTCGAGGACGAGACGCAGTCGCCGCAGTCCGCTCCCGTAGCCCGGGCGGAGTGATCAGCCCACGGGCGTGAGCTTGGCCACGCTCAGGGCCAGCCACTTCACGCCATGGCGCCCGAACTTCACCTGGGCACGGGCATCGTCGCCGTTGCCTTCGAGCATCAGCACGGTGCCTTCCCCGAACTTGTTGTGGAACACCTGCATGCCAGGGCGCAGGCCGTGTGACGGCGCGGCCTTCTGTGGCGGGACGGGCGGACTGGCGAAATAGGCCGACGCCGCGTCACGGGGGAAGGAGGCATTGCGCGCACCACCATACCCCCCGCCGAAGCCGTAGGACGGGGCCATCGCCGCCTGCTTGGGCGTGAGCCACTTGAGCGCGTGCTCGGGCAGTTCGTCGAAGAATCGGCTGCGGATGTTGTAGCGGGTCTGCCCGTGCAGCATCCGCGTCTGGGAGTGGCTCAGGTACAGCCGCTGGCGTGCACGCGTGATCGCCACATACATCAGACGCCGCTCCTCCTCCAGCCCTTCGTGCTCCGTCATCGAACGCTCGCTGGGGAAGAGGCCTTCCTCCAGCCCGGTCACGAACACGCAGTCGAACTCCAGCCCCTTGGCCGAATGCACCGTCATGAGCTGCACCGCCTCCTGGCCGGCCTGTGCCTGGTTGTCGCCGGATTCAAGGGCCGCGTGGGTCAGGAAGGCCGCCAGCGGGGACAGCGTCTCGCCGGTGTCGGGTGTCACGTCGCCCGCGATCCCCGCAGTCGCTCCAGGTGCATCGCCCAGAGGCTCATTGACCTGGGGGAGGCTCATGTCCAGTCCCTGGCTGGCGGGCGATTGCGCCAGTTCGTCCACGGGCAGGGCCACGGCGTCACGGCCGAAGCCTTCCTGCGTCACGAAGCTCTCGGCGGCGTTGACCAGTTCCTCCAGGTTCTCCACGCGGTCCGCGCCCTCGCGTTCCGCCTTGTAATGCTCGACGAGGCCGGCGTGCTGCAGCACGAGTTCGATGATCTCGCGCAGGGTCAGGCCCTCGGTCTGTTCGCGCAGCACGTCGATCTTGGCCACGAAGGCGCCCAGGTTCGCGCCGGCCTTGCCCGTCGTCGCGCTGACCGCGTCGTGCAGGGAGCAGCCGGCGGCGCGTGCCGCATCCTGCAACTGCTCGATGCTGCGCGCCCCGATACCCCGTGGCGGGAAATTCACCACCCGCAGGAAGGAGGTGTCGTCGTGCGGGTTCTCCAAGAGGCGCAGGTAGGCCAGCGCGTGCTTGATCTCCGCGCGTTCGAAGAAGCGCAGGCCGCCGTAGACCCGGTACGGAACCCCGGCGTTGAAAAGCGCCGTCTCGATCACGCGGCTCTGGGCGTTGCTGCGATACAGCACCGCGATCTCCTGACGCGGAATGCCACCGGACAGCGGGTCGTGGTCGCCGCGCACCAGGTGCTTGGTTTCCTCCACCACCCACTGCGCCTCGGCCAGGTCGGTGGGAGCTTCGTACACACGCACCGGTTCGCCAGGTCCCTGGTCCGTGCGCAGGTTCTTTCCCAGCCGGCCCTTGTTGTGGCTGATCAACTCGTTGGCGGAGTCCAGGATGTTGCTGAAGCTGCGGTAGTTCTGTTCCAGCTTGATCTGATGGCGCACGCCGAACTCGCGCACGAAGTCCGCCATGTTGCCCACGCGCGCACCCCGGAAAGCGTAGATGCTCTGGTCGTCATCGCCCACGGCGAACACGGCGTTGCCGGCGCCGGGCGTTTCCTGCGCGGCGCCCGCGAAGATCTTGATCCAGGCGTACTGCAGCCGGTTGGTGTCCTGGAATTCGTCGATCAGGATGTGGCGAAAGCGGCGCTGGTAGTGCTCACGGACTGCGGCGTGGTCTCGCATCAGCTCGTAGCTGCGCAGCATCAGTTCGCCAAAATCCACCACGCCTTCACGCTGGCACTGGTCCTCATAGAGCTGGTAGATCTCCACGCGTCGGCGGTCTTCGTCGTGGTGGATCGCCACGTTGCCGGGGCGCTGGCCGTCTTCCTTGCAGCCGTTGATGAACCACTGCGTCTCCTTGGCGGGAAAGCGCTCGTCGTCGATGTTGTACTGCTTCATCAGCCGCTTGATCGCCGACAGCTGGTCCTGCGTGTCCAGGATCTGGAAACCTTGCGGCAGGTTGGCCCGCTTGTAGTGGGCGCGCAGGAAGCGGTTGCACAGGCCGTGGAAGGTTCCGATCCACATGCCCCGCACGTTGACCGGGAGCATGGTGCCCAGGCGGGTCATCATCTCCTTGGCGGCCTTGTTGGTGAAGGTCACGGCCATCACGCCGCCGGGCGACACCTGCCCTGTCGACAGCAGCCAGGCGATGCGCGTGGTCAGCACCCGCGTCTTGCCCGAACCGGCGCCGGCCAGGATCAGGGCATGTTCGGCGGGCAGGACGACTGCGGCACGCTGTTCCTCATTGAGCTGGCGCAACAGGGGCGCGTCGGGTGCAGCGGTCGAAAACGGCGAGGCATCAAGGGACATGGCGCATTGTAGAAAGCGCGCCCGCGGTGTCGCGGCCGGGGTTGCGCAAATCCCCTCGCGGGGAGGCTGAGGCCGCAAGGCTTAGAATCAGCCACCGGGCCCAAGCATTGCGGCCCGGTTTCTTTCGGCCCGGCGATCTGCGCGATTGCCCGGCGCCGCGGGCTCCGGGCCAACATCCAAGCGCTCTCCCTGTTACTCAGACAGTTACCTGGAGCCTGGTATGGAAATCTTCGATTACGACAACGTCCTGCTGCTGCCACGCAAGTGCCGCGTGGAAAGCCGTTCCGAGTGCAACGCCGGCGTCGAGCTCGGTGGCCGCACCTTCCGCATTCCGGTCGTTCCCGCCAACATGAAGACGGTGGTGGACGAAAAGATCTGCCTGTGGATGGCGCAAAACGGCTACTTCTACGTGATGCACCGTTTCGACCTGGACAACGTGGCCTTCGTGCGCGCGATGCATGCCCAGGGCGCCTTCGCCTCGATCTCGCTGGGCGTCAAGAAGGCTGATTACGACACCGTGGACAAGCTGGCGGCCCAGGGCCTGGCGCCCGAGTACATCACCATCGACATCGCCCACGGCCATGCCGACACCGTGCAGCGCATGATCGCTCACCTGAAGCAGAAGCTGCCGGCCAGCTTCGTCATCGCGGGCAACGTCGGCACGCCCGAGGCGGTCATCGATTTGGAAAACTGGGGCGCTGACGCCACCAAGGTCGGCATCGGCCCGGGCAAGGTCTGCATCACCCGCATGAAGACGGGCTTCGGCACTGGCGGCTGGCAGCTGTCCGCGCTCAAGTGGTGCGCCCGCGTGGCCACCAAACCCATCATCGCCGACGGCGGCATCCGCGAGCACGGCGACATCGCCAAGAGCATCCGCTTTGGCGCCACGCTGGTGATGATCGGCTCGATGCTCGCCGGGCACGAGGAATCCCCGGGCCAGAGCGTCGAGGTCGATGGCAAGCGGTACAAGGAG
>JACCDX011613641.1_pt1 | contig 16080 bp, 16 predicted proteins | sample 7449681 | NCBI WGS metagenome assembly JACCDX01 (sample SAMN15323450, study PRJNA562643) | freshwater metagenome | isolation source: river surface water | place: USA:Blue River Watershed | collected 2017-08-18 | reverse complement strand
GTATTTTGAAGGTTAACTCAACGACGGGTGAGATTACCCTGAGTGGGGAAGTAAATGCTACTGTATCTGCATCCATAAGTGCACCTACGAGTAATTTACTGTTCTACGATCCCGTTTCATACAATCTAACTACTCAAGATGGTTCTAAAGTAGTTATGAAGGGTGATTTGTTCAATGAGTCTGATGATCAGGAATTTTTTGCTGTGACCACACAGTACGAAGTTTACGGTCAATTAGATAATCATTACTACAATTGGCAAGACCCCTCTTTTAACTCTCGGAATCCGGAGGGGCTGCAGGCTACTATATCCGGCGCTTACGATCCGATCGCTGTAATGGCATTCTGGGGCGGTAAGAATATTGATTCACTTGTTTATGACGCTGAGACGGGCGATCCCGCCTTCAAATCGCAGGTTACGTTAAATGCCGTAATTACGACGACTGGAACAGCAGATCCGCAAAATGAACAAGCGTTGAGTTTCGATCTTGATCTTACAGGCTCCAGAAACTACGCCACACCTTTTTCCGTCGATTTAAGCAAGCAGGACGGAAGCTCGGTTGCCCAGATTAATGCCGTAACGGTGGATAAAGAAGGTAAGATCATTGGCTCCTACGGTGATGGGCGTCAATACACGTCTGGGCAGTTGGCTTTAGTTCAGTTCCACGCGGTCAATGACCTCGTTGCGGTTGGTGGGAATGTATTCATGGCAAAGGCTCAGGAGAACCCCGGCATTGAGGGATTCATCGTCGGTAAGCCGGGCACCAAAGGGTTAGGTGAGATCCGCGCCAGTGCCGTGGAGGCGTCAAACGTGGATCTGACAAATGAGCTGGTAAAGCTGATGCAAATGCAGCGGATGTATTCGGCAAACTCCCAGTCCGTTCGCGCATTTGACGATACCTTGACCACCACAATTCGGATGACCGGAGGCTAATCTAGACGGCCTTAGCATAGTCGTTCGGAGCTAGATCATGCTTGATCGTATCGCCTACACCGCAATGACGGGTGCCAAGCACACCATGGGGCAGTTAGCCAATACTGCCCACAACATGGCCAATGTGCACACACCCGGCTTTCGCGAAGTGGTAACGGCATTTCGGGCTGTTCCCCTGGAGGGGGAGCAGTCCGATTCGCGCGCGTTCGTGGTGGATTCCACCCCGACGGCGATGTTCAATCCAGGCCCGATCGAGTCGACCGATAACCCCTTCGATTTTGCGATTCAAGGTCAGGGGTTTTTCGCGGTGCGGCGTGCCGATGGCAGTGATGCCTACACCCGTAATGGTCGATTTTTTCGTGACGAAAATGGCGTTCTCAAAATTGGACGCGATATCGCTGTAGTGGGCGACGCGGGCAACATCACAATCCCGGCTGGAGCAGAGCTGGAGATGAACCGCGACGGCACCGTGTGGATTCGTGAAAACGGAGAGCAGACGTTAAATCAGGTTGGACAACTGAAGCTCGTCAACCCGAATATTCGCGATCTGGTCCGCACAGAAGACGGGTTATTCGAACTGCCCAAAAATCAGCCGGCCGCGCAGCCCGATCCGTCAGTGCGTGTGATTCAGGGCTCCTACGAGACCAGCAATGTAAGTGCTGCAAACGCCATGGTGCAAATGATTAACCAGCAGCGCATGTTTGAATTGAACATGCGCATGATTCAAATGTCTGAGCAAAACGCTCGCCAAGCCAACTCGCTCATGACTGCGTCTAACTTTTAATGTATCGCCTTGAATAAGGAAAGCTCACGATGATTCGCTCGCTCTGGATTGCCAAGACAGGTCTCGATGTACAGCAGACCCATTTGGACACGATCTCGAATAACCTAGCCAACGGCACCACCGCCGGCTACAAGCGTGTCAAGCCAATGTTCGAGGATCTGATCTATCAGACGATTCGTCAGCCAGGCGGACCGACCACCGGTGATGCGCAATCGCCATCGGGTCTTCAGGTGGGCGCCGGAGCGCGTGTGGCGGCAACGGAGCGCGTTCATATCCAAGGCGCTCTGAACCGGACGGAAAATCCCTTGGATGTGGCCATCTACGGTAACGGATTTCTGCAGGTGAACCTGCCCGATGGTACTGTGGCCTACACGCGGGATGGCAATCTAACGCGAAGTGCAACCGGTCAGATCGTCACACAGGCGGGCTATACGATTGCGCCGGGTATCACCATCCCGGTGGAAGCGACCGCTATTTCTATTTCTGAAAGTGGTGTCGTAACGTACACCAGTCAGGGTCAGGCGACCGCACAGAACGCCGGTGAGATTCAGTTGGCAACCTTTGCAAACCCAGCGGGCCTTACCTCGATCGGTGGAAACCTGTATCTCGAGACAGCCGCTTCTGGTAATCCTCAGCAGGGGGCGCCCGGTGCAAATGGCATTGGGTCGCTCAAGCAGTACTTTGTCGAGGCATCAAATGTCAACCTGGCAGAGGAGCTCGTCAGTTTAATTGTGGCCCAGCGTGCCTATGAGGTAAACACGCGCGCCATTAGCGCATCGGACGACATGTTAGGTCGCCTGTCACAGGTGTAATCATCATGACGATTAGAAACTTTGGAATTATTTTTCTTATGTCCTTGGCCACCGCTATGTTGATGGGTTGTGCCACGGCCGATAAGGAGCCCTTGGTGAAGGGCACAACCACGATTCGTCCGCCCGCGGTGAATGCACAGCCGGCCAATGCCGGTAGCTTATTTCCGACTTCTGCGGCATCCGCCTCGCAGTTTCGCCCCTTATTTGAGGACCCGCGTGCTCGTAACGTTGGAGATACTCTGACCATTACGCTCAATGAGCGTACCAGTGCCAATCGATCGAGCAACGCATCTGCTGAGAAAACGGCCACCGCTGATGTGACGGCCGATATGGCCTCCTTGTCGAATATCTCAGGCGTGGTGAAAGGCCTTCCCGGCGCTTCCATTGCGCAGAACATCGCCGGACGTGCCAAGGCGGCGGGGGACACCGTTAATGGGCTCTCGGCCGACAGCACCTTAGAGTTTGAGGGCAAGGGGTCGTCGAGTGCTCAGAACGCCTTCACCGGCACGATTACAGCGACGGTTTTGGAGGTGTTGCCCAACGGCAATTTGGTTGTGGCCGGCGAGAAGCAAGTGGCGGTGAGCTCCGAGGAGGAGGTGATTCGGGTGAGCGGAGTCGTCAATCCATCCGATCTGGTCCGTAACGCGGTCACGTCTTCTAAAATCGCTGATCTGCGATTGGAGTACCGAGGACGCGGATTCGGGGATGATGTAAATGCGCCGGGGTGGTTATCACGGGCGTTTATGAAGCTCTCACCATTCTGAGGATAAAGACATGAAAGTAGGCTTTTCCCCCATCAAAACGCGCCTCGGAACGGCCGCGTTTTTGGCCGTTTTATTGACAGGTCAGTTCTTTGTCGCGCCCAATGTCAATTCCCAGCAGCGAATCAAGGAAATCGCTAACGTGGCAGGAGAGCGTTCGAATCAGCTGATTGGTTACGGGTTGGTCGTGGGCCTCGATGGATCGGGTGATCAGACCACGCAAAGCCCATTTACCTTGCAAAGTACTCTGGCGATGTTGCAGTCGCTAGGGGTGGCGATCCCCCCCGGAGTGTCCGCACAAACAAGGAACATCGCGGCCGTGATGGTCACGGCGGATTTGCCGCCTTTGGCGCGGCCTGGTCAAAAAATTGACCTCACCGTATCGTCAATCGGTAATGCCAAGAGTCTGCGTGGCGGCACGCTCTTGATGACACCGCTGCGCGGTGCAGATGGCCAGATTTACGCGCTAGCTCAAGGGAGCATATTCGTGGGCGGTGCGGGCGCTGCTGCAGGGGGGTCGAGTGCCACCATTAACCATTTATCAGTAGGTCGAATTTCGGGCGGAGGCCTGGTAGAGAGGGCGCTGCCGACCCAGGCACCGAGTGAGTTTGTACAGCTCGATCTTCACCAAAGCGACTACTCGTTGATGCGTCGCGTTGCCGAGGCCGTTGCGAAACGTTTTGGGGCGGGTGTGGCAATGCCCCAAGATGCCCGTTCAATGCGGGTGTCGGTCCCGTCTGAGCCACTTGCCCGTGTCGCGTTCATGTCGGAACTGGAGAATTTAACGGTGATGGGCGGGGGTGAGCGGGCCAAAGTCGTGGTCAACGCCCGGACGGGGTCGGTGGTGATGAATCAGGCCGTGAAGCTTCAACCGTCCGCTGTTGCCCATGGCAATCTGTCGGTCAAGATACAAAACGAGGCCTCGGTGAGCCAGCCCGAGCCCTTTAGCCGCGGCCAGACAGCCGTGACCAATGATGCCCAGGTTCAGATCGAGCAGGGCGGCACAGAAGGCGGCCTGGTGAAGGTTCCCGCCGGGGCATCCCTCGATGATGTGGTGCGCGCCTTGAATATTCTGGGAGCTAAGCCCTCCGACCTCATGGCGATCCTGCAGGCATTGAAGGCATCGGGGGCCTTGCAGGCCGATCTCGAGGTGATTTAAGTCACCTTACGCCCCTCGATAAAACGCACATGAAACCCGTAAATGCACTCTCACCCTGGGACCTGTCGGCACAGCAGGCGCAAGCGGAGCGGCTGAAAGCGTCAGGCGACACGCGTGCCCAGCTGGAGCATGCGGCCCGCGGGTTTGAGACGATCATGGTGCGCAAGTGGATAGAGTTGGCACGTAAGTCGAGCCTGGATCCTCAAGAGGGGGCGATGGCAGGCTACGCGTCGATGGTCGATGATCAGCTGGCATTCCTAATCAGCAAGCAAGGTGGCATTGGTTTTGCCAAACCGATGGTGGATCAGATGATGGCGCAGATCCAGCAACGTGACTGGGCGTCTGCTGAACAGCGCAATACGACCGCTACGGAGACTCGGTAATGAGTTCCATAATCAGCACCGCACAGTCGGGACTGCGCATCGCCCAGGCCGGGTTACTGGTGACATCCCAGAACGTGTCGGGCGCGTCGGTGGACGGCTTTAGTCGACGCGACGCTAACGCAGTCGTAAACGGACTTGCCGGAAACTCCCGCTTATTAAATGGCACTAGTTTTTCGATCGAGGGATTTACCCGGGATTATTCCCGGCTTCTGGAATCCCAGCGCCTGGTTCAGCAGGGCAAGACATCCTTTTCAGAAACCATCGTTCAGGCCACTGAATTATTGGATGTGGTGGTGGCAGATGAAAATAATTCCCTTGCGGCCGCAATGTCAAAGTTCTTTGATGCGGCAGGGCAGATGGTGGCCAGTCCGGAAAGCATCGCCTATCGCACTGGGCTAACCCATACCGCGGAAGTCGTGGTGCAGCGAATTATTGGAACCGCCGAATCAATTCGCCAGGTCGAGGAAGATTCACGGCTTGCGCTGCGCGGAAAGCTTACGGAGGTCAACCAGGTCAGCGAAAAATTGGCCATGATTAACGTGAAGATTATGGCCGGAACATCCACTGGAAATTTTACGCCATCGGCCGACCTCTTAGACGAGCGAGATCGTCTGCTCATGAGCATTCAAAAGCTTGTCGGTGGACAGTCCGTTATCAACGCAAATCAAACGGCCACCCATTACCTTCAGGGGATCCCCTTGGTGGAGGAGGAGTTTGCCCACGAATTTATTACGACCAATCTCGAAGGTAGCGTGGATCAAATCCAGCTACGGTATAGAAGCTATAAAAACGATATGCCCATCCCGGGCGTCGATCGGGAACGGAATACAACAACACCCGTTATTGCAACATCGTTTATCTCCGGCGGGGAGGTCGGCGCATACCTTACGGTGATTCGCGACTTTCTCCCGGATTTAAACCGACGACTTGACGCGGTATCGATCGGTTTGGTGAAAACAGTAAATGACATCAGTTCAACCCCGATTTTCGGCTTTCGGGTGGCCAGTGGCGAAATTGTCACTGACTCGTCGCGGGACCCTTACCTAAAAGATGTCCCGGACATGAACTCCGTTCTGGATGTTTACAAAATTCGTGACATGCTCAATCCAGCATCCGGCGAGTATACCAATAGCCTTACGTTTCTTTTGTCGAAGAACCTGATATCTCTTGCTCCTCACAACGCTAATGAATGGAATATCGATGCAGATGAGGTGTATGCGATCGAGGCGCTACGATCCCGATTCAGCGACCCCATCGCAGACATTATCTCTACCGTCGGTAACTCCATAGCGACGTGGCTTAATGATGACGCCGCTAATAAATCCGTGATGCAGGTTCTCAATGATCGCCGAGAGTCCGTTTCCGGCGTCAATCTGGATGAAGAAGCGGCAAATATGGTGAAATTTCAGCAGCTCTATGCGGCATCGAGTAAATTGATCCAGGCGGGAAATCAGATGTTCGACACCCTTTTGTCGATGTTGATGTAAAGGTAAATTTCTATGCGCGTCAGTAGCAATCAAATGCTGAATGTAGGGGTCGGTTCGATGCAGCGACATGCATCGGATGCCATCAACTATCAGCAGCAGATTTCGACGGGCAATAAATACTCCAAGGCCTCGCAGGATGCGACTGCGCTTACCCGTGGCGTAGAGATACAGTTTGACAAGTCGCGGTACGAGATGTTGAAAAAGAATCAGGATTTCATCTCGACACGAATGGCGGTTGCAGATGCGCAGTTAGGCAGCATCCACGATGTGTTGACCAGTATGCAGGAGATTGCCGTCCGCGCCCGGGGCCCCGCACTGGGTGTGCCCGGGCTTACGGCCATCGCTCAACAGGCGCGGCAGAACTATGAGCATTTAAAGAATCTGTCCACGGCAATGGACACGAATGATGATCGCTATCTGCTTCGGATGACGTCAGAGGCGCAGTTAAGCGTTCCAAAGACATCGGTGACCGCAGTTGCTGGCGCTACTGGAACCGCGGATATTTCAGATGGTTCAGTGTTTCGGCGGTCAGGCGAGTACGTTATCGAATCCACGGGCAATCCGCGCGAGATGACCCTTCAGATCGGCGGCGTGGGTCCGGACGGCACTGATTCAAGTTATTACGTCGGCACAATTTCTGGTACGGGAGCGGCCGGGTCGCCCTACGTGTTGTCATTCCGACAGGAAATGAATGGTCGATTTACCCATACAGAGGTGAATCTCGCCGGAGATGAGGTTGATCGATATACCTACCCGCGACAGCCAGACGCTTTCTTAAATTTCGATATTACGTTGGATGCGTTGCCCGGAGCGGGAACAGAAATTCAATTTACTGTTGCGCCGGTGACGGTAGCCCTTGACAAGAGTGCGCGCATTTACTCCAGCGGTAACTATGAGGTAAAGCTCTTGCGCAACGGTGGCACCTACCAGGCGCAGCTTTATTCGGACGGTCAGCCGATTGCGGGCAAAGTAGTCGATGTTAAAGATCGCGACGGGAATGTTGTGACCACTACGACAAGTCCTGTTCCTCAGACTGTAGTCCTTGATTTTGGCGATTTTGGTGCGGGATCTACGTCGCATATCGTGTTCGACGATCTCTCGCTTACGCTGACGGGTGATTGGAAGGCGCTTGAGTGGGCAGGTGTCAACAACTCAGATAGCGTAACGTTTAACGTTCAGGATAACGTCAAGCAAATCGAGATTGAACCGGGAGTCTGGGTGCCAGAGGGCATCAGCTTTCGGGAGGCCTTTGGGAATGCGTATAACTTTAACGATGAGCGTTCACGCAATGTGTTGCGCGACGCACTTTTGTTTGTGGAGTCGCTGGAGCGATCTGCCCAAAAGGGTACCTTAGAGGAGGGGTTTGTTGATCGGCAAAATGACATTATCCAGTCGACCGATCAGATCATGCAGTACCGCATGCGTGCCGGAGCGATTGATGCCCAAAATGACCTTGCTAAAGCGGCACTCGAGACTAAAATGACGGAGCTTCAGGCGCACCGCGCGCGTTTGCTGGACACCGACGTGGCGGAGGCCTCTGCGGGTCTTGTGCGCGCGCAATCCCTGCTGGAGGCGGCACGCTCAATATTTTCCCGACTGGAATCGTCGAACTTATTTAATCGGTTGGGCTGACCGTACGGACCGATGTGAATCATGAAACGAGGTAACTGAACATGACATGGCTGATTGGTGTAGTGGTGGGCTTAGGGTGCGCGCTGTTGGGTTATTCCCTGCACGGCGGTAATGTGGCGGTGCTCTGGCAGCCGACCGAGGTACTGAGTATTGTCGGTCTGGCGGTGGGTTACCTGATCGCGGGTAACTCGGGTCGAAATCTCAAGGCCACCATGGCGGCCTTGCCACGTGCGTTTAAGTCGCCATCGACCAACAAGCGCAAGTGTCTCGACTTGTTGTGTTTGTTATTCGAAGTCCTTCAAAAGATTCGTCGGGATGGCCTGATGTCACTCGAGGCCGATATTGAAGAGCCGGACGCCAGTCCTTTGTTTGAAAAGTATCCGAGTATCGCCAAGGATCATCACCTCACGGAATTCATCTGCGACTACCTTCGAATGATGTTGGGGGGGTCGTTGAATATTCAGCAGGTCGAAGCACTGATGGAGCAGGAGCTGGAGACCCATCATCAGGAAGCGCATGTTCCGGTGACCGTGATTGCCAAAATGGCGGATGCGTTCCCGGCCTTCGGTATTGTGGCGGCGGTGATGGGGGTGGTGATGGTGATGGGCTCAATTGGTCTGCCACCGGCCGAGCTCGGTAAGCTGATTGGCGCGGCTCTCGTGGGAACATTTTTGGGTATTTTGATGAGTTACTCGGTCACTGGCCCGATTTCCAGTGCGTTAGAGCAAAACGAAGAGGTCGATGGCAAAGCTTTTCTGGCTGTAAAGGCCGTGCTGTTGGCGAGTTTGAATGGATTTCCTCCGCAGGCTGCAGTGGAGTTCGGTCGCAAGGTGTTGTTCTCCGATATGCGCCCGAGCTTTAAGGAATTAGACGAGGAAACCAAGGCCGTAAAAGGCAAGTGATCCATCGATTATTCACCGGAATTGAAAGATAAATAATGGCCGAAAAGGGCGCTCCAGAACCAATCATTGTCAAGCGCGTCAAGAAGGTGGTGGGCGGGCATGGCGGTGGTGTGTGGAAGATTGCCTACGCCGACTTTGTGACGGCGATGATGGCCTTTTTTTTGTTGATGTGGGTATTGGGTTCCACGACCAGTGGTGACTTAGCGGGTATCTCAGCCTACTTTCAAAATCCCTTACGTTTAACGTTAGAGGGGGGACAGGGTTCCGGGGATCAGAACAGTGTTATCAAGGGCGGCGGCCCACAGATTTTCCGAACCATGGGTTCTGAAGCAAAGGCCGACGCCGACACCGAACAGCGTCGTATTAGTGATTCCCGTGTCGAAGAACATGAATACATGAGTAAGCGTCTCTGGGTCTACGAAGAGGCCAAGGGCACGATACAACAGGCCTTGCTGTCAGACCCTGAACTGTCGCAAACGCGCAATCAGGTGTTCATGGATGTCTCGGCGGAGGGCTTGCGCATTCAAATCGTGGATGATCGTAAGCGCCCGATGTTTAGCGTGGGTGGCGCCGATATGGCCGCCTATGCACGTAACCTGCTTCGGCTCATCGGCAGTGCGATCAAGGACTTGCCTAACATGGTGCGCATCGAGGGCCATACCGATGGTTTGAAGTACGGCAATGGTCCGGCGGGCTACAGCAATTGGGAACTGTCGACGGAGCGGGCCAATGCTGCACGCCGCGAACTTGTGTTGGGTGGGCTGGAAGAAAAACGAATTTCCCAGGTGGTCGGTTTTGCAGACACGATTCGGCTGAATCCGACTAACCCCAATGATCCGTTGAATCGCCGTATCTCCATTACGGTTCAAAATGCCAAAGTCGGCGATCTGCCCACGGCCAAACCGACCGGCCCATCCCCGGCGCCCAAGGGCTTAGAGCGCCCTGCGGCGCCTAGCCCGACCAAGGCGGCCACGCCCGCGATCGCCCCGGCGGCGCCACCTAAAGCGCCGCTCGCCCCCGCCAATCGTGCTCCTGCGTCTGCACCGAGTAACGCGCCGTCGCAGGCGCCCGTGCCGGCGGCTGCACCCCCCGCAGAGCCTGGCGGCAGAACGCCGGTGCTCGTGTTGCCGCCGCGTCCGCAGTTTGGTCCGACCCCGCCGGCGGGAGCGCCGAACCGATAGGGGCATGGCAATGGCGCATCTGATATCTCGGTTGCTCGGGCCTGTTTCAATGACGACCGTCATCCTGTGGTCGTCGTTGCCGGTCCACGCCAGTGCCCCGGTACAGTCGGTGCCAGTGGCGAATGCGGCTGCCGCGGCTAAGCCTCCGTCCAAGTCTCCTGCGTCGTCCGCGGCGACCGGTGCCCCAGCTCCTTTGGGCGAGTCTGAGACGCCCCGGACTGAACATTTTGCCTATTGGTATCGTCAGTTTATTGAGCAAAAAGGGTTAGCGGCAAAAGGGGAGATTTGCATACGCAGTGCCACCTGCATTAGCGATGAAGGCGATTATCTGCGCCATGCAGAAATCGCCCTCAAGATTCAGCGTGGCATCGAGGCCTGGGCAGATCGTGGCAATCGTGATGCGGCCTACTATGCGGGTCGAATCGCTTTCGAGGCAGCCCAAGGGTTTGATAAAGAATTTCTGATTTATTCCAACCATCAAGACTATAAGTACCGGGAATCCGGCCGACGATTTATTGCCTTATCCGACCGCGAACTGCAGCGGGCTAAGTCATTCTTACTGCCCGCAGCCTATGATCAGCGCCCCGAGTCCTGCATGCTGATGGGCGATGTCTTGGCCTATGAGAAATTAAGCGGTAAAAATCCTGATGCATTGGTGTTCTATTATTGTGCCGCCCGTGAATATTTTCAGACCGGAAAACGTGATCTCTCTATGAAAGCCTACGGAGAGATGTTGCGTCATGGAAATGCGAACGACCCGATGGTGGTAGAAGTCCATGCACGATTATTTGATCAACAACCTGCGAATCTGTGGAGACCGATCACTCCATCGCAACCGAAAAGATAAAACAAGGCGAAGAAAATGGCACCTATCGTGACGAAGATTATTTCCATCCTAAAAAACGTCTTCTTGTTTGGACTGATACCGCTTTTCCTGCTCGTGTTTGCCTTTTTTCTGGGCGAGCAGTTTGAAGTGGGGCGTCTCGGAGCCGTCGCCTCGTGTGAGGATTCCGATAACAAGGGCACTTGTATTCGCTCAAAGGGCTATCTGCCGCAGTCTCCCTATTACCCTGATCTCGGTCGCCGGTATTTGGGCGGCTTTGCACGCGCCCTTGGAGGCGATCTCGGTGCCAGTTATCGCGAACCGCTGCCGCCTCCCGCCGCAGCGCCCGCGCCCTCGGAATCGACAGCCCCCCAGGCCGCTGAGCCTGCCGTGCCCTTGGTGCCGCCCGCGCCTCCCCCGCTGCCCAATGCGAAGGGCCAGGCCGCACCGGCGGCCCCTGTTTCGCCACCTGCACAGCCCAAGAAGTAAGCCGTGAAACATCGTGTGGTAAGGATGATGGCGCTGGTGCTGCTTGTAAGCACCACGGTGGTCGGTTGTTCTGATTATCAGACAGCGCGCCGCGCTTATGAGGTCGGACGTTTCACGGAAGCGCTCGAAATTCTGGAGCGATTAGCCGATCAGGGGGATTCCCGGGCCCAGTACGAGGTGGCGTTGATGTATCTGCAGGGCATTGGCACAAAGGTGGACCCCCTTCGGGGCGGTCAGTGGATGCTGGCCGCGGCCAATAATGGCAATGCCACCGCCATGGTGGAGATCGGTGGTCGGTTTGAAAACGGCGTGAATGCTGAAAAGAACACCATTTTGGCGTTTACCTGGTATCGACGTGCGGCGCTGACCGGAGATTCCATCGGTTGTTATAAGTTGGCCATGATGTACGAGGTGGGGTCCGGTATCCCACAGGACCTGCCCCGTGCCTACGCCTGGTATCGCATGGCCAGTAGCACTGCCGGCAAAATCGCTGCCCAGCGGGTTTATCACAATATGGCCATTGCCGATCGAGAGCAGGGTGATCGCCTCTATGAGATTTTAAAGAAAAACCCTGAGGGCTAAGTTACACTGCCAAAATGGCAGAAGAGCAGTCGCAAGAAGATAAAAGTCTAGAACCTACCGCGCGGCGTCTAGAAAAAGCCCGCGAGGAAGGACAGTTCGCCACCTCCAGAGACCTGACGACCTTGGTCCTGCTATCGGTGGCGTTTCTATTTATTTTCACGTCCGGCCCGCTCATTGTTCAACAGATGGTTGGCATGATGCGTGAAGGGCTGAGTTTTTCGGATGCGGATCGCTGGACGGACGGGCTGGCACAATGGCTGGCGGGCTCATTCCTAGGGTTGTTGGGGCTGTTAGCTGCCCTGATTATTCCGCTGTTGCTGGTCTCGGTTTTCGCGCCTTTGAGCCTTTCGGGATTTCGGCCGGTATTTGCCTTTAAATTCAACTGGGGCCGATTGGATCCGATCAAAGGGATGGGGCGCCTCATCTCCTTGTCGACCACTGCCGAGCTCGTAAAAACAATTCTCAAGGCCTTCCTGATTCTGGGTGTAGGCATGACGTATTTAATCGCCCTGCTGGGCAATGTATCGACGCTCATCCACCAGGATTTCAGTGTGGCCATCGTGAATACCAGTCAGTTAGTGTTCAATGGAGCATTGTTATTGCTTGCGCCACTGATCCTGATTGCCTTGGGAGACGCCATATTCCAGCGCTTTAACTTCATGCGTCAGATGCGCATGAGCCAGGAAGAAGTTAAGCAGGAGATGAAGGACACGGAGGGGTCGCCTGAAATCAAAAGTAAGCTGCGCCAGCGCCAGCGTCAAATCGCTCAAAGCCGAATGATGGCGGCGATCGAGCGGGCGGACGTTGTGGTGGCCAACCCCGATCACTATTCGATCGCTCTGCGTTATGACCAGACCACGATGGCCGCACCGGTGGTGGTCGCGAAAGGTCTAGATGCCTTGGCCTTGCGCATCCAAGAGGTGGCGCGTGAGCACCGTGTTCCCATTGCCCGCGTGCCTCCCTTGGCCCGTTTGATGCATGCCCGACTTGAAATTGGGGATCCGGTGCCGGAACAACTGTTCGAGGCGATTGCAAAGATTCTGGCCTGGGCCTATGAGTTGAAGCAGGGTACGAAAACCCAGGATGATCTGCCGGATATTGGGCAACTCCCAGCGTTCGATGCGCAGGCGTCACGCACCTAAAGCCCCGATGAAGCTTGGTGTGTTGTCCAAGGCAGTGCTATCACAGGCGGGGGCATTGCTCACGGTGTTGCTTGTCTTGCGCTCAGGGCTATGGAGTGCGCCAGTCTCGTTATTCGCTGCGGTGACCGCTCATGCGGTGATGGCGGCCTTGATTGCCAAGGCGTTGCGCTCCGAGGGTTGGTGGATTCTTATTCATTTGATTTTTACGCCGACCATTGCTTTTGCGTTGTCACTTCAGTTGCCGAGTTACTGGTACCTGATTGGATTCGTGGTATTGGCATTGATCTTCGGTCCCGCGGTACGCCATCGCGTGCCCTTGTATTTATCAAATCATGCGACGCAAGTGGTGCTCTCGGAGTATGTTGCACGTTATTGGAAAGGTCAGCAGGATCGATTTATCGATCTAGGGTCTGGCACGGGTGCGATGCTGGTGGGCTTTTCGAAAATGAATCCTCACGTGCAGTGTGAGGGCATCGAAGGGGCCTGGCTTACCTATTGCTGGTCGCGTTGGAAAGCGTTGGGCATTCCGAATTTAAAAATTACGTACGGTAATTTTTGGAACTGTGATCTTCACCAGTATCGGGTCGTGTATGTTTTTCTGTCCACCGAGCCCATGGCCCGACTCTGGCAAAAGGCGGCGCAAGAAATGCAACCGGGCAGCGTATTGATTTCCAACAGTTTTCAGGTGCCGGGTGTTGCTCCGCGTGAGGTTTTAAGGGTGGAGGATGCCCGCCAGACGCACCTTTATGTCTACCCCGTTTAACCCACTGGCGCATGCGCCGCAGAGGATCCGGATCGTGCTCAAGCCGCGGATGCCCAGGCCTCCAAGGCCTGTTTGAGCGTGGGATCCTGCCACACCTTCAGACAGGCGTCGACCTGTCGATCGCTGACTTCGATGCTCCGCATCCGGCTTAATAGCGTTTGATGGGCGGGCAGGGGAAAGGCGGATCCCGGCGGTGTAAACGGGCCCACGGGAACCAGGCATAAGATCCATAAATCGCGAAGGTGTGACTCAAACTCTTTGCCAAAGCGTTTGAGTTGAACCGCTCGATGGACCATCACCTGACAGAGTTTTAATGGTTCGACAACCTGATGAGTGCATACGTTGACCAGCTCAGTATTGACCAGTTGCTTGAGCTCTTTTGGCGTAGAGGAGTCGTAATCAAATTCGCCGTAGTCAAAAATGTAGTTGGTGATGTGAGTGGCCAGCGCTTTTGACTGCGGCCCATGCGCTTTAGAAAGCTTGTCGCGAAGCGCGCGCTCAAATTGTCCACGGACTTCATAGACTTGTTCGTTTTGAACCGCGAAAGGGTCGACCGTTTTGTGTTTTGTGGCTTGCGCAAGCCAGTTATAGATGGCTCTAAGAATTCTTAACAGCATTTAGGCATCGGAGGGCGCTTGGATAGATGCAGGAACGCGGTGATGGACAATCTTTGTGGGTGGCGGAGAGGAAATAGCGCCAAACTTGAAGTCGGATCGGGCGCGCATCGAGTGGGCCGCAAGCATGCCAATTTGCGAGGCCTGCCATACCGCTTCACAAAACATGAGAAACCGCTCCCGTACCTCGCTCTCTTTGCTATTCACCACAAAGTCTTTCTGGTAGAGGGCTTCCATCTGTTTGGAGGCGATGACGGCCGGGGTCAGCATGAACGGAACGGGGAATCGCTGGGCAGAGATGGAGTCGAATTTGCGCTGAAAAGGATGAATCTTATTGGGGGTAAGTAATACCCTGGGTGATCGTGGACGATCCAAGGCTGGCTTTAAGTCACGCAACAACCCAATCGTACTGAGAAGCTCAAGCTCCGATAACGACGTGGGAATGAGCCAAAGGTCAAATACCTCTAACAATTCGTGGCTGATCGCGGGCGACCAGGTCACGTCCGTGATGACGACCTCGTGGCGCACCGAGGCATCGCGGATATGGCAGCGCGCATTGAAGACGCCCAGACGACTACTGCTCTGAATCAGATTGCTTGAGTGCTCAAACTGGAGGCGCTCGAACTGGGCCGCCTGCTGGATCCAGGAGGAGGACGTACCCTGACGGTCGAGGTCGATGAGGAGGGTGTCCATCTTGCGCTCAATGGCGAAATAAGCCGCCAGATTGGCGCTAATGGAGCTCTTGCCCACCCCGCCTTTTTGGTTGCTGACCAGGATTTTCAGCCGCGGTGACTCGATGGATCCCAATGCGTCTACCCCTTGAAAATGGGCCCTATTTTATGCTGAGAATTGAATCGTTTAGAATAGAAATCCCAAGACTATAGGCAAAAACGTGTCGTTCCGCATCTACCCCCCCGAAATTGACGAAGCGCTTCTCGAGAGCAGCAAACTGCCCGAAAAGGCGGCCGAGCGTACGCTGATGCGGGAGTTCGAATCCGGTGTTACGGCAGGATTGATGCCTTTGGATAATTTCACCAAACGGCTTGCCTTGCGTTGCGTGGAGGCCGCCCCGGTGACCGGAATGGCTTTTGCCCTGCCGGAGGGCACCGAGGTTCCCCAGGAGTTCCACAGCGCCAAGAGCCTTTGGGTGGTCATCACCAGCGATCAGTACAAACTTCAGTTTTTGGCCCATAACGTCAATATCGGCAGCTACGACCTGGTGACTGCGGATTTCCCGGAAGAGGTGTTGGCAATACAGCGCCGTGAAAGCTTCCGTGTATCGGTGCCGATGGATAATGTGATGCCGCTCCAGATCCTAATCAGTGGCTCCTACAGCACCCCGGTTCAACCCAAGGTGATCGATGTGGGATTCCAAGGGGTGGCGGTAGAGTTTGTCGCTCCCCAGCCTATCCAGGTGGGCACGATTTGGTCAAATTCCTGTTTTCAGCGCGGCAAGCGGAAATCCGAAAAGTTCATGCTCCAGGTGGTCAACGTCAGTGAACCGTTTAACCTGGATCATTACCGGATCGGGTGTCAGCTGCTCAATCCTTCGGAAAAAAATCTTCTCGATTTCGAAACAACCCGCAACAGTATTCAAAATGCGCGCGTCGCCGGGCAACCACAGAAGTGGATGC
>JACCDX010944372.1_pt1 | contig 16082 bp, 6 predicted proteins | sample 7449681 | NCBI WGS metagenome assembly JACCDX01 (sample SAMN15323450, study PRJNA562643) | freshwater metagenome | isolation source: river surface water | place: USA:Blue River Watershed | collected 2017-08-18 | reverse complement strand
TATAGCCAGACAACTAATCTCAGAGAACAACCTTTCAACTAATCAAGAGACAATGCGAGTTCAAGTATCTCGCGCTGTAGCTAAATACAATGATAAGGGAGTTAAGGATGCATGTGATGACGTTCAAGTTGCCCCATCAAACGTACCTTATCTGTGGCTGAAGACCAAGCAGGCATCCTTATTTATTAAGAACCCTGCCTACCGGGTAGATGAGATTGACTATGAGTCAATTATATCAAAGTGTTTGGATGGTAAGGCTCCTGTACCTAAGAGTGACTGGAAGCCAGGTAAAACTGTCGATCGTTTGGTATGGACTGACGTCCATGTTGGAATGGATGCAAGCCGTAAAGGTTTGGCATTGTATGCTGAAGATTGGAATGCTGATATTCTTAATAATAGGGTCAAAGAGATGGCTGAGTTTGTATTGGCTAATAAATCTTCAGACAGTCTTGTTATAGACGATCTGGGAGACTTTATGGATGGATGGGATGGTGAGACTACCCGTAAAGGACATAAGCTCCCACAGAACATGACAAACGAAGAAGCGTTCGAGGCAGGATTAAAAGCTAAAGTACTATTAATTGACTATTTAGTTCCTCATTATAAATATATTATGTGTAATAATATATGTGAGGATAACCACTCAGGTGCTTTTGGTTACATTGTTAACTCAGCATTTAAGCATGTTATTGATCGCAAGCATAGCAACGTTCATGTTATTAACCATAAGAAGTTCATAAACCACTATATAATTGGAAGACATGGGTTTATCATCAGCCATGGCAAAGACTCTCGCAACCTTAAGTTTGGCTTCAAGGTCCAACTTGATCCAAGAGGTGTTGAGAAAATATCTCAATACATTAGGCACTCGCAAGAGCTGAGGGCATGTGACTACATTGAGTTTAGTAAGGGTGACTCTCACCAGATGTTGTTTGACTACTGCTCTTCCGATGAGTTTGACTACTTTAACTACCCGGCTTTTTCGGTTAGTTCAGAGTGGGTTCAGACTAACTTTAAGAAAGGCCGATCCGGATTTGTATTCTTCCAGATCGACCTTGAGTATAATCGTAAGGTTGTTATGCCTTACTTCTTTAATATCTGATCAGCCGTCTCACCTTCTTGAATTCTCTTCAAGTCTAGGTAACCGTAATCACCAGTAATCTCTATTAGTTTGGCGTATTCTTTGCCTTGACTTTCTGTCAGGCCGCCAAATCTTTCGGCAAATTTAATAGCCTCCACAAGCGTAGGCACCTTCTTGGTGGTATTCATCACTAAGCTTTCCTCCCAAGCTTTTGGCTTACGGCCAAGCTCTTTTTTCAAATCATTAGTGTTTTTGAATTTTGTCTCGCTAATTGATCTCTTCTTGATTGTATTGACTACTTTTCTAGATACAACACCAGCATCTTTAGGTACAAGACCTGTTGAGTATAACACCATTGGTATTAATGTCCATTTGACAAGCTCTTGATCCTTCTTGCTGATGTACTTTTTCTTTGGACCATATCCCATATCATCATCAAACTCACCGGTATATGCTAATTGTGCCATTTCAGCAAGCTCAGTATATGTATCGAATGCAATTCCAGGGACACCATACTGACGGCCAATGCTTTCATTCTGGAATGCAACCTTATATGTGTTTTTATCTTTAAGATTCTTAATAAGATTAGCTTCTTGCTCATCGTTCATAGGATCTTCACCTTTAAGAGCCCTTGCATCGTTTTGATCTTGTATGGCTTTTTTAATATCTTCGTCAGATATCATTGGGAAGTTGCTCATCAACTCATCAAAACCAAACACAACTGCATCATCAAATAGTGGGAATGGAGATAAAATATCAGACACTAAACTTTTAACAGGGAATTTAGTCGCGTTCCATTCTTTCTTAGTCATTTTTATTCCGAAGAATGAGCGCTCTTTTTTCTCTTCCTCGTCGTCTTCACCAGTTATCCAAGCGGCAAAGTTATCGTATACCATTGTTTTAAGGAAATAAGCTATACCTTGGTATGCCAACATTTCAGCAATTAATCCAGCCAGTGATCTAGCTGCTCTCTTTTTATCTTCAAGACTAGTTTCAGCACCTCTTCCAAACAAAGCAATCAAGTCGTTATGCATACGGTTCTTCTGGTTGATGATAAACGTAGCAAATGGAAGCATAATCTTTCTAGTAACACTTTTCCATGGATCAGGTGAGTTCATAAATGAACCAGCTAGTTTTTCATCTGATATGTTTTGCTGACGGTCAACCATCATCTGCGCATAGTTCATCGCATCTTGGTTCCATTCATGTGTTTTCCAATCAATGTTAGTTGATATGCCGTTTGTCTTCAAGTAATTCTTATAGTAAGAAATAAATGACGAACGAGCAACCCATACGTCTGGCTTAGATAGTAAAGCCTTCATGTATATTTGACTAACCTTTTCAATTCCTTTAGCTATCTCAGCGGCTCTTGCGCCTTTTTTATCAATCAACGCATCAACAGATTCAACACCAGATATAGCCTCAATACCGCGATTAGCGATCGGCATGCCTGATCGGTTGATAGCAGCATTCATTTCAAAGTTAAGACCATCGAACCTACCAGCATTAATTAATGTGTTGATGATAACCGGAGCAGTTTGTTTGATGGTTTGATCAAGTCCACCTAATGCTTTACCAACACCAAGGCTACCCAAGAAGTTAGCTAAGCGCTCAACTGATCTCATGCTATCACGGTTGAAAGCAGTTTTACCTTTTACAGAGATGATGTAATTATTGATACGACGAGTAAGAATCTTTCTGTCGTCACCGTTTACAATTCTCTTATATCCGTCTGACTTAATAAATCCATCAACCTGACGAATAGCAGGAGCTGTTTCAATATCAATCATTGCGCCCTTAAGACTAGAGAAGTTGTTAACGTCAAAGTCAAGGCTGACAAATCTACCTTTAGGTAAAGCCTTTGGTCTTGTCGTTTCCATTAATACACCTGACTTATTCTTATCAGTATATTCAAGACCACCCATAAACGCGCTACCTTTCTGAAGTAAGTTTTCATCAAGCTCAATGTCAGACTCGTCAAGTGCTTTATATCTGTCAGGTGTATAGTTGGTATCACTTCCAAGTATTGCGTTGTATACAGACAAGCTAATGTCAGATAAGTCGCTATACTTCTCAGCCCACTGTTGTGTCATCCAGTCAACAGCATCAATGTTCATTTGTTCTGCATTAGCTTTGATGACGTCAAGATCTTGGCTATCTACTTTCAGTTTATCATACACTTTTTGATAAGCCTCTCCCATTTTAACCTCTGTCTCTGATCCAGTCATCAAGGCATTGATAGATTCCTCGACCATTTTAATGCGACGTAAGAATTCGTTACGCATCTCTGTTTTAGTTCCAGCTAAATTTCTACTTAAGAAGGCAATCATACCTCTCTCGTATACATTCTCAGCCTTCATAAATCCTTTACCTTTTGCAAAATTTTGATTAGTATAATCTTTTACGATCATCTTATGTTCTCTGTCTGCTTTAGATACTCCTCTGATTACATCAGTAAGTCCCATTTCAGACATCAACTTTAAGCCTTTTTTCATGCCAGGGAACATTCTCTCAATTAGAAGCGGCAACGATACAAACTGCTCTCCGAAGAATTTACCAACAGCCTTGTTCCAATACATTTTAAGAGGTCTTGATTTAAGACCAGTTGCAGCTAGTTTGTTAGCGTTATCATTTCCAATATATCCTTTTACTACAGCCTCGAGACCACTAGTGATGCCATTGTTGATGAAGTTATCCATCGCCTCGAGAACCTGAGCGGCTTGCTTAACTGACAGTTTATCGATATCAATCTTAAGAACCTCACTCATTAGTTGTTTCTCGTTCTGAGTTATGTAGAGAGGCTCATCTGTGAATATATCTCTTTCGTTCACAATCATCTCTTCTATCACACCAGCCATGAAATTAAAGCGGCTTTTTAAGAAAATTAATTTCTTAGCAGCATCTTCAACCTCATACTCTTCAGCGGCAATGATGTCAATCATCTCTTGGATCTCCTTGGCAGTCATATCATCAGTAATGATACCTGCTTCAATCAAATATTTATTTAATGCTAATAGCTCAGCTTTCTTATTAGCCTCTTGACGCTCAATTTCACTTGTCGCATAGTCATTAATTTCGTAGATATCAGTAGCTTGTCTAAGAGGAACTTCTGTCTCTCTGACAGGACGAACAGCGTTAAGCATTTTCTCAGCTGTCTCAATATACTGATCAATATCTTCAACCATAAATGGATCAACACCAGAGAATCTCTTAGCTACACCAGCAACCTCAGCCTGTAGGTCTTTTGACTTCATAGCCTTTTTGATTGACTTTCTGATCTTGGAGGCCTTGCTTAATGTCTCTTGATAGTCAGCTCTATCAAATACTCTCTCTGCGTAACTAATCAATCGATCAACCATCACAGGGTTGTCAAGATTTACTTTGCTTACTTTGTTAATAATGCTTCTGGCTTGAACTGCTGTAATCTTGCCTTGTCTTACCATACCAGTTATGGCAGTGGCAAGTGCTTTTCTTTTGGCATTCAGATCGCCCTTAGCTTCACGAGCTGCCTTGGCTTCAAGTCTAATTTGTGACTTGAGTGCTTGCATTTGATTAACCTCCACTACATCAGACTTAGCAGACGAGATTATTTTGTATATTTTATCAGCAGCTGCGTCCAAAGTTTTTTGGTCTTTAACTGATGATATGATATTGATTATAGACTTTAGTTCAGCTCTAGTTAGGTTAACTCGGTTTGCTTTGTCTTTAAAGAAAGCAGTAATAGCTTTAACTGCTTGAGAAACAGACTTAGCTCCTTCTCTTGCGGCACGAGCTTCTAATCTTATTTGATCCTTTAAAGCAGTTACTTTATTTACAGTGACTTTTTCAACTGGCTTGTTGATTGTCTCAACCATAAACTTGATGGCATTCAATGCATCTTTTTTAGATATATTTTTCTGCTCAGCAGCTTGAATGATTGCATCTTGTAAAGTTATGCCGGTCTTAACCAATACTTTAGCAAGCTTGATAATAGCTCTCATTGTAGCTACCGGTATATTAATACCAAGTGTTTCTCTACCAAACTTAGCTAAGTCATCGTCAGCTTTGTTTAATATGCTTTCTACCTTTCTTAATACAGTTGGATTCTTAGTGTCGGCAGTTAGAATATTTGTTAAATACAGCACTCTGCTTGATCTATCATTAGGATTTTTTTCAAATCCCATTTTATCTTCCCAGTATTTTTCAGATTTAAGACTTTCTACGTTATCAGCAATTACAGATTCAAGTCCTTTTGCTTTTGACTCGTTAATTAAAATATTTACTAAGTCTGTACCATATCCTGTCTTGTTGGATTTTGGTCCTTCAACATGTAATATTATTGCAGATCCTTTATCTATCCAAAAAGATAAAATAGCTTTATTACCATCTTTGTCTTCAGCTGTTATTTTTCTGATAAATTTTTTCTTACCTGGGTAGCTTAAGTTTATCTCTTGAGCGGATAATTTTAATGTATTTCCATTAGAAGCTTTATAATTTCCTATTTTTATAGGTTTAGATATTCCATCTAATGGTATTTCAGATTGATCAATATCTAATTTTTTAGTTAATATCTCCCCTCCAGGTCTATCCCCGACAATATTTCGTCCATCTCCTTCACCTCTTCCGCTGACACTTTCCTGCCCAACGCTTCCTCCAGGCTCTTCTTGAAGAGGTCCTCCTGCCCAGGTTGGGTCTTTGATACCACCGGCTGATTGCTTGGCTTGTTCTCTTGCTTCATCGATTGTAATTTTTCCATCTTGATAGTCTTTCCAAATATTATTAATTTTTGCTACTTCGTTCTTATTGCTTTTAAATGTATCTGTATATAAGCCACGGATAGCTTCCCATGTAATACTTTGCACCTGTCTTGGTAAAAGGCCGGACTCTTTTGCTGATAAATCATATGCGTCTGCATAAGCATAATACAAACCTTTAATACCAAGTGGCCCTGAATTAGCAGTTCCGGTTCCAAAGTTTTGACCTACTTGAGTTGAGTTACCTGATAAAGGTAGCAATAGCGCAGCAGCAATAGCGTGTGTATCCATAGTTACATCACCATCCTTACTCATTGGATCGATGATATTGTTATAGAAGTTTCTAATTTTATGCATTTCACCTAAAGATCTGGTGATATTCTCTTGACTGCCATCATTTTTAATTGCGACAGCTTTTCCAATCTCACTATAAGATCCCCAAGCTACCTTAGCTTTTGATCCGTCTTTCTTTTTAGCAACACCTTGAACACTGCCATCTGGCGCTACAATATTGTAATCTTTAGTTGTATTTACCTCGTGGTATGTTCTAACCATATATGGCTGAACAAATTCAGGAACATCATTTAGATTTTTTCCAATATGCTTTTCAAGCATTGCAATTAATGCATCTGTTTTATCAATTGCTTCTTGTAATTTAACTTTAGCTTGATCTAAGCTATCTTTATTAGCTTTAGTTCTAGATTTCTTATACTCCGCTTCTGCCTTCTTCAATTTTTTTCCTGGAGAAACAGCGCCTTCATATAATCCTATTTTATTTATACCCTTCTGATAATCAATCATTTCTTTCGTCATGACTGGATTATCTTTGTAAGCCATCAATACCATCTCAGCTAAGCGAACATTCTGATACCAGTCTTTTTGTGGAGACATGGCAGCAATAATACCTGCTGCTTGCTCTGCCGATACACCAAATTGATCCGCGAAGTCATTCGCTATGGCATTTGCTCCATCATACCAAAGAGTTGATATCTCTCTGTACTCTGGCTTAAATTCAGCCATTAAGTAGTTAAGGTTGTCGGCCACTTCTCTAACAAATACATCATATATCTCTTGAGCTTGCTCAACTGTTGTAGCTGTTTTAAATTTCTTTTTACCAGCAACTAGTGGATATTTAGCAATTATATTAGCGTTAGAAACAAATACTTTTGGCGCATTCTTCTTAACATAGTCTAGAGATAAGTCTTCAGTCTCTTCAATAACCTTTTTACCGGCAACTGTTTTAACTGAAAGTCCTTTCGATATACGCTTTCCAGGTCTATCTTTTGATCTAACCTCATTTACATCAATCTCAGATACTTTCGTAGGAGTGAGTAATGATTTTACATCTCTGTCAGATAGATTGTACTCAGCGGCAATTTGCTTGATTGCTTGCTCAAGTGTTACACCGGCCTTCACAAGAGCCTTAACGGCTTTTACAATTGTCTTGGCTAAAGCAACTGGTATGTTTACACCAAGAGTCTCTTTGCCAAACTTATCAAGATCTTTCTCAATCTTATCTAAAGCGTCAAGTGCTTTCTGTAGATTGGTAGCATCTTTGGTATCTGCTTGTAGAATTCTTTCCTTAGAAAGCTTTTTAGCTAAATCAGCTACTGATTGTTCTTTTTGCGAGATTGGCTTAAGAACGTCACCTCTATCGTATTGTCTCGTTTGTTCTGAGCTGCCTTCGTTTTTAGCTCCTTGGTAAGAGGACCTTTTGATAGTGACCTCTTGCTCATATACTCCATTATCTCCGAGTACGTTCTCAATGGAGTCTGCTGATTTGTCGAGTTTGTCTCTGAATTCTTGTTCTTTTCTTGTGAATTGTTCATCTTCTGATAAATTATCTTCTAAGAAGGTTATTACTGATATTTTAAGCTCTTGATCATTTAAACTAAATGCGGTTATTCCAGACTCTTGAAGCTTGTTTGATAGGTCGGCAATCTGTTGGTCAGATAGATTATTTACAAATGTATAACTAATTTGCGGATAATGCATCATACCATCACCATCAAATTCAGTATAAGGTACATCAATATTATTATTTGAAACTTCCGAATCTAAGTCTGAGTTAGTCTCTAAGATAAAAGCATCTTGAGAATATTTTTCAGCAAAATTGATTAACATATCGCTAGTTGCGGCAGTATCTGAACCTTCTGATATTTTTAAGTTCATGTTAAAAGATGGCTCAAATTTACCATCCCATAAACCCATCCTTGGTTTGCCAAACTCAACTTCAATGCCAGGCATTTTTGCTACATCAGCTTCTATTTCTTTTTGAGCATTATCTAATATTTCAGATTCTATTTGTTTTACTTTAGCCCATGTTTCTGGATTTTTAGTTTCTGAATATTCTTTTACAAGTGTATCATACTCTAAAGACAAATCTTTTAATCGCCCTGTTTCTTGATTGAAATTTCTAACGGTAGCAGGGGTAATTAATACACCAACATTTTGAGTAGATGGTAGATCGATTACTTCTTCTTGCTGCTCTAATTGTTTTTTTCTATCCTTGAGTCTTTTTAATTCACCAGGTTGTGAATCCTCAAGCAATTCACCTCTTTTAGCAGCAGCTTCAATCTTTAATATTCTATCATTAATTGTTTTTAACTCTTCTTCTTGGACACCTTCTTGGGTAACTTCTTGAGGTCCTGTTTTGGGTTCTCCTTGCGCCACTTCTCCGCCAACTTCGGCTCCTGGCTGTACAGATACTTCACTTGTTGCTTGCTCTTGAACGGCATAACTTAATTGTTTTAATTCATCATTAATAGCATTGACGCGCTCAGTCTGAGCAGCGACAAGAGCAGGGTCTTTCCCTGCAATTTCTTTTTGTAATTCGTCTCTCTCTGTAATCAACTTGAAAGCCTCAAATTTATCTACCTTGCTTGGTATCTTATTGAGCACACCTTCAACTTGGTTAATCTTATCTATCTGCCTTTTAGCTTCATCTTTTGATATATTACCTGAAATAATCTGATCTTTAAGATATAACCTAAAAGTATCTTTAAGTTCAGGACTTTCAATTAAATTAGTAATATTATTTATTTGAGCTTTATTTAGTTCATTCAAACCAACTTGCGTAGTTTGAGTAATTGATTGCATACCAGAACCACCAGCAAAACCAAGGATGAATGATTGGCTTAATCTATCAGCAACCTCTGCCCAAGTTTTTGGATTCTGGAAGTATTCTTTGTCAGACATTCTATTGAACACATCCTTATAAACCATGTCAGCGGCCTCTTGAGTTAGCTCAGTAGATCCCTCTACAATACCAGCAGATGTTACTTGAATAAGTCCATTTGCTAAAGCAGAACCTAGATTCTTTTTAATTGTAAGTTCAATTAATTCAGCACTAGCATCTTTACCTAATTCAGTAATTGTTTTTTTAAGAATCCAATTAGTTAGTCCTTTACCAGCAGGAGATTTTGTAAACCACTTACTAACTCCATATGCTTCTAAAAGACCAATAGTAGCTCCATAAACACCAGACATTAACATCTTTTGGTATTCAGGTACATTTGCAAATTCAGGTGTACTCATCTGATCCTTCATGTTAACATATGAAGAAGCGTACAAACCTAACCATGGAGCTCCAGCAGCGGCTCCAACTAATGCAGATCCTCCTGAATTAGCAAGTCCAAATATTATTTGCTCAAATGCATTTCTACTTTCAGCTGATGTATATACATCACTAATCGATCCAGGTGCAGCTTGAGTTAGTAATCCTTTAAATTCACCATCCTGAAAGTCACCAGTTTCAAGTAAGAATCTTAATGAATTTTCAGCACCTTGTAGTAATGAATAAGTTGTACCTGATAATACATTACCTCTCTCTGCTTGCACTGCATATTCGTTTGCAGCTATATTGTCAATAGATACACTTTTATCTTTTGCTTGAATAATTTGATTATTGATATTTTTATTTTCATCAATAAGCATATTTCTTTCAGCATCTAATTTTGGAGCATATTCTGTATTATATTGATCTTCAGTTATTAATCCTTTTCTTCTTGCTTCATTAACTGTTTTATTCCACTCGTTATAACTTTTTAATCTTTCAGAATAATCAATAGTTTGGATTTGTATCTTAGCAAATTCAGTTTTTATATTATCTTTTGCATTTTTATCATATATAGCAGAAGATTTGTATTTATCATTTTTAGCATAATTATATCTAAGGCTTGATAAATCATTTAACTTTGCCTTTTCATCTAGTAATTTTTTAGATAAATTAATACGCTCAGTAGGTGTAGCTACATTAATTTGGGCTTGAAGTTTATCAACTTTTTCTTTTTGATTAACATATTCTTTAGAGTTCATTTGAACATCTAAAAACCCTCTTAATATATTTGCCTCTTCGTTATCTCTATTACTTGTCCAGTTTTCTAAATTAACCGTTATGTCTTCACCAGTAACAGAGTTTACAATACGAAGTTCATCATAACCTATACCTGATTCCGAAACTTGAAGATATGGATAGTCTTTTATAATTCTTTCAATTGAAGGAACTACGTCCTCTTCATTGTCATTAACAAAGTCACCTGTAATTAATGAAAGTGATTTATCTATTTTATCAGATTCAGCCTTTTTCCTCAAATATTCAGGATCATTTAAATCTAATGCTTCAAAAGTTGTTTCAAATAGTTTTTGCTGAGCTTTATCTGAAGCTGTTATTTTTGGTTTAGGTGCAGCAGCTTTAACAAATGACTTTTCTAAATCAGAAGATGCAATTCTATCAGCATGATAATCATAAGTTTTTTTATTTATCTTACCAGCTTTTAATAATTTATTCCAATATTCTACAGTATTTCTATCCCCTTCTAATTCTTTTGGAATTTCAGGTATTTTTGGTTCTGGTTTTTCAAAGCTATAATTTTCTAAAGAGAGAGCATTTTTTTCAAGTGAGTTAATACGTTCCTGAACATCACCTTTTGTTATTGGATAGTATTTATATTCATTTTTAAATGATTTAAACCACTCCCCATTTTCTTTTTTGTATATAGCATTTTCTTCACCAGGGAAAGAATATATACCGTCAGGTTTTCCTTTTGAATACGAAGATACCGTAGGCTTTGTAGTTGTTGTGGTCGATAATCTTTCCGATGAAGGTTTTACCGATCCAGATACCGTAAGATCTTTTTTTTTTAATTCAGCTGCATCTGATGGTGGAACAAAAGATGAGCCTTTATTTACTACTACTCCATCACTTGGAGGTGTCCAATCATTTGCCATTTATTTTTTTGTATAAGTTACACCATCTAATCCTACCATAGTTTGCCCTTTCTTAAGCTTTGCCCATTCAGCATTCCATTGTTCTTGAGTCATTTGCTGCTTTGGTTTTTGATTTGCAGCTTCTCTTGCTTTTCCTAATTTTTTCCTCCATGTTGTATTGTTTGTTTCACCAAAGAAATCACCAACATCATCTAATCTATAAATAGGACCATAAACTTTTTTAGGATTCTGTGAATCAATAATTAAATAGGTATTAGTTCCTTTCTTCTCGAAAATATATTTACCTCCAGATAAACTACTTAATCGATTTATATCACCATTTGTCCATGCAGTTCTTACATCAGAAGCAAATGCATAATATTCGGGCTTATCCTCATTTTTTACATTACCTCCTGAACCACCTCCTGAGCCACCTCCTGATCTATTCAGCTCATCTTCAACTGACTTAAATTCTAACTGCATTTCAACAGTATCTTCAACTGCTTTCTTAGCTCTTTCTAATTGTTCATCAGATATCATTGGCTGATATACACCAGATGAATCTTTTTTCATAGGAATTAGAAACTTTTCTGCATTTTGTATAAATGCATCAAGATCTTCACCAGATAATTCAGGTAAATCTTGATATGATCTAGATTGATTTTCTTTATCAATAGCTTCCATTAATAATACATTTCTATCTTGATCTGTATAATATGTCTGATAGTTATCCGATGTATTATCACCAAGTATACTTAAAACCATTCTTGGATTACTTGTCAATGAACCAACAACATCAGCTAATTTATCCGAAAATCCTTTTCTCTGCTTTAAGTCTGTTATCGTTTTAATGCCTTGTTCATAAACATATGGTTTCCATAATTTTGTTATGTCATTAACAGCCTGATCTAAATTTACTTTATCAAATACAATATTATTAGGATCTGCACTTGTTTTTGCACTATCTATTGTTTGTGGAATTACTTGACCTGTGTTAGAATCCAATCTTCCTGTACTTATAGTTCCATCTGATGGATTAAAAAATACTTTCATATCTTTTATATCACCCATTCTAGCAAAATATTCAGCCGCTTCAATAGATGCTTTAGATGCAGTTCCATCTTTAATTTTTTTCTGAATTTCAGCATTTTTAGCATCAAATCCTTTAATGCTATTGCTTAATGTCCCCCAATTTTCCATTAGGTTATTCATGTTCTGCTTGTACTGTTTTGGATTTAGCTCCCCTCTTTTAAGAGCGTCATTCCATTGCTTAATTAAATCTACACCTTCTTGTGTAGCACTAAGCATCATTTGACCAAAAGACTGACTTGAATTAATATCAGAATTTTGAATAGTCTTTATATTATCATTCCTTAGCTGATCTAGATATTCCTTTTCTTTTTCACGCCTTTCACCGATACCTGTTATTGTTGTAACTAATCCACTGGTAGCTTTTGCCCAGTCAATAGATTGATTAGGTATATAACCAAATATGTTTTGATTTATTGCCATGCTTAAAATTGATTCCAATAATTAGGTACCTGTAATCCGCTTAATCCACTTTGATTACCTAAAACAGCATTAGGATCATTTATTTCTGATCCAGTTATATACTGAAAAGGCTGAGCAGAAGCTGGTAAGTATTTAGAAGTAGAGTCTGCAGAAATAGATCCTCCAGAAGATGATGATTTTTTTTTACGGTAAAGATCAATCATTTGATCTATACCCAAAGCAGCTGTTCCTAAAGAACCAAATGCTCCCTCAATAGCTGCATTTCTATTAGCAAGAGCTTCTGATCTTCTCATATTTTGTTCCTGAACTTCCGCAATACCAGTAGTCCAATCTCGCTCTGCTTTACGAGCTTCAATTCCTTGCTGAGCCTCAGCTTGAGCCATATCTCTTTGGAATTGTGCTTGATTAGCTTGAGCCGCTAATTGTAGATCTTGCTCATTACCTGCTTGAGCAACTTGACCAATACCTCCAATAATACCTTCAGCACCAGTTCCTTCAAGTGCTCCAACTAATTGAGCTTCTCTTTGAGATTGTTGCTGTTGAGCTAATTCAAAACCGAGCATAGGAGTTTGAACAGCCTTAAATGGATTGGTCTCTTTAATTTGTTTAAGTTGCTGCTTAGCAAGATCTCCTGCTGCTGAGGCTTGTTTCATGTCTTTGTTTGCCTTAATGGCTTGTGCGGCACCAAGTCCAACGCCCCCAAGTGCCACTAATGTTGATGTTACTGCTGCCATATCTTTATCATTTCAGTGCAGCCAGTTGATCCTTTTTCAAATCCACAAGCTGCGTAGTGGTTAATCAGTTGTTCGTTCTTTAACGAAGTATAAATATACTTACAGTTGTTGTCTTTCGCAACTTCTGAAAGAGCTTGTATCAAAAGCAAAATAGCTTCCTTTCTTAACTCTTTATTCTTATATTTAAAGTTAGATATAATAAACTCAACCCACGCTGTAGAGGAATTAGTGAAGTATATAAATCCGGCACAAATATCTTCGCCATCTTTAGTAATCATTAATCCACCACGCCCGTCTTGAGGTAGCATATCTTTTGGAGGTGGAGTCCATCTCCAATCTTTCCACCATGACGCCAAAACATCGTAGTCACGGTCATCAAGATACCTAACTTCCATGTAACAAATTTAAGGAAAACTTTTGAATAAAGAACTCTTAATAGCAAATAGCTCAACTTCAGGTGTGGCGTCATTTCCACTTAATGACAATGTAACATCCATAAAATAACCCCTAGCTCCATAAGACTCTACTGATGATTGTTTTACGCATATTAAATAATCACCAGGAGAAGGACTGCTAAACACAGTGTAAACTGTTATATCATTTCCCGATACAGATTGTACGACGCCAACTAAAATAGGAGTTGATCCAACAAATTCATATATTGAATCTCCCTGACTTATATTTGTGAACGAAGAGTTCATTGTAATAGTTGTACCAACTGCAGAAGATACGGTGCCTATACCTTGAGATGAAAGTAATTGTAAGTTAATTTGACCAGCAGGTCTTCTTAGATATGAGAAAAATTCACCTTCTTTATTAATGTAATTACTTTTACTCATTTGAATCTGATCAAGATCAGTAGCTCCAATAGTATTTAATCCAGATGTACAATCAAGAGCTAACGTCTTAAACATTTTAATTGTTGTTGGCTCTTGGTTAAATATTGTAGATATAGAAAATCCATAAAGATTATTAATTGGTTGATCATAGAATTGTGTTCTAGTTGTATTGGTATCATGCTCATATAAATTACCACCTTTAAATGAGTAGAATGAGCTATTGAGTCCAATCATCCACTCAGGGCGATATGTCCATCTAGAGGTCCATCCCTCAGCTTTGTTGGAGAATGTAAGCGTATCTATAATCATATAACAAAGTTACGAATTTTAGACCAAGCAGCTTTTCATGCTTTTTATCATCTCATAATATTTGTATGAGCATCTATTTTGATCTAAATCTAAGTCAGTGTTAAATGGTAATTCATGCATGTATGCTGCTTTATGAAACATCCCTTGGTTTGAATTTATAACACCTGCGTTATGAAAAAAGTACAGCTCATCCCATCTATCAACTGGGCAAGTTGCCCAGGCAAAATCAAATTCTTTAGGCACTTCAACATGGTGTCCAAAAAACCAAGCGTTCCATAGTTCAGCCCACATGCTTGCCGTCCATGCTTGTATTCCATTCGGATCTCCTTCTTTCCTAACGTGCTGAAGATCAGTAAGTATATTGTATAAAGCTTTACTGTCATGCTCAACTTTTTTCCAATAGTGTGGTGTTAGATTCTTCATTAATTTCTGAGCTCCACCACTTTTATTTTTATTAAACTCAACTAGTTTTCTAGATATTCCAATTTGCCCACACATTGCTTTTAATACCTCTTCTCCTTTACTCATGATGTAGTCATAACCTATATATGAAATAGTGTCTGAGAAGTACCATATATCATTATTAAGATATGGAGTGAAATCCATATATCTAGTGAATACAAAGTCAGCATCATGGAAAAAGAACGCATCGTTTATTAAATCAGGATGCTTCTTAAAATGTTTCTGAAGCAGATGGGCTTGAATAGCAGGTGGATAATTACATTCACCCATTGTGTCTTTGTAGAAGAAAAACCTAGCTATATCTGAATAAGTATGATATAGTTTATTCCAAGACTCTGGTATTTCGTCTTGATACCCTGCAACAATATCTATATTCTTATAACCAAGAGATGCAAAGTTATGTATGCATATCTCTATCTGCCAAGCATAGTAGTCAAGCGCAGGTTGCGCTGACAACATTCTTAATGTTTTCATTAACAAGTTTTAGTCGCACCAGTCCAATTGGAACCATTCCATTCGTATGCGACATTAGTTATTAAATTTAAATACCAACCAGATGGGGCTAATGTAACTCCCAAAATGTCTGTAAAGATATAATTTCCAGGAACACCAATTGCACCATTCACATAATAATCTGAAATATTTATATTGGTACAAACTGTTGATTGTGAAGAAGAGTATGATAAGACCAACATTGTCAAAGGAGCAGCTGTTGTAGTTGTAGTTGTTGTAGTAGTCGTCGTCGTTGTAGTTGTAGTAGTAGTAGTAGTCGTTGTAGTTGTTGTAGCAGCACATTCTGAACAACTCCCATATACATAATAAATATCTCCATTTTGCACTCCAGGTGATGCAGTTGATGTAATATTAATGCAGTCTCCGTTACTATCTTTTACATAATTAGGTAAACTCAAAGCACTAAATCCTTGATATCTCATCAATACAGATGCACCGCCTACACATTTAGTCCCATTATAATAATATGTTGGTATTGTAGTTGTTGTAGTTGTAGTAGTTACACCTGAGCAAGCTAATAACTGCAAAACTTGACCAGTGTCTGCAATTAAACAAGCGTATGGTAATCCTGACAATCTAACTAAATACCATAAAAAACCACCATCAAATAATGTAGTTGCTCCTGAGTCAATGTAAACAAATCCGTTTACTGCTAATGAAGCTCCCGTATGATAGTAAGTAATATATGTAG
>JACCDX010740116.1_pt1 | contig 16082 bp, 10 predicted proteins | sample 7449681 | NCBI WGS metagenome assembly JACCDX01 (sample SAMN15323450, study PRJNA562643) | freshwater metagenome | isolation source: river surface water | place: USA:Blue River Watershed | collected 2017-08-18 | reverse complement strand
CTTACTGCTGATAATGCTACTATTCAAGAACTTTATGTAAGTGAAATGACTGTTGGTACTATTAAAGTATACCAAGATGCTGAAATCGGTGGTAACCTTCGTGTTGATGGTAACCTTGCTGCTGGTAACATTGTTTCATACCACTTAGTTGATGCTGAAACTGGTACTTTTGGTATAATGAGTATTGCTACTGACCTTGCTGTTTCTGGTAATACTACAATGACTGGTACTGTATCAATGGGTGATAATGTAACTATTGCTGGTACTCTTGGTGTAACTGGTGCTACCACTCTTTCATCAACTCTTGATGTAACTGGTGCTTCAACCTTAACTGGTAATGTATCAATGAGCAATAATGCAACTGTATCTGGTACTCTTACTGCTCACAACATTGTTTCAAAGGATATTTCTGATATCCTTAACCTTACTACTGCTAACATTAGCAGCTCACTCCTTTACACTGAAATTGACAAACTTCGTGCTGCCGTTCAACACACTATCGGCGGTGATGTAGTTATTGGTGACGTTAATGCTGCTAACATTTACATTGGTGCTCCTACTTCAACTGGTTCACAAACCATTTTCATTGGTAACGCTAATGATACCATTGTTATCCAAGGTTCTACCACTCAAGTTACCACCACTAACACCACTGTTAATGACGCTGTCATTACTCTTAACAAAGGTGGTCTTAATTATGCTGGTACTGGTATTGAATTCGAGGCTGGTGGTTCAATTGTTGGTTCCATTGCTATGGGTGCTAATGGTAATATTTACATTACCGATTACAATGGTCGTGTTGTTGATGTTGCTAATGTTGCTAATGGTAACTTCCCTAACCTCAATGTATCCGGTCTTTCCACTCTTACTGGTAATGTAACTGCTTCATCCAATGTAACTGTATCAAACACTGTTCACACTCTTGATATGGTTGTTGGTGGTAATGTAGTAACTACCAAAGATGCTACTTATGGTTTCCGTGTAAACACTGATGCTCACTTTGGTATGTCTGGTGCTTATGATGACAACCAATTCTCAGTTGTTACTATTACTACAACTGATGCTCAAGCTTCAGCTGGTAAATCATCACTTGCTTTCGTTCGTGAAGGTCAATATGTATGGGAAATGGGTTTCAAGAATGGTGAAAATGATTTCTACATTCACGATGGTGGTCTTGGTCTTAAACTTACTGCTTCTAACTCACAATCTTGGTCAACTCCTTCAGATGCTCGTATTAAAAAGAATGTTGAAACCATTGATAACTCACTTGACCGTGTCATGCAAATGCGTGGTGTATATTATAACTATACTACTGATGCTGAAAGTGCTCCTCGTAAGGTAGGTGTTATTGCTCAAGAAACTCTTGCTGCTTTACCTGAATTAGTTGATGTACCAAAGAATGAAGAAGATTACTTAACTGTTCGTTATTCAGAAATTGCTTGTGTTCTTATTAACGCTGTTAAGGAACTTAAAGCACAAAATGATGCTCTTACTGCTCGTGTTGCTCAACTTGAACACCAATAAGAAACATTATGTTATAAATAAAATACATAAATATATAAATATAAATATAAAGAGTTATAAAAATTTTATAAAATAAATATAATTTATTAATAAATTTATTAATAAATTTTTATAAAATATAAAAAGAAAACTATGATTATTTTTAATCACTATTTTCACCATCTAAAAATGATAATCCCATTAAGACCATATTAGATAATAATAATCCATTATTTAAGGTATTTTTATCTATATTTTTACTTAATGTTGAAATAATAGAGTTATTACTACTTGATTTTTTGTGTTTATATTTTTTTGAAGAAGAAGATGATTTATGAGATTTATTATAAGATTCACATTCAGTATCTGATGATGAATCTTCTTTTTTACTTTTTTTACTCTTTTTACTCTTTTTACTTTTTTTCTTTTCATCTTCAGATGATGATGATGATTCATATTTCTTACTTTTTTTACTCTTTTTACTTTTTTTCTTTTTTTCATCTTCAGATGAAGAAGAAGAAGATGATGAAGAAGAAGATGATGAAGATGATGACGATTCATAACCATCATCACATTTTTTAATTGATTGTTGTTTATGATGATGATTATCTTTTATAGAAATTGTTTTATAATTATCTATATAATGTCCATATTGATTAGAATTTACATATTGATAATTATTTGAATTTAAATCTTTATTTATAATTGAACACCAATATGATGGAACATAATAAGGACAATAATGGAAAAAACGAACTAAATTTGAAAAGAAACCAAAATTCCAATTTTTTAAATCCAATTCATTTTGAATTACACCACATGCATATGATGGAACTTTAAAACGATTATATTTATCTGTAAATGGTAAATTAGCCCAATATATATTACTTATTAATGGAACTAAATGATTATTAAAATAATCATTATTAGATGTACTATTATGATAAACATCTGAAACAATATTTGGTATTACATCTAAAAATTTACCATCAATTAATTTATGTTGATCAATACCATAAAATAAAAATTCAATATGTCTTAATGTTTGTGATGATTCATTTGGAACATTTATATCAATTTGAGGACCTGCATAATATACTCCATTAATGTGACTATAAGTACAAGGTCCTAAATAAATATAATTTTCATTATAACTTAAAGGTAATTCATTTGAAATAGTTAATATACCACCACTTTGATTTGTTGTATTTAATAAATTATATACATTTAAACATGTACCTATGTATAAATTATTAACAGTAAATAAACGTGCTTCATCTATTAATGTTATATAATTTGCTGTATAAGTTAGTGATAAAAATGTATTGTTATTTGAAAAAACAATTGATCTTCTATTTAATGGGTCTTCTTCATTTAATATTGTTGATGCTAAAATAAAACTATTTAAACTATCTGTACTTAAATATTCTTCATCAATATTATCTAAACCTTCTATAAAAAAGTTTTTTGAAAAATATATTTGAGCACCGTTTGTTATACCAATACAACCTACAGAGTAAGTAAAACCCATTATATTATTATTAACCATTAAACTACCACCATAAATAACTAAACAACTTGTTTGACCAAATAAAATTTCACAATTACATAATTTATCTTCATAACTTGGAGCACCGATTGTTAAAGAATTTGATTCAAAACGATTAACACCTGCAAAATATATATTTGTATACATTAATTCAAAATTATATGATTCTTCATTTGTACCCCCATAAGGTATATAATAAGTTCCTAATTTTGTATTATTTTCTACAAGACTATTTGTTAAATTACAACCTGAAATTGTTATACCATTCCAATATTCACCAAAAGGTCCTAAACCATCAGAACATACATATTTATTTGTATATGGATTTATTTCAAATACTTCTGTTAATGGAACAATTGTTGTAAAAATAATTGGATTCTCTTTTGTACCAACACTTAATAATTTTGAATCTTTTTCTACAACTAATGCTGGAATTGATGATTCGTTTGATAATTCAATAGTATTTGCATATATAATAGTGCCTGGTTCAATTCGTAATGTAGCACCATTTTTAACACGTATTTCATTCATTAATACATAATTGTAACAACTATACCAAATAATATCTTCTTGAATATTTGATGTTAAATAAATTGTTTCTTTATTTGTATTTAAAGCATTATTTGAAGGTATTACGTATTCCATTATTATTTACTTTATTTACTATATATATTATTAGAAATTTATTATTAAAAATTATATATTAAAAGAAAAAAAATATATAATTTATTTTTTCCTTTTTTTATTTAAAAATATTTTTATTATTTTGTTATTATTTTGAATATAAAGAATATAATTTTATATTAGATATAATATAATTTATATTAAATATAATAAAATTTAATAAAATATAATAATGGGTACAGGAGAATTACAATTAGTCCAACGTGGTGGTCAAGATATTTTCTTAACCGGTATTCCACAAATTGATACTATTAACGATTTACCTACAGATGATTATCGTACATATGGTGACCCACGTATTTCGCATTTTAAATCCGTATATCGTCAACATACACCATTTGGTAGTGAATATGTTTCACTTTATTTTAATGTAATACCATCATTAACACCATTACAAGAAACAAAAACAAGTTGTAAAATAGACCGTGTTGCTGATTTAGTACATGATATGTATTTAGTATATGATTTACCCGCAATTTTTACAAATAATCAAATTCCTTTTGCTTGGGTTGAAGAAGTTGGAACGAAATTAATTAAAGAAATTTCAATTCGTTTAGATGGTAATACACTTGATACTCAACGCGGTGATTTTATGAAAATATATACTGATTTAACTTTACCAGATGACCAAAAAGCCAAATTTTTGCGATGTGTTGGTGGAGAACGTTATATGTTAAATAGTGGTCAAAATCTTCAAGATGATATTACACAACAAAATATTGCAATACCAGCTCGAAGATTATATATTCCATTACAATTTTGGTTTTGTAAAAATTCTGGATTATCAATTCCATTAGTAGCATTACAAAATAATGAATTATGGGTAGATGTTACATTTAGTCCGTTAAATGAATTAATTCGAATTGGTTATCCACTTATTTCACCAAAACGTATGTTTGGTGATTATATAAATAGTGAATTAAATATATTAATACGAGATTATTTATTATCTTTAGGATATGATTATACAAATGTTTTTTATTATTTTACACAAGGAAATTGGCAATCTAATACATATTTATTAGCAAATTATATTTATTTAGGAGATGATGAAAGAAAAATATTTGCTAAAAAGACACATGAATATTTAATTACACAAACACAATTTTTACTTTTCCAAGGACTTAAATTAGGAAATAACTTTTTAGACACAACTTTCTTTCATCCTACTAAAGAAATATTTTGGGTACTTACACGAGATGATTTGGATTTATCTAATGATTGGTATAATTTTACGGGATTAGAAGATGCAGATAGTTTGCGTTATTATCAATCACAATTACCGTATTTTGGGTATTCAAACTTTTATGAAGATGAATTATTATATATTAAACAAAATTTTACAACCTTTTTAAATTCAGTAAAAGATCAAAATGTAAATAAACTTCCACCACAAGTACTCCAAACATATTTTAATAATTATTATCAAATTATGCAATCTGCTAAACCTATTTTTAATAATCATGATCGTATGGAAGAAATGGAAGCAGATTTTTATCAAAATCTTACTGTTTATAAAACTCATAGCGGCAAAGGTGGTCAAGGTATTTATGTATTACCATTTGCTTTAAATCCAGAAGTTCACCAGCCATCTGGAACTCAAAATATGTCAGTACTTGATAATCAACAAATTTTAGTAAAAATATTTGATACTTTCCCAGTAAATCAAAGATTTAATTGTTATATGTGGGCAGTTTCATATAATATCTTTAGAATTATGGGAGGTATTGGTGCTACTGCGTTTGCTTCTTAAAGGAATATTTTTATAAAATAAAAAAATGATTTAATTAAAATATAAAATATAAAATATTTATTTGAATATAAAGAATATTTAAATAAATGAAAAATAAATATGGAAAATTTTAAAAAAAGAAAAAGTGAAGAAATATCTATAAATATGGATTCAAATATAATTCAAAATATTACTTTAAATCAAGAAAAAATGATTTCATATATTTATCAAATTGGTGTACTATGTGAAAATACTTTGAATACATTAGGAAATATACAAGAAAAAATAGATAAATTAAATGAAAAAATTGAAAAAATAGAATTAAAAAATAGTTATTTAGAAAATAGTATAAATAAAGTAAATCATTCGTTTATTCAAGAACTTAAAAATAAAAATATTGAAATAGAAAGTTTAAAAGAATTAAATAAAAATATATCAGAAGAATACGATGCTTTAATACAATCATCAAATCATTTAAGTAATAAAAAAGATAATAATTCATTTTATATGTAAATTATATAAATTTATCTTTTTACTTTCTAAATAAATATTTTTAAAATATTTAAAAAAAAAATAAATATAATTTATTATTAGTATAAAGTATAAAAATGAATAGTAATGATTTAAAATTTACTCTTAACTATGTTATTTCATTAATAATTGTTTTAACAGTATGTGTTTATTTAATGAAAAGTGTACCAACACTTCACCCAATACTTATTGTTGTAATTGGTATTCTTGTAGCATATTTAGTAATAAGTGGTATTAATTTCATATTTCCAACTTTCACAAGTACAAGTGAAAATGTATCACAATATATGGAATATTCATTATATTCCAATTTTAATGATTTAGGATATTTAAATGTATGGCCACCACTTTTTGCAGTAATGATTATATTTATTATATTATTATATAATGGTCAAATTCGTTTTTCAAATAATGTATCTACAAATATGATGCGCAAAAATTAAAATAATAGATTAAATCATATATTAAACAAAAATAAATAATTATAAACAAAATAAATAATTATAAACAAAAATAAATAATTATAAACAAAAATAAATAATTATAAACAAAATAAATAATTATAAACAAAATAAATAATTATAAACAAAAATAAATAATAAATAATTATATAAAAATAAATTATTTTTATATATTAGATATAAGAATTATATATAAATATTAAAAAATGTTTAATGATTGCTCTAAGGTAGTTGAAAGTTATCTTTTATATCAAAACCCTTTATATGCTTTTAGTTTACCTATTTCAATTATTATTGCTATTATTGTTTATGGTATTTGTGTTTCAATGAAATGTACTTCAAACTCGTATATGTTACAAATTATTATTCCAATTTTAACAATATTAATTGTAAATATAGCTATTGAATATATATCTCGTATAATGTTAAATAAAAATGAAGTAAATAATTTAACAAAAAGTTGTATTCAGTATTTAGAAAAAATTGAAAATTTAGAAAAATTTGAAAATAATAAAGAAAATAAAAAAGAAAATAGTAAAAAAGTTGAAGAAAAAGTATCAAATGTAATTATTCAATCAGAACCAATTCATTCTCCATTAAAAGTAACTGATAATTTATACAATAGTACATATGAAGTAATCAATAAAGACACAACACCTTATACATTACCTTATAATGGATTAAATAGTGAAAATAAATGTTCAATTGGTTAAAAATAATATATTTTTTTAATAAATCATTTAATTATATTTTATATTATTAGAAATAATATTAAGTTATTAGAAATAATATTAAATAAAAATGATTAAAATATTTGACAATAAAAATGTTTTAACAAAAAACGGACTTATTTTATGTATTATTTTAATTATCATTGGAATATCCATTTTATATAATCTTTATTATTATAATTTTAATGAAAATTTTGAAAATAATTTACCATTACCTGATAAATTATCTTCACAAATTCCTGATGAAGAAGATTATTTATATCCAGTATATTCATTAAATGAAACATGTGAAGCGCAAGGATTAATTCCATCATTTGTTAATAAATTATGTTTAATGGATGATAAAACATATAAACCATTAGCAAATTGTAAATGTGAAGATAAAAATGGATATTGTAAAATATGTTATCCAGAAGTAAATATTGATAGAAAAGGTCGTTCAGTTATTTATAATGCTGATAAATTAGAATCATAATAATATTTATAAATTATCATGATCATTTTCATTATTTTTATCATCTATGTTCATACATTGAGCAGTAGAATAAAACTCAATTTCTTCTTTCATTTTTAAGGTTAAACGTTTTGGATTTTTATTTTCAAATAAATTTAACTTTTCTATTTTTAATATATTTTCTAAACTCTTCATATCAATATTATATTTATTCATTATATGTATAATATGTTTATATACACAATTTTCTAAATCATAATTTTTAATATTCTTGTTTTTTGTTTCTCTACTTTTTTTTTCTTTTATACATTCTTTATCACATTCTTTATCATTTTCTAATTCACATAATTGTTGAATATTTTCTTCTTCATCTACATCTTCACGACTTATTTTTAAATAATTTAAAAATACTTCAATCATAAACATTAATTCATTTTCATCTATAATTAAACGATTTGATGAAAAAAATGAATTTAAGATCATTTTTTTATTTACTTCTAATTGTGAAATTTTATTTAATATATTCGTAAATTCAATTTTAAAAGCACCATTTTTTATTAATTCCATTTTATTTAAATATATATTAGGTACATATAATGAAAAAAATGATGCAAATTGAGGCATTAATTCACGCTCTTGATATTTATATACAGATGTTTGTAATTCATCATATATACATATATGTTCTAAAGATTTTTCATATATTTCAAACTTTTCTTTAAATTCTTCATCTTTTTTTAAAATGCTTTCTTTTTTAAAAATACAATTTTTAATATAATTTAATAAATTATGATGTATCATTAATGGTATCAATAATGTATCAAATGAATATAATACATTAGCATCATCACACGTAATTTTATCATGTAATACTTTCATTGTAGCTTCATTTAATTGACAATTTAAATCAACTTTTCCATATATTAATACATATGTTTTAAATTCATTTTTACTTATAACTCCTTTAAAATTATTAAAATCTAATATATTTTTAATAGCAGTGATTATTTTTCTAATATCATATTCACAATATTCATAAATTTCATTCTTAATATGATCTTTTATTTCAAAATGATAAATAAAAGACATTTTATCCACGATTATATTTAAATCATTTTCAGAAGGTTTCCCTAAATCAATCACTTTGCATAATTTTTTTAATTCATTCATTTTTTTATCATTTGTATAATTACATGTACAAATAATTGGATTATAAAGTAATATATCATTTTTACCATTTACTATATTACAATTTTCATTATTTTTATGATTTAAAAAAATATTATTTTCATAATTTTCATAATCTTCATTTTCTTCAACTTGTTGTATATTTTCAATTTCTTTTTTATTTTTATTTTTTTTACTCTTTTTTTCATTTTTAATTACATTTTTTTCACGCTTTATTTCAGATTTTTTACTATTTTTTATAATACTTATTAACTCATTAAATATAATATTATCACCTGTTTCTAATAATGTTTCTATATTATCAAATATAAATCCAAATTTTGTTTTTTCTTTTTTAAATTCATTTAAATTTTTATAATGAATCGCATTTTTAAATAATTCATTTATTTGTTTTTTTGTTAATTGTTCATCATTAAACTCTTTTTTATCATAATGAAACTCTTTTAATAATAATTCAGCTAATAATGATTTACCACATCCTTTTTTCCCAATTAACATTAATATTTTTGGATTTTTGTTTGAAAGATTATATTCTTGAAACCATTTTTTACATTCTTTTATTTCTTTATCATATATTAAAAAATCATCTAATTTTTTTGGTGTAAATAAATCATCTTCTTTTATGATATTTGATATATTATTATCATTATCATTATCATATATTAAATCTTCTTCATCTATAAAATGAAATAAATTTAACGACTTATTAGGCGCTATTACTTTCTGCTCTGTCATAAGTGACGTGTCTAATAAAGTTAACGACTCCTCCTTTTGAGTCACTACTACTTTCTGTTCTGTCATAATTGACGGGTCTAATAAAGTTGATATTTTATAATTATATAATTATATGATTATTTCTTTTATATTATTATTTATTATTTAACAAATAATAATTTATTTTTTTATAAATTAATTTTTTATAAATTAAACATATTTATTTAATCCAGACCAAACAGCTTGTGTACTAACTCCTTTACCGACTTGAGGTCCGCAACTCTTTATCCATTCAGCTCGTGAATAATAGTTATTTGTATCAACACTTTTTTTCATAAAATCAATTTTTTCTTCATCATTCATTTTTTCCCATTTTTTATTATCATCTAATTTTGAAAAATACGCTACTTTATGTTTTATTTTTGATTCATCCGTATATGATGATACACATTTAGAATTATTATTTTTACCATATAAATCCATTAAATTTTTATCATCACGACATATATAATTTCCATTATTATCCGTATTTAAAAGTGTCCAATAATCAGGACATTTAATACCGATTGTTTCCATATAAGTTGCTGAAGGAAGTGTTCTAGCAATATTAACATCTTTATTTACTTTATCAATATATTTCCATATATAATAAATAATAACTAGTAAAATAGCTACTAAACCAATTGAAGCAAATACATTTATAATAGCAGACATTTTTTTTAATAATCTATATACTTTAATATGATATTTTTATTTATTTATAAAATAAATAAAAATATTTTTTATCTTTTTTATTATATATATTTTATTATATATATTTTATTATATATAAAATTTTATGTAAGGAGTTCTTATTCCAAAAGAAAGTTTTACATAAAATTAAAAAGTAGAAGTAACAGACCGTAATGTACGACTCCCTTTTTGTGACATATTTTTAGGTAAATCAATTGGATTTGGATAATATGAAATATCTCTTATATATCCAATATGTTGTTCTACTTCAGGAATAATTTTTTCAACACACCAATCAGCAACTAAATTATTTAAATACATAATTTGTTCCTTAATATTTGTAGGTAAATTTGTTGATTGTTGTAAATAAATAGACCGCATAACTATTTGTATTTCTGTATTTGATTGTTTACCAATAATATATTTTTTATTACTTTTGATATAAACACGATATCTAATCATATCTTGAATTAAATCTAAATTCTTTCTTGAAAAAAATAATTGATTTAATTGAGATGTTTCTTGAATACCATATAACATTTCTTGTTGAAAATTATTTTGAACAACTTTATTTCCTTTATCTGTTACAAATAATGGTAATGGTTTAATTTTTTCAGTTTCAGTATGTGTAACGCGACCATTTTGAAATTGAGTAATTGAATAATCCATATGATTATCAAAATTTTCTATATTAAATTTCATTTTTATAAAAATTTTTTTTTTTAAATAATAAACTTCTATATTATCATTATAAAAAAATATTTTATATAAATCGTAATTTACTATTTTTTGTAAAAAATAATTAAAATTTATATAATTATGATTAGTATAAATATATTTAGTATAAATTTAGTATAAATTTATTATAAAATATATTATTAAAAAATAGTAATCTATTTTTACTTTTATACTTTTAGTAAAGAAAAATAAATGAGTGATCCTGCTACAATACTAATTAATACTTATCCTGTATTACAATCACTTGTAAATCAAAAATATAATTCTATAAATGAAATAAATATATATGATACTGCATTACGTACAAAAGATACTTTTAACAATTATATACTTGTTGATTTTATAAATTACACTCTTTCCGAAATAAGTAATCCACATTTTATTAATGATATTACATATAAAAATCCAAATATATTATTATTTTTTGCTCAAAATCCTAATTTAATGACTTATTTTTCTAATCCATCTAATCTTGGTATTTATAATACTTTTTTAACAAGTGAATATACAAACACTACATTTGGATTTACTGATTCAGTGTATAATCCTAAAACAGATATTTTTTGTTTTATATCATCATACTTTTTAGGTTTAAAAAATTATTTATCGTCATCATTATCTCAAAATTGTCCTCAAAATGGTATTATTCAAATTCATTCAAGTATATATGGAACAACAACTGATATTACAAAATTATTATCAAGTTATCCACTTATTAACTATTTAGTAAATCAAAATTATATGTATGAAATTTATTATAATAATTTATTTAATAATGCGAATTTAGTAAAATTATTATTATCATTTCCAGCTTTATTAAATCCAATTATTTTAGGTACTGATAATAATGTAAATCCAAATATAATTAATTTACTTGGTTATTATTCAAATCTTACTTATGATTTTTCGTTTAATAATAATGATGCATCCTATTTTTTAACAATTAATGGTATACAAAATATAAATAATAATTTATATAATTTACTTACACCAACATCATTAAATCCTTATTTAGATAATACTCTTATATATCCAATTATTACAGAGCTAGATCAAACTGAATTAAATAGAAGAATATTACTTAATAATTATCCATCACTCAATATTTTAATAAATCAAAATTATAATTATAATTTGTATTACAATATTATTCAAGATAAAAATATTGTTGATTTACTTACATTTGCTGTTACACAATATAATTTAAATTTAATTACAGAAACTTATGATGGTTTTCCAAATATTATTAATGATATTATTAATTTTAATCCAAATCTTTTAGCACTTTTTTATGATAATCCAAATTTAACAACTTATTTAAGTATAAATGCAAAAACATTATATGATTTTCTTGTATTTAAAGGGTCTGAAACATATAATATAAAAAATCCAAATACCGATTTATATAATAACTTTGCTGCTCCATTTTTATCTATTAAAAATTTATCTTATTTACTTAATTCAAATCCAAATCCAGCACCTACAAATGGTATAACAACCATTGTTGGTAATGGTACAAGTTCATTAATAAGTATATATAATACGAATGTTACATTTTTCTATTTACTAAATCAAAATTATGTATTTAATATGTATTATAATAATCTTTTTTATAATCGCCTTTTACTTGATTTACTTAACAATATACATTACGATAAATCTACAAATACATTTACATCCAATTTTTTATCTAATTCTACATATACACTTTTTTTAAGTACAATTGGGTTGAATCCAAATATTATTAACTTTTTATGTAAAAATCCACGTTTACTTACAGAATATTTAATAATAGATGAAATAAATTTATTAAATTTCTTAAATATACCAAATATTACATTACCTTATTATGATTTAAATGATATACTTTTTGAATATGATATTTCAAATAACACAAATTATACAATTTATTTAGAAAAATCATATATTTCATTTTTTGAATCAACCAATATATCAAATATTGATAATCTTAAATCTTTAGTATATCAAAATTATGATAATTATAATAATATAAATAATCCTGTATATATTCCATCTAATTATAACAATAATGAAAATATATATTTAAACTTATTTACAAATAATGATATGTTTATTAATTTTATAAATTATTTTTTAAATCAATCTTCTACTTATAATATTATTTCATTATTTTGTAATAACCCAAATTTATTAACATTTTTTTCAAATAATTATCAATTACTCTTTTATTATAAATTACATCCATTAGATTTTGCAGGATTTATTCAATTTAATAATAATTCAGCTTTATCACCCATTACTAATTTAACTACTCTTACTATTAATTATAGTATTTTTAAATATCCTGATATACCTAATACTATTTCACAATATTTAAATAGTTCATTACCTATTGCTGGTCCATATAGTGGAATAGGAAACAATCCACAAATATTAACATTATTAAATAATTATATTTCATTAGACATATTATCCAAACAAAATTATAACTATAATTTATTTTATTATAATTTATATAATAACAATAATTTAAATATTGTGAATTTTATAAATAATTATACACAAATCATACCATTGATTGAACAAAATCCATTAATTATTAACTTTTTATATCAAAATCAAACTTTTGTAAATTATTTGAATAAACCAGAAAATAGTAATAAAATAAATTTATTTTTAAATTTAAATATTATTTATTTACCTTACATTGATATTTTTAATTTAATTAATAATAATGCTTTATATGCCCAATTAAATACATTTAAAAGTTTAATCTATAATAATAAAAATATTAGTTCAATTGTTTATCAAGATTATATACATTCCAATTATGATAGTTACACAAATCTTTATTACGAAAGTTTAAATAATAAAGATCTTCTTCAATTTATTTATTATTCTTTAGAAGAATATGAATATCATAATAATATAAATCCAACTACTCAATACTATCCTTATGTAAATATATTAGATATTATAAATACAAATCCAAATATTATTAATTTTTTTAAATCATACATTCATTTACGCAATTTTTTAATGTTATCTTCTTCAAAACCTATTTTAGATTCAATATTAAAATTACCTACTATAACTGATCCATATACGAATTTATATACATTAATTAAAGATTATTCTATTTCAGAAGGGCAACCATCTGTACTTACTGAATTAAATAAAGATATAAATCCGTATGTTTCTACATATACAAGTGGTAAATATGAACCGAATAAAAATCTTGATTTAGCCCCTATTTATTTATCAAATAATATAGAATTATTATTAACATACCCAAAAATAAAAGAATTATGTAATGCTGATTATAATGATAATATTTATTATAAAGCATTATATTCATCTGAAATTCTTCAAAAAATATTATTAAAATATTTATCAAATAGTACAACATATGGTGATTTTATAAATATATTATATAAAAATCCAAATATACTTTTATTTTTAGCACAAAAAGAAACATTAGCACATGTAATTTATAATAATGATGATGCATATCATATTTTTATAAATATTCAAAATGTAAATATTATCATAAGTGATTTAAATCAATTATGTAAAAATAGTACTTTAAATATTTATTTAAATGAATATAGTAAATCATTTTTAGAAAATTTTCCTCAATTTCAAACATTATATAACCAATCTTATTTAAATATAAATCGTTATCATCTTTATAACTTAAATCAAACAATTATAGACTTTATTTATTACGCTTTACAACTTAATTATGAAGATTATACTTTTCCAAATTTTATAAATATACTTGAAAAAAATCCAAATATTATTAATTTCCTTAATAATAATTTACCTATTCATAATGATATAAATAATAATATTTCTATTATTTCATTTTTTAAAAATCCGGAAAATAAAACATATTTTAAATCATTATTATCTTATTCATATACTACATTATCAACAACATTAACGATTGATAATCCATTAACCGATTTATATACTTTTTTTAATAACTTTAAAATTACAAATAGTTTAACATATTTTATTTATAATGAACCAATACTATTTAATTCAAATATTATAAATATTACAAATATTGATACTCCTACATTAAGTTATGTATCACCAAAATTAAATACTTTATTTATAAATTATTCTGGATTAAGTATTATTGTAAATCAAGTATATAATTCAAATATTTATTATTATGCTTTACAAAATGAATATGTCATTGATTTAATATATGATTCTTTACATAAATTTAATACATTAGCTTGGAGTACAAATATTATGTATGATGTTATTTATAAAAATCCAAACTTTTTATCATTTTTATATAAAAATCCGCGTTTAGTATACTATTATACTCAAAATATAAATACATTAGAACCATTATTAAATTATATTAAATCTTCTACACTTCCATGTACACTTAATTTATATGATTTTGTATATGCTGATCTAAATTTACAACCTTATTTAGAAACACCTGTTCTTGTTGCTGATTTAAGTAACATTGGTGTTGTTAAGGATAGTATTGTTGGAGCAAATCAAATAAATAATTTAAGTAACATTGTTTATCAAAATTATAATCAAAATATGTATTATAAACATTTATATAATAATCGAACTTTAAATAATTTAATTAATAGTTCAACTGATTTACAAAATTTAATTGCTAAAAATCCAAATATTGTAAACTTTTTAGCTTATTATCCTGATTTAACAAATGATTTATATGAAAATCCACCTGATTTAGCTATATTTTTAGGAATATCTACATTAGAAATACCATATGTGTATCTTGAAAATGAAATAAATGATTATGCTCCATCCTTAAATGTATATATATCAAATAGTTCCATATTATATAAAGTACTAAATAATAGTTTACTTGGGTTACTTGTGTCACAAAATTATAATAATAATATTTAAAAGGTATATTATATAAATTAGTTAACATACTTGAAACATTTGATATATTTGTTAAATTTACTAAATTTAAAAATGGAGTAATATAATTTATTTGATTTATATCATATTGCAAATAATCGAGTAAATTACCATTGGTTGGTTGATTTGATAAAAATAGCAATAATGATGGATT
>JACCDX011812138.1_pt1 | contig 16083 bp, 12 predicted proteins | sample 7449681 | NCBI WGS metagenome assembly JACCDX01 (sample SAMN15323450, study PRJNA562643) | freshwater metagenome | isolation source: river surface water | place: USA:Blue River Watershed | collected 2017-08-18 | reverse complement strand
TCGATTGGTTGATCACGTTCAATTGCACCGTTTGATGATGACCGTGCTGGCCCGTTTGACTGACTATGCAGGCTTGTGGGAGCGTGACCTGTACTTTGTTTGCTTGGCCTTGTGTTATAAAAAAAATCTTGACCTGACCACGCTGTTTAATCATGAAGACAAGGAAGGCCACAACTTTTTCGATGTTGGTCGAATTGATATGGCTGTGCGAAAAGTTAAAGAGGATTCTCAATTTCCTTTATTTTCTGAAGATCCATCTCTGTTGTTGATATTATCTGGCCACACCAAATCAGCAGGTAAACTTGTTTCTATTCGAAACCACTTATCGCACTTCAATATGCTGAGCGATCAGAGTCGAAGCAAATCGACTCAGCTTCTCAATCTAACTGATGAAGTCAACAAAACTCGCCAATTGATGGCTTATGACCGCAAGCTCAAAAATGCAGTATCGAAATCTGTCATTGAAATCTTGCAGCGGGAAGGTTTGCGCTTGGGATGGCAGATGCATGATCACACGCTGCAACTGGATCCCAACGAACCAATTCAATCCCAGATGATCAATCACCTGGGTGATCCGTCAAGCGAATCAATGACAGAAAGCATGCACAGCAAGGCGTACACCCAAATGGTCGGCCAGCTTTTCGGAAATAAGCAACTCAACAGTCAAACCTGAGATGCATTTGTGATATTTTTTTCCTGCCGAGATGGGCGAAATCATTGAAGAATCAATTACTTGCATCTGATCAGATCCACACCATCCCCAAATGAAGGGGAACTGCACCATTCGGTGAACAAACCCAAAGTTGTGCCCAGATCCACACCATCCCCAAATGAAGGGGAACTGCACCGCTTGAAATGCTCGCGCGCGGCGGGGGTCAGATCCACACCATCCCCAAATGAAGGGGAACTGCACCCATGGTGCAAGGGTATCAAAGATCACCTGAGATCCACACCATCCCCAAATGAAGGGGAACTGCACCTTTGCGTGTCCTAACAATGTTAGATGCTGTGCTCAACACCATCCCCAAATGAAGGGGAACTGCACCCCTTGTTGCGCCCACCCCATTGCTTGGAAAGCTCAACACCATCCCCAAATGAAGGGGAACTGCACCTCTGGACGTAGCTGCTGCGCTTGGTAGCCAGCTCAACACCATCCCCAAATGAAGGGGAACTGCACCTTCCGTCAAAGATCAAAGCGCGTAAGGCAGCTCAACACCATCCCCAAATGAAGGGGAACTGCACCTACAGGCTCCTGCTCTGGCTGTGCTTCCATGGCTCAACACCGTCCCCAAACGAAGGGGGCTTGACCCGCTCTTGCAACCGAGCTTGATCGTTGAAAGTCAAGCACTGGATTGATGAGAGAAATAAAAAACGCCCCTGCTGGGGCGTTCATGTCCATCTGGCGGAAGCGGTGTCCGCTTTTCCAGCGTCGCAACGAATATCAAGAAGATTCATTTTTTCTAATGCTGTCAATGACATAGGTTCCTATGGTTGCGCTGTCGTGCATCAACCGATATCATCGAATGTCACAATTTATGGTATGTAGTTTGATATGCCGAAGATCGCCAAAGAACTCTCTGCGCTTGAAGTGAAGCGTCTGCACAAGCCTGGCTGGCATGCTGTCGGTGGTGTCGCTGGTTTGCTGCTTCAAGTTCGCCCATCTGCCCAGCCCGACGGGCCTATGCCCAGGTCATGGATTTTGCGCTTGATGGTTGGTGGGCAACGACAACCGATTGGTTTGGGCTCATACCCACAAGTTTCATTGGCGGCCGCCCGTGAACAAGCACGTGTGCTGGCTACTGAGGCCAAGGCCGGTGTTAATTTGCTGGCACGTAAACGCGCCCAGCGCAGCGCGCTCATCGCTGAAGCAGCAAAGAATAAGACCTTCCAGGAGTGCGCTGATGCGTACATGGATGCTCACGCCTCGGATTACACCAACGATAAGCACCGTAAACAGTGGGCGTCCACCCTTGAAGCTTATGCGTACCCAATCATCGGCAAGCTGCTGGTAGCCGACATTTCAATGCGGCATGTATTGGATGTGTTACTTCAAGACACCAAGCACCGCAATGGCAACGAAGGGAAGCTTTGGCACGTCAAAGCCGAAACCGCTAAGCGGCTGCTAGACCGCATTCGCACCGTTCTCGACTACGCGACTGTCAACGAATACAGGGCAGGTACCAACCCTGCGACTTGGAAGGGGTACCTTGACACTCAACTTCCTGCCCCTCGGGGACTCAAGAAGATAAAGCATCAACCTGCGGTTCCGTACGAATTGGTGGGTGATTTCATGGCCAAACTGCGCACTAACAATAGCACCAGTGCGAGGACACTTGAGTTTCTGGTAATGACTGCTGTCCGTTCCGGGTCTGTGCGAGCCGCGACCTGGTCGGAGTTCGACCTCGCCAAGAGCCTGTGGACGATTCCCGCAGAACATACCAAAGCCAAACGTGAGCACAAAGTCCCGCTGCCGCCACAAGCCACAAAGCTGCTTGCTGGTCTACCTCGTATGGCTGGGACCGACCTGGTTTTCCCCAACCCCAAGGGAAAGGCGCTGTCAGATATGGCGCTCAGCCAACTCATGCGCGGCATGCGGGAGCGGGGTGAACTGACTGTTGAAGCCGTCCCTCATGGATTCCGATCAACTTTTCGCGACTGGGCTGCTGAACAGACGAACTACCCGGATGAAATACGCAAGGCAGCTTCAGGCCATGCAGTCGGTGATGCGGTCAAAGAGGCTTATCAGCGAACCGATTTGCTGGAGAAACGTCGGAAATTGATGCAGGAATGGGCTGACTACCTAGATTTGGCTTCGGCACTGCGAACAGCAACTGTGACACCGATAAGGGGTGCCAGATGAGTCATTTAGATAAGCGCCGTGTACTAGATGCACTTTCGAGGCAACTGCTGCGTGGGGAATTACTTTCCCCAGAGCAGTCCGAGTATTTGGGGGTGGCCTTATGGCGAATAGCCAATGGTGAAGATGCTAACGCTGTTCTTGAGGTGCGACCGAAAAAAGGTCAGCGACAAACAGGGGCCATTGCACGGCAGCGAATGAGTCTGATCTTGCATTGGGTTGCGGGAGCAATGGAACCAGGCCCCACCAGTTGCGCGAGTCCGCTAACGGTTGAGCAGGCCTGTGAGTTGGCGGTTGATTCGATAGTTCCGATTGCAAAAAAGGCGTTCCCCGGCGCAGATGATTGCACTTACGACGTTGAATACCTGGTGCGCTGTTGGTCAGAGCCAGGTTACCAACATATGCGATCAATTGACCGACAGTTCTACGACGATGATTTTCCATATTAGGCAGTGTGCCCGAGTCAAGGACCTGAGATCGGCTATTTCGAGTCCGTGACGATATAACTACGCTTCGGCACCATGCACCCCATCGCAATTAGACCTATGGGGTGTAAACATGAAGCAGCAAATTCCGACAAGCCTACTTGTTCGGTTTGACGACCTGCCTGACAGTTCGTTCGTCCGTTTAAACCAGTTACTTTCAACGGCAGTAATCCCGTTCTCTGCCGCAACCGCCTGGCGTCGCGTTCGCGAAGGCACATTTCCTCAGCCCGTACGCGTTTCACCCCAAGTCACTGCTTGGCGTGTCGGTGAAATTCGACAGTGGCTGAAATGCCCCGGCGAGTTCGTTGCTGAGTGCGATGAGTCCAAGCGGAAGCGTAGTCAAGGAGGTGCTGCATGAAAAGCAATACCAAACGCTTGACAAGTCACGCTTCTAAAACCGCAGGACGCATCCCGCACATATACCTTGCCGGGAAAATTCGCAAACACTGTTGGCGGCATCGTCTGGTATCAGGGCTTCGTGAGCACTCTTGGAATGATGGGGTATTGCCACAGGTTGACTTCGCATATGTCGGCCCGTTCTTCGTCGGTTGCGATCATGGCTGTTTCCATAACAAGAACGCTCATGGCGCCGTAGCGATTCGTGGCGTAAACACATGTCCGGGTCGAGACGTTCACGCGGAATTTGATGGCCCTCATCTCGAAGTAGCGAGTCTTTGCCTGGGCGCTGTAACAAGGGCTGACCTGCTGTTTTGCTACATCGACTCCAAAGACTGCTTTGGAACGCTTGTTGAGGTCGGTTACGCACTTGCACATGATGTGCCGGTGGCGATTGCGTTCGCACCTGGTATTGCATCAGTGATAGATAACGACTTTTGGTTTGCATGTGCAAAAGCCCGGTGGGTTATTTACGACGTCAGCGAACATGAATTACCAAGTTGCCTGATGAGCGCCATCCGGAGGTACCTATGAAAGAGATCTCTGAAATGCTCGTTACAGGCTGGGCACTCGTGCCAATTCCACCGCGTCAAAAAGGCCCTGTGCATAAAGGTTGGAACATGCAGTCACAGTGCGTCACGAATATGGGCCAGTTGCACTTACTGGAAGGTATGAACGTTGGCCTCGCGCATGCGTATTGCACGCCATCACCAACTTGTGCTATCGACATTGACAACTACAGGACAGCAAAGCCATGGTTGGCGACACATGGCATCAACCTGAACGACCTGCTGGAAGCGCCTGAAGCAGTAGTAATTTGGTCAGGAAAGAGGTACAGCTTGAAGTTGGTTTATACGCTGCCTGCTAGGGTTACTCCAATGGTGTCCACCAAGATCAACGGCCCGGACGGTCGGGTTGCCCTTGAGTTTCGATGTGCCACAAGTGACGGTAAAACCGTACAAGATGTTGTGCCACCCAGCACCCACCCAAGTGGATCACCATATCAGTGGATGGGGCATGGAAATCCATTGATGCCACCCGAAATTCCAGATTCGCTGCTTGTTTTGTGGCGCTCATTGGTTGCAAACGGCAGCAAAGTCGCGAATCGCAAGTTTTCTTTCGATCTGGGCGGAAGCGTGCGACTGGAGAGCCCCCGACAAATCGCCATTATCAAGGACGCCCTTTCGCATATCTCTGCCGATTGTTCGTACGAAGTGTGGCGCAACATTGTTTGGGCTATTTTGAGCACAAGGTGGACTTGCGCCGAAGCTATTGCGCAAGCTTGGAGTCAGTCTGCACCAGATCGATATGTTGAAGATGCATTTTGGACACTGGTCAACTCATTCATGCCCCAGCGGGGTAACCAAATCACTGTGGGGACCATCTACCATCACGCGCGGCTAGGAGGATGGCGTGGCTGATCACCTGGTAACAAGTTCGCCGTTGGCAGAGCTACAAAATCAGTATGCGATTATCGATTTGAGTGGGGAAACCCGGGTTGTTGACCGCCTACAAGTCGCTGACGTCTTGAGCGGTAAATCGGGCGATGATCCTTCGTTTTATAAAAGATCGGATGCGACCATTTGGATGAAAAGGGTCCTTGAAACGCTGCCATACCCATGCGACCCGATCGCGGTAATCAGAAACTTCTGGGTAGACCCTCGGACCGTGGTTTATAAGGGCACGGCTTTTACGCCGCCCCCGTCATCGGCAACTGCATTGAACTTTTGGGTTGGCCCGAGCGAGCCAGATAGTCAGGGCAGTGCCACATTTATCCTGACGTATCTTTTGGACGTGATCTGTGGTGGCGACACCAACAGCTTTGACTATTTGATCCGCTATTTGGCGCACATGGTCCAACGCCCAGAAGAAAAGCCTGGTGTGATGCTGGTATTGTTGGGAAGGCAAGGTACAGGCAAAGGTATGTTCTTCAAACTGCTCCGTGCAATTTGGTCACGCACGACCTTATTGGTCACCGATGTCGATCAGGTTGTTGGGCGTTTTAATGCCTGTCTTGAACGTAACTATGCCGTGTGCATGGATGAGGCACTTTTTTCTGGCGACAGAAAAGCATTGGATCGGTTGAAGTCAATGATCACCGAGCCGCACATTAACATCGAGCAGAAGTACCAGCCGGCGCGCAGCATCGAGTCGGTACACCGGTTTTTTGCAGCCAGCAATCACGACCATTTCGCACACGTGGAGATGGATGACCGGCGATTTGTATTTTTCGCTGTCTCCGATATTCACCAGCAAGATGCAACGTATTTTTCAAAGCTTGTTTCAGAACTTCAAGATGCCACCTCCATTGGAGCGTTTGTTCATTATTTGCAAGGCCTTGACATCCGTTCTTTCAATGTCCGTAAAAAGCCCAATACCAGTCAGCATTTGCTACAAAAGATCAAGTCTCTACAAGGTGTTTCCAGGTATTGGTATGAAGTGCTGCTGGCAGGCGATTTGGATGCGGGGGTCAACCAGTTTGGTTCGGGAACTGGTTGGGCTTTACAGATATTCATACCTACGTCTGATTTAGTCAGGCACTACACGACCTTCAACAAGAACGCCCAGCGGCACCAAACAGTGCAGTCGGGAGATGTCTTGTCAACTATTCAGAAACTTTGCCCTTCTGCTGTAAGTTCCCGTCAGCTTTTCCAGCAAAGCGGTCAAGCAAACAAAGTTCAAAAACGAGGCCTTCAACTGCCCGATTTGGCCACCGCAAGATCCGAATTTGAGCGGGTGATTGGTGGGGCAATTCAATGGACATAACCAAACTGCGGCCGCAGATGGCAATTTGGCCGTCACTAGCCAGCAGTGCTGGCATGAGTTTCACTTTGATTGCTTTTGGGATTGATTGGATTTGCCACCCTTGCCACTGCTTTGAAGAAGATATCTTTGACAGTAACTCCAAAACATTTCCCAAACTCAGCGGCAAAGGTGGCAACCTGCCCGTTCATGGGGTGCTTGGAAAAATAAATTTTTCTTTCCCGTCAGACCCCCGTATTAGGGTGTTGGCCAATGTCTAAAGCTCGACCGGCACCAAATGTGTTTTTGACCCTCGGTGGTCGAGTTCAGTGCGTTCAGTGCCAGGCTACGTCGAAGAGAACAGGCCAACAGTGCCGTGCGCCCGCAATACAAGGGCACTATGTTTGCCGTTTCCATGGTGGCTTCTCAACTGGCCCTCAAACCCCAGAGGGACGACAACGTTGTGCCCGTGCCAGGTTCGTTAATGGCGAGGAGACTACCGCCACCCGCAAAGAACGTAGTTACGCCAGTGCACGCCTTGCTACGCTGGAGTCAATGGGACATGCACTAGGCATGATGACCGGTGCCAAAAAAACGCCAGGCAGAAAACCAATGGCGGCTGCACTAGCCTGCCCAGACCTTTTACATGTTCTAGCCTGGATCAAAACACAGTCCGGGTAAGTCGAACCGCGCTGCCCCTCTAGACGATCGCAAGATGAAAGCCAGATCAGAATCCGTATTTTTCTAGATATTCGTATTATGCTAAGCGACTGGGTGAAACTGCTTGACACGATCTTTTTCCCACCTTTGAGGCACTGATTATTCATTGCAGCGCAATACTTGATCAGTTTTTGGTCGTTGTCATCCACCACCCTGAACGAGTTAGGCACAGACGGCCCGACACCAACTAAGTTAGAGCCAGGGCCAGGAGCAAACCGGGATGTCAGACCTTTTTTTTGAAAAACCGATTCTCAACTCCCCGTATGAAATACCGACCCGCCACTGGGAGCTTGATGCATCTGGACAGCCCACACAGCAAATAGCGCACTCGCGCCGCCGAGCCGAGTTCATTACCCCGATTCCAAAGCCGCGCAAGCAAAAGGGCGGGACCAAGCAAGACTCCCTAGTTTTCGATGAGGGGCTTGGGCTTTCGACGCAAGATCAACGTTATGACCACACTGCCATCATCAACGCTGTCCGTGAAGAAGTGAACAAATGGCGCGAACTTCCTGACCCAAGTACTTGGCGTGTCACTCCTGAAACCGCTCGACTGCTGCAACACTGGCGGCATCACCCCTTCAGCGGTGTCCGCCCCTTCTTCTGCCAGGTCGAAGCGGTCGAAACGGTCATCTGGTTGACCGAGGTCGCACCACAAATCGGCAAAGCGGGGCAAGGTTTTATCGACCACTTGGCAAACGCCAATCTAGATGCAAACCCCGAACTGATGCGACTAGCCTTGAAATTGGCGACCGGGGCAGGCAAGACCACTGTTATGGCCATGTTGATTGCCTGGCAGGCCATCAACGCAGCCAGGCGACCCACAAGCAAAAAGTTCACTCACGGCTTTTTATTGGTGGCGCCTGGCCTCACTATCCGTGACCGTCTTCGCGTACTTCAGCCCAATGATCCAGACAGTTACTACGCAAGCCGTGAATTAGTTCCGAGCGACATGATGGAGGACCTGGCCCGCGCCAAGATCGTCATCACCAACTACCACGCCTTCAAGCTACGCGAACGGGTCGAACTGTCTAAGGGTGGAAGGATGCTGCTGGAAGGGCGCACAGGCGAGGCGCTAAACACTCTCGAAACCGAAGGCCAGATGATCCAACGGGTCATGCCTGACCTCATGGGCTTGCAGAACATCATGGTCATCAATGATGAGGCCCACCACTGTTACCGCGAAAAGCCTGGCGACCTGGACGATGACCTAAAAGGTGACGAAAAGAAGGAGGCTGAGGAGAACAACCAGGCTGCCCGGCTGTGGATTTCTGGGCTTGAAGCTGTCAACCGCAAGCTCAAAGTGGCCCGAGTGGTTGATTTGTCGGCCACCCCATTTTTCCTGCGCGGTTCCGGCTACGCAGAGGGTACTTTGTTCCCTTGGACCATGAGCGACTTCTCACTGATGGATGCGATCGAGTGTGGCATCGTCAAACTACCGCGCGTACCAGTCTCTGACAATATCACAACGGACGAAATGCCCATGTTCCGCAACCTGTGGGATCACATCGGCAAGAAGATGCCGAAAAAAGGGCGTGGCAAAGCCGAAGGCCTTGATCCCATGGACCTGCCGGTGCAACTGCAAACAGCTTTGCAGGCGCTGTATGGTCACTACGAGCAGACCTTTAGGCTGTGGGAAGAGGCTGGCATCAAGGTTCCCCCATGTTTCATCGTGGTGTGCAACAACACGGCCACCTCCAAGCTGGTTTATGACTACATCTCAGGCTTCACCCGCACCAACCCAGACGGCAGTGAATCCCAAACTGCTGGGCGCTTGCCCCTCTTCCGCAACCAAGATGAACACGGCAACGAACTGGGGCGCCCGCGCACGTTGTTGATCGACAGCGAACAACTAGAGTCAGGCGAGGCGCTGGATGAAAAGTTTCGGGCAATGGCAGGTCCTGAGATCGAACGCTACCGCCGGGAAATTGTTGAACGCACACGGGATGCACAAGCTGGTCAGAACATCACAGACCAAGAATTGTTACGAGAGGTGATGAACACCGTCGGCAAGGCTGGCCGTTTGGGTGATTCCATTCGCTGCGTAGTCTCCGTCTCCATGTTGACTGAGGGGTGGGATACCAACACCGTGACCCACGTGCTGGGTGTCAGAGCATTTGGCACTCAGTTGCTGTGCGAGCAGGTCATTGGCCGCGCGCTACGCCGACAGTCATATGACCTGAACGAGGAAGGTCTCTTCAACGTTGAATACGCCGACGTACTCGGCATTCCTTTTGACTTTGCCGCTAAGCCAGTAGTCGCGCCACCACAACCCCCGCGAGAAACCATACATGTCAAAGCAGTTCGCCCTGACCGCGACTCACTAGCGATACGTTTCCCGAGGGTGCTTGGCTACCGTGCGGAACTCCCCGAAGAACGACTGACCGCCGTTTTTGGTGATGACTCTTACATGGAACTCACCCCTGAACTGGTCGGTGCTACCGCCACTACTAACTCCGGCATCATTGGTGCGGGTGTAAACCTCACCCTGCAACACACCAAAGACGTTCGCCCATCGCAGGTTGTGTATGAGTTGACCTCGCATCTGGTTAACACCAAGTGGCGCGATGGCAATGGCGACCCGCAACTTCACCTGTTTGGCCAACTCAAACGCATAGCCCGCCAATGGCTAGACGAATACCTGGTCTGTAAGGGCGGAACGTATCCAGCACAGTTGGTCTACAAAACCCTGGCTGACCAAGCCTGCGAGAAGATCACCGCTGGCATTACGAGGTCACTGGTCGGTAGCAACCCCATCAAGGCTGTGCTTGATCCGTACAACCCAACGGGTAGCACAGCCAACGTCAACTTCAACACCTCGAAGACAGAGCGATACGAAACAAGCAGCCAGCACTGCCACGTTAACTGGGTGATTCTAGACAGCGATTGGGAGAGCGAGTTTTGCCGTGTGGCTGAGTCCCACCCCAAGGTACGGGCCTATGTGAAAAACCACAACCTGGGCTTCGAAGTGCCGTACAGGTTCATGGCCGAATCACGCAAATACAGGCCCGACTTCATCGTTTTGGTGGACGACGGCAAAGGTAAAGATGATCCACTGCACTTGATCGTCGAGATCAAAGGGTTCAGGGGTGAGGATGCCCGGGTGAAGAAAGAGACGATGGACGTCTACTGGATACCGGGAGTCAACAACCTCGGCACCCATGGACGATGGGCGTTTGCCGAATTTACGGATGTTTGGCAGATCGAAGCGGACTTTGCCGCCAAAGTGGCAGGTGAATTTAACAAGATGATTGAGCAAGCAGGCACGATGCCGACTCAAGGGAAGAACTGAACATGGCGACCCAAAACCACAAGACTGTCGATGCGTTCAAACACGACGAAGCTAAACGCAAGAACATTCCATCGGCAGAACAACAGTCTTTTGTGCAACGCGACCAGCAAGACGTTAAACAGGTCCGCTACCCGCGCAATACTGACCTTGACCCACAACTGATGTGGCGTGGTAAGGACGAGCAGGATTGGAGTGATTTGGTAGTTAACGCGCCACCGCTTTACATCCAGGAAAAGGTACACCCAAAAGCATTGATCGACGAATTACTTAGGGAGTCTCGTGAAAGCGAGCATGTAGCAGGCCAAATCACTGCTGATCTATTCTCAGACTTCAACGGTATACCCAAGGATGCCGATAAGACCGAGTTCTACCAGCATGATCAAAACTGGACGAACCGGATGATTCTGGGGGATAGCCTCCAGGTCATGGCTAGTCTTGCCGAGCGTGAGGGTCTGCGTGGTCAAGTGCAGTGCATTTACTTCGACCCGCCCTACGGCATCAAGTTCAACAGCAACTTCCAGTGGTCAACGACCAGTCGTGATGTTAAGGATGGCAACGCTGATCACATCACCCGTGAACCAGAGCAGGTCAAAGCCTTTCGTGACACATGGCGTGACGGCATTCACTCCTACCTAACGTACTTGCGTGACCGCCTTACTGTGGCAAGAGACTTATTGACAGAATCAGGCTCAATCTTTGTGCAGATTGGTGACGAGAATGTTCACAGAATTCGTGTATTGCTTGATGAGGTGTTCGGTGATGAAAATTTCTTTTCGCAGATCACCTTAAAGAAGTTGTCGCCTCTTGGCACTGGAGGCATGGCAAATGTTACGGACAATATTCTTTGGTATGCAAAATGCAAGCCGAAAATTAAATTTCGACCGATTTTTGATTCAAAAGCAAAAGGCTCTGAATCCCGCTACGACTACGTTGAGTTACCGGATGGAACACGTCGGAAATTGACGGCCGAGGAAGAGTCAAATCTAGAATCACTGCCTAAGGACTGGAAGATTTATTGCCCGCAGGGAATGCTTTCATCAGGGTACACGCCCACTTGCATGTTTGATTTTGAATTCCAAGGGTATCCAGTTAAGAAAAACAAAAAAAGTTGGCGGACCAATCGAACTGGTATTGAGACCTTAATTAAGGCAAACCGACTTGTCTTGCATGGCACATTGCCATATTTTGTCGCCTTTCATGCTGACAATCCGCTTTCAACTATGAGCAACATATGGACTGACTCGGGTTCCGCGAGTACCTCATATGAAAAGATATACGTTGTACAAACCTCCACTCGTCAAATCCAGAAATGCATATTGATGGCTTCAGACCCCGGTGATCTTGTGCTTGATCCGACCTGTGGCTCAGGTACAACTGCGACCGTCGCGGAGCAGTGGGGACGTCGTTGGATCACCATTGACACTTCGCGAGTTGCATTGGCTCTAGCTCGATCCCGCATCATGGGTTCTCGATACCCGTATTACCTTTTAGCGGATTCACGGGAAGGGCAATTAAAAGAAGCAGAAGTAACGCGTAAAGCAGCAAGCTCTCAACCTACTCGAGGAAACATTAATCACGGATTTGTGTATGAGCGTGTTCCTCATGTGATGCTTAGTTCTATTTCTGGAAACTCAGAGGTTGATGTAATTTGGGACGCATGGCAATTAACACTAGAGCCTTTACGGGAAAAATTAAATGAACTATTGATGAAATCCTGGAAGGAGTGGGAGATACCCCGCGAAGTGGAGTCGAAATGGCCTGATGCGGTAAAGAAAATTCATTCTGACTGGTGGCAGGCTCGTATCGCACGGCAGCAGGAGATCGACAAGTCCATTGCAGCCAAGGCCGAGTTTGAATATCTCTATGACAAGCCCTACGAAAACAAGAAGGCTGTTCGTGTAGCCGGCCCCTTTACGGTGGAAAGTCTGAGTCCTCACCGCACGCTAGGGGTTGATGAAGACGATGAACTAATCGATGCGGTCCGAGAGCAGCAGGGTGAGTACGGTGCTAACCAAAATTTTGAGCAGATCATTCTTGAGAACCTGAAATCCGCTGGAGTGCAGCAGGCGCACAAGGAAGATCGCATAACGTTCATGTCGTTGGTGCCCTGGCCTGGCACACTGGTTTGTGCGGAAGGTCGATACTTTGAAGGTGGTGAAGACACGGGTCAAGAGCGCCGAGCAGCCATTTTTATTGGTCCAGAGTTCGGTACTGTTCAACGTGCAGATTTGGTCGAAGCAGCCCGAGAAGCGGCCGATGCTGGTTTTGATGCCCTGATTGCCTGCGCCTTCAACTATGAGGCGCACGCCACCGAGTTCAACAAGTTAGGCCGTATCCCAGTATTGAAGGCACGCATGAATGCCGATCTGCACATGGCCGAAGACCTCAAGAACACAGGCAAAGGAAACCTCTTTGTCATCTTCGGTGAGCCTGATATCACTGTGCTGGATGAGCCTGATGGGCGCATTCGCGTGAAGGTCAACGGTGTTGATGTGTTCAAACCGCAAACCGGCGAAGTGGTCAGTGACAGTGCAGATGGGATAGCCTGCTGGTTCATTGACACCGACTACAACGAAGAGAGCTTCTTCGTGCGGCACGCCTATTTCTTGGGTGCGAACGACCCCTACAGTTCTTTGAAGACTACGCTCAAGGCCGAGATCAACGCGGATGCCTGGGCCACACTGAATAGTGACACCTCGCGCGCTTTTGATAAACCCAAGAGTGGTCGTTTCGCAGTCAAGGTGATCAACCACTTGGGTGATGAAGTCATGAAGGTATTCAAGGTCGCATGACCTTGGCGAATCGGGGCTGACCATGGAATTCCGTATTGCAGACACCTTCACCGACAGCTTAGCTCGTTTGACAACGGATGAGCAAAAAGTGGCTAAGACCACTGCATTCGACATGCAGATGAACCCGATCAGCCCGGGGTTGAATTTTCACAAGCTGGAGAAGTGCAAGGATAAAAATTTTTGGTCGATCCGTGTGAATGATGACATCCGAGTCATCGTCCACAAGACTAGCAACAGCTTGATGCTTTGCTACGTAGATCATCATGACAAGGCTTATCGTTGGGCTGAGCGTCGAAAACTGGAAACACACCCAAAGACGGGCGCAGCACAGTTGGTTGAGGTGCGCGAAAGAGTAGAAGAAATTCGTGTTCCCGTGTACGTTCACGAAAGTACGCCAGTAGATCGACCGGTACAGCCGCCACCTTCGTCCGCCCAAAAGCATGTGCCCGTATTTGTGGGCCACAGTGAGGACGAGTTGTTGTCCTATGGTGTTCCCCCAGAGTGGTTGGCAGACGTCATGGTTGCCGACGAGGACTCTCTGTTGGAGTTGGTTTCGCATCTGCCTTCAGAGGCGGCCGAAGCCTTGCTAGAACTAGCCGTTGGCCGGACACCGCAGAAACCTGAGCCTGTGCCCACTGGTGCTGATCCGTTCAGCCACCCAGATGCCCAGCGCCGCTTCCGCGTCATGAACGACGTAGACGAGTTAGAACGCGCCTTAGCTTTCCCTTGGGATAAGTGGACAACATTTCTGCACCCTGCCCAGAGGCAATGGGTAGAACGTGACTACAGCGGCCCAGCACGTGTGTCTGGTTCGGCTGGCACCGGCAAAACAATAGTGGCCTTGCACCGTGCTGTGTTCCTGGCCCGCCGCAATCCCGATGCCAGGGTACTCCTGACAACATTCTCTGACACGCTAGCAAACGCCTTGCGCCAAAAACTGCACAGACTGATCAGTAATGAGCCCCGGTTGGCTGAGCGGCTGGAAGTTCACGCCATGAACGCTGTGGGACTGAGGTTGTACGAGAAGCATTTTGGTTCTCCAAAAATGCTTAGCCTCGATCAACTGCAAAAGTGCCTGAAGGCCGAATCGACCAAGATGCAAGGTTTCAAGTTCAGCGCAGGTTTCGTGCTCAGCGAATGGGATGACCTCGTAGACACCTGGCAGTTGAAATCTTGGGAACAGTATCGTGATGTTAAGCGGCTGGGCAGGAAAACCCGACTGAGCGAGCCGCAGCGGCAGATGCTTTGGCAAGTATTTGATGGCGTCTTGCGCCAGATGCAAGATACAGGAACAGTCACGATGGCCGGCGTTTTCTCGAGGCTTGCCGATGTGCTGAGTACACGGCCATCCCCAGTATTCGATCACGTTGTTGTAGATGAAGCGCAGGACATCAGCGTTTCGCAATTGCGTTTCCTGTCAGCGATTGCAGGGCAAAGACCAAATGGTCTCTTTTTTGCTGGGGACCTTGGGCAACGTATTTTCCAAACCCCATTTTCGTGGAAATCTGTTGGGGTTGATGTACGCGGGCGGTCAAGGAACCTGACTGTGAACTACCGCACATCACATCAAATTCGGATGCAAGCCGATCGATTGCTCGGGCCTGAGGTTGCAGATGTTGACGGCAACGTAGAAAGCCGCAAAGGCACAGTATCTGTTTTCAACGGCCCAGCCCCTTTGGTCAAAGGTTATAAATCAGATAGCGCGGAGATAGAGGCTGTGGGCGACTGGATCAAGTCGATGATCGCAGAAGGGGTATTGCCAAACGAGATGGCTGTATTTGTTCGTTCACAATACCAGATTGAACGCGCTATAGCCGCCTGTGAATATGCTGGGTTGGCGTTCACTGTGTTGGACGAGAGGGTGACGACAGCACCCAGTGCGGTATCTATCTCCAACATGCATCTTGCCAAGGGTCTGGAGTTCCGTGCGGTGGCCGTCATGGCATGTGACGACGAAGTTGTTCCGCTTCAGGAGCGGATCGAATCCATCACGGATAACGCTGACTTGGAGGAGGTCTACAACACCGAGCGCCACCTGCTCTATGTGGCATGCACACGCGCCAGAGACCACTTACTAGTCAGTGGCGTGGAGCCTACATCAGAGTTTCTGAATGATTTCGTCACCACGCATGACGCATAAAAAAGTAATTTATTACTTGCCTGGTGCTGGCGGGCAACTATCCCCTGGCCTTGGGCAAGGGTTGATGCAACTGGGTTTTGGTGTGACTGGGCGTGAAACTCGGGGCGAATTCAGAGGTCTTGGGTTTGACGAGCAGCTAAGGGTAATTCGAACCGATTTACAAGATCATTTTTGGAATGAAGATTCGCAGATTGTTTGCAACTCATTTGGTGCATATTTGTTCTTGCATGCACAAACTGAGTTGCCACCATTTATCGGACGTGTGCTGTTACTGTCGCCCATAGTAGGTGACTTCGCAAGCGAAGAGACGGGCACCACATTTTCACCCCCGAGGCCCACTAGATTGCGTGAACTAGCGGAGGCTGGGGCGTTTAATGTTCCCAAAAACTGTGAAATTCATGTTGGTGAACATGATTGGCAAAGCGTTCCAAAGAGTGTGCAGCACTTCGGCCACTTAACTGGGCTATCGGTAAACGTCGTGCCTGGTCGGGGCCACGACCTGGGTAAGGACTATGTGGGAGCACTTCTGGAGCGTTGGCTGAAACGCTAGTCTCTTCTCATTCAAACCAGTGATTTGAAATTTTGCTCAGCGTTCGAGTAAAACACACTACGCATGTACTCTGGAGGGACCCAAACGAAATTGGGGGGGTGGGGGTAGGGTG
>JACCDX010301633.1_pt1 | contig 16087 bp, 33 predicted proteins | sample 7449681 | NCBI WGS metagenome assembly JACCDX01 (sample SAMN15323450, study PRJNA562643) | freshwater metagenome | isolation source: river surface water | place: USA:Blue River Watershed | collected 2017-08-18 | reverse complement strand
TCAGACTTTACAATTACTGGAGATGCAGAAAATCCTGCTGTATTAATTAGAATTTATAGAGATGGAAAGCCAACAGATACTTTGGTTGGACACAGAATGAATACTTTAACTGCTGTTGGAAAATCAGAAGATGGTGTAATTGGAAATGATGATACACCAAATACAAGACCACACAGTATGGAAGAGTGCGATGATGAAAATTGTCCACAACATATGAGTAAGCGTGAATATACAGAAAGAGAAAGACAGTCTTTAGCCCGTAGAGATATGGCACTTCCAGATGGATCATTCCCAATTGCTACAGTTTCAGATTTAAGAAATGCGATTCAATCAGTTGGACGTGCATCAAACTATTCAAAAGCTCGTAACCATATTATTCGTAGAGCAGAAGCCCTTGGTCGTACAGATTTGCTTCCAGAAGAATGGAAACCAAAGTCTGCACAGAAAGCATTTGAAATGACAAAAAGAGATGTGTCTGATATTGATTTAAAACCAACAGAGTCAATGGCTGCAAATGCTCGTAGAGGCTTAGAGTTAAGACGTAAATTTGGTAGGGGTGGAACAGCAGTTGGTGTTGCTCGTGCTCGTGATTTAATGAATCGTTCAGACTTAAGTCCAGAGACTGTTGCAAGAATGTATTCATTCTTTTCAAGACATGAGGTTGACAAGAAAGGTAAAGACTGGGATAACGCAGAGCGTCCATCAAATGGTAAGATTGCGTGGCTTTTATGGGGCGGAGATTCTGGATACGCATGGGCAAAACAAAAATGGAGTGCTATTCAAAATGCAAGAGCATCAAAAAATGATGAAACTTGGAAAGACTCTCCATTCTCATTTTATAAATAACTAGGAGTTTATATAATGAAACTTTCTCTTGTTCAAAAACTATCAATTTATCTTGTTTCACTTAATCTTATTTCAATAAGTTCTTTGGTAGTTTTTAAAGAGATTCAAAGACTAAGTGGTAAGTATGAATCACAGTTATTAAATAGAGAAAGTCAGATGCAAAAGCAGGTAAAAAGGGGAATTGTAAAGGTTGCTATATATAAAAATACTGCATACTGGGTATTAAATAATGTAATATATAGAGCAGAAATTGATGAGTACGGAAATATAAAACATGAAAATGCTGAAGAAATAGACGTATTCAAACTATCTGAAAAAGAAGTTAATAATCTTTTAACAATATTGGATAGTATAAGTAGCTAGTGTCTAATTTGACAAGGGAATAATAAATAGGTATAATTGTAGTTCAAGAAAGGGACTATTATGATTATTGTTGTAGAGGGTACAAAGACCTTCTCTGACTATGAAATTTTTATGAGGGCAATGACTGTTGCTTTGTCAACCCCAAATGAAACAAATGAGATACAGGTATGGTCTCTTGGTCCACATAAAATTAATAGTTTTACTGCAGCATTTTGTAACTCTGCTGAAAATTATCTAAAGTCAAAAGGCTTTAAAGTTTCTTTTTCAAAAATAAATACAGAATACGTTAGACACCATATTGATTTTGTAAATTATTATGCATACTTTAGTTTGCCAAAAGAGCCACTATCAAAGTTTGCAGTATATATGCAACAACAAGAAACGGTTGAGACAGGAATTTTTAGATACTAATATGAGTTTGAATACTTGGTCACTTATTTTATTTGGTGCAAATATATTTTTTTATTTATCAATGGTTTTAGCAATAGCAACCAGGTCAACCCCTGGAAAGTTAGCACTAATGATATCTTCTTGGATTGCATATCAGGTAGTAACTCTATGGTATGGCATATCTACAAAGCAACTTGGTTTTATATTAATGTTTATTTTTCAAATTATTGTAAGCATAGCTACACTAATTATTAGTACAGAAAGACCTATTGATGAAGATATCTGATTTAAATGAAATGGAATCTATTGTTGAATCTCATCCACTTTTAAAATGGGATGGATGGAATGTTGTTTATTTAGAACAAGATGATATGGCATATATGAACAAAGATGCTGTATTTGAAGATGATAAGTGGCATAAGAAGACAGTATATAAGTTTGAGAATAATCATTGGCATATCCCTAAAAATGTATTAAGGAAGGGAAATGTATAAGTTTGATCATAAAGCTCTATGTTTAAATATGGATACAAATTTATTTTTTGATACATATGAAGAAGATAGGGAAGTTGCAAAAAAAGTTGACCTACTTTGTATAAAGTGCCCTGCTCAAAGACAATGCTTAGCTTACGGCGTAAGTAATGAAGAGTGGGGAGTTTGGGGTGGAGTTTATTTAGAGGGTGGAAAGATATCTAAAGAATTTAATAGTCATAAGACACAGAACGCATGGTTTGATGTCTGGGCTGGTGCGACCATGGAGAAAAGCTAATGTATACAGAACAGATGAGAAAAGCAGTAAGAGAATTAAAGCCACCAAAAGATTTTGAAATTGGAATAGCAGACTACGGTCAATTCTTAACTATCCAATTTTATGAAAGCCACTGGAGACACTTAAGTGATCCAGAAAGACTGCGTTGCATAAAGTATATGAATGCAGTAAAAACAAGACTAGAATTACTGGGTGCAAGAGTATCTCTTGACCCAATTCTAGATGTTAAATATAATGATGATAGAAAGATATAAGTAGGAGAAAAAATGGCTACCACAATCACAGTAGTTGGTAACTTGGTAAAAGACCCTGAAAAAAAGGATCTTGGATCAGGTAAAGTATTGGCTAAGCTTCGTTTAGCTAGTACAGAAAGAGTGCAAGATCAGAGTGGCAACTGGAAAGATGGAGAAACCGCTTTCTATGATGTTGTTTGCTGGAGAAGTCTTGCAGAGAATGTTGCCTCAAGTTTGACAAAAGGTAATAGAGTAATTGTTCATGGTAAATTAAAGTATCGTGAATTTGATCGCAAAGATGGTACAAAGGGTAATGCCTTTGAGATTGATGCAACAGAAATTGGGCAGTCATTAACATTTAAGAAATCTGCTTTTTCTAATAAAACTAACACAAATGTTGTAAATGATGTAGTTAGTATCGCCCAAGAACAAGAAGATCCTTGGGCATAGCTTAGATATAGGCTCCCTCAAACATGCTGGGGGAGCCTATACTTGACAAAATAGAGAGTTTTTGGTAAAGTATATTATGCCTATTTATGCGTATTCATGTGAGTCATGTGAAGAAGTAAAGGAAATTAGTAAGGGTATGGAAGATCCACACCCAGAAAAATGTCCAGACTGTGGCAACAATATTAAAAGAGTATTTAATGTTGCTGGTATTCAGTTTAAAGGCAAAGGCTTCTATAAGACAGGCGGATAATCGTGCAAGTATTTTTACCAGAAAACAGCTTTGCTGACTGTGCAAAAGTTCTTGATCAAAAGCGTTTAGTGAAACAATTGCTTGAAGGTCGTCAAATTATGAGTATTCTTGCAAATGAATCACCAGGTGGTGCATGGAGAAATCATCCTGCTGTAAAAATGTTTGTTGGTTATGAAGCATCTCTATACAACTATCTTAAAGCTATTAGAAATGAAATGGATTTAAGAGGGTATAAGTGGGAAAATAACTGGAATGTTATTAAAGATACCTATAAAAGAAACTTTTCTAATCAGGATAAAAACAAAAATCCTGACTGGATGAATGATTATAGATGGGTAAAGGTAATGGTCACACATAGAGGACGACTTTATGAAAAAGCACCAGAACTATATCCACAATATAAAAAAGAGTCAGAATATTTTAATGATTATGTATGCTGTCCAAATAAGTGCACATACTACTGGGTAACTCACAAGGAAGGTAAATAAATGGATATGCATGAATGTTATCAATGTGATTCCACTTTTGAAGACATTTTAGATTTAATTGCACACCTTAGAGAAAATCATGGTGATAAGTAATGACATGTATTGCTGCTATTGTTAAAGATGGCGTAGTTCACATGGGTGGAGATTCTGGTGGAGTTGATACTGAGGGTGGTGCTATAGCACTGTTTAATGATAAAAAAGTTTTTGTTAGAAAAGGGTATCTGATCGGATACTCTGGAAGTTACATATATGGAAAAATGCTACAACATGTTTTTGATCTACCAGATATTCCAAATGGACTGTCATCATCTGATTCAATTGAAAAATTTATGAATGGTGTAGTAATGCCATCATTAAGAAAGCAATCTAAAGCCATGGAATTGTCGTCTGAGGAATTAGATTTTGATTGTTTATTTGGAGTAAGAGGTCATCTATATCTTGTGTCAAATGATTTTGCAGCACTTGAGCCATCGCAAGGATTTTTAGCAGTTGGAAGTGCAGAACATTTAGCACTTGGATCTCTTCATACTACACAAACGTGGAAAGATCCAATTAAAAGAATTAATGCAGCATTAGTTGCTGCTGCAGAATATTCAACTGCAGTATTGCCACCATTCACAATAATTTCAAAGTAGGAAAAATGTCTGACGATTATCATTACTATAAAGAACAAATGAGAGAACTAGAAAATGGTAGAGAGTTTATAAGAAAATCAACTCTTGGCACTGTTTTAAATAAATTAAATTGGCTAAAAGAAAATGGCGGAACAATAGATCACGCTATTGAATATGTAATTATGGAGATGAGAAAATGATTCAAAAAGTATTAAGATATGCAGAGAAAATTGGTTTAGATAAAGAAGAGCTATTAGATTTAACAGTAGTAGAAGCTTTAGCAAAGATTGAAGAAACAAATACAATGTGGAAACTATATACAGAAGAGGTAGGCAAATAATGGATTTCTTTGAATGGCGTGATTATGGTATTGAAAAAGGTTGGATTTCTGATCCATTCTGCAATACACACGTTGGAGACCCTTTCATGTCTGATGAAGAGGCACAAGAATGGGAAGAAGGCGGAGATCCCTGTATGGTAGTATTTAAAATATTTGAAGATAATATAGATACTAGACTTGAATCTCACTAAGGTATAATTATAAAATGAGTAATTTTGTTGATATTAAAGTAGTAGGTTGTGGCGGTGGTGGTACTAACGCTGTAAATAGCATGATAAACCAAGGATTATCAGGTGTTGAATTTATCGCTATTAATACAGATGCACAAGCGTTATTGCCAAGCTTAGCTGATGTAAAAATTGATATTGGCAAAGAAAGAACTAAAGGTCTTGGTGCAGGTGCAGATCCAAATGTTGGAAGACTTGCTGCAAAAGATAGTGTCCATGAAATTACTGAAGTAGTTCAGGGTGCAGATGTAGTATTTGTTACTGCAGGTATGGGTGGTGGAACTGGAACTGGATCAGCCCCAATTGTTGCTAATTGTGCAAAAAAATCTGGAGCACTTACTGTTGGAGTAGTAACTACACCATTTGGTTTTGAGGGCAAAAAAAGAATGAATAATGCTCTTGAAGGTATTGAAAACTTTAAAAAAGAAGTAGACACATTAATTGTTATTCCAAATGAAAATTTAATTCAAATGTTAGATCCAGATATTTCAATGGAAGATGCCTTTAAAGAAGCAGACAATGTATTATTAAAGGCTATTGCAGGTATATCAGATTTAATTACTACACCTGGTCAAATTAATATTGACTTTGCGGACATTAAAAGGGTGATGAAAGATGCTGGATCAGCATTTATGGGGATTGGATATGCTGATGGTGAAGATCGTGCATATGCTGCAGGTAATCAGGCAATTACAAGTCCAATTCTTGACGTTGACTTAAATGGTGCAACAGGAGTTTTAATTTCAATTGCATCATCTGGACAAATTAAAATGCAAGAAGTAAACGCAATTGCATCATTAGTTTCAGATAAGGCACATGAAGATGCTGATATAATATTTGGAACAGTGCTAGACGAAGATCTTGAAGAAGGAATTTTGGTAACTGTTGTAGCGACAGGATTTTCAAGTGAATAAAATTATAGTTGCAATAACTACTATTATTGAACCAGAAAGAACAATAAATTTATTAGATAAATATTTGTTAGATTCAGAAATTGAAAAGGTTTGGATATTTGATAATGGTCATAAAGAAGATGGGGCAAAGTATTTAATTGAAGAATGCTCTAAAAGAGAAAGATCTTTGTATGTTGATACAAGAGGTCTAACATTGGCACAGCAATGGAACAAGGCAATATTAGATGCAGAACAAATAGATGCATTATTAATAATTTCAAATGACGACATTGAAATATTTGGAAATGTTGGAAAAGAATTAGCAGAAGTTTTAGTTTCAGATAGTCGTATTGCAATTACATATCCTGTACCTAAAATATCTAATAGTAAACCACAAGAAACTAAGGGCACATATGGAGACTATGGTATGCGTGGTGACTGTTTTATGATAAAGCCAAAACTATTTAAAAACATGCTTGTTGATGAAAGATTTACATATTGGGGTCTTGATGATGATCTTGCACAAAATGCTACAAAAAATGGATATAAACAATTTAGAGTTCATAAGTGTGCAATGCAAAGTGATATGCAAGGGACAAGCTCAACAGAAGAATTTAGCTGGATGTTAAATTCAAGATCAGATGATGTAAAGTTGCTAAAAGATAAGTGGAATGTTAAAAGATGATAGGACTAATTCCAGCTTCTGGAAAGGCAACTAGATTTAATGGTTTGCCAAAGTTCTCCCTACCTTGTGACACTGATAGTACATCTTTAATTAAAAGACAAGTTAATCAAATGCTTCCATATGTAGATAAAGTTGTAGTATGTACATCTTTAAAGTGGAAAGATTTAGTTGAGTCTTTTGATTTAGACGCTGACCTAACAATTGTTGAACCATCTACAATGAATGGTGCGATTTTTGAAATGGTAGATAGATATGATTCTGATTCTTATTTAATTGGTATGGCAGATGTATATTTTAAAGATGAAAACCCATATGAAAAACTATCAAAATATACAAAAGAGTATTTGATAACAGTAGCCTGTTGGGAAATAGATGAAGTTTTACAAGGCAAAGTTGGACAGGTTGAATTGGTAGAAAATAAAATATTAGATCTACAAGATAAGCAACCAAATTGTTTATACCCACATATGTGGGGTGCCATAGGCTTAAAAAAAGAAGTATTGCACGAAATATATAGGACTGACCCACACCTAGGAACACTTTTAATAAAAGAAATATATGATAATTTTAACAATCATTATGCATTCAAGGTAGATGGAAAGTATTTTGATGTTGGGTCAATGGTAAACTATAAGAACTTATTGAATAATTTGGAGATATAGTGCAAAAAGAATTAGATAAAATTGAAAAGCTTTTTGAAAAGTTTGCAACTACAACAGAGACATATTCACAACTTGGACAGGATGTATTAGCTTTATTTTGCTTTAATAAAAATCCAGGATATTTTGTTGAATTTGGTGCATGTGATGGAATAATTATGTCTAATACATTTTTATTAGAAACATACCATGGTTGGAATGGAATTCTTGTAGAGCCAGTTCCATACTACAACAGAGTATTGAGAAATAAAAGAGACTGCATAATTATTGATGATGTATGTGTATCAGATAAAAGTAATGAAATTGTAAAATTTTTGGCAGTTAGAGATTTTCAATGTGTTTCAGGTATGCAAAGTGATGCATTTAAAGATACTTGGGGTACTATTAGAAAAAATAATGGTGAAACTTATGATGTTAAAACAGTATCATTAAAAGATTTATTAGATAATAATAATGCTCCAGAATATATTGAATTCCTGTCAATAGATACAGAGGGTTCAGAATTTAAGATATTAAACGCATATGATTTTTCAAGAACATTTGGACTAATAACTGTTGAACATAATCATACAGAAAATAAAGTTCCAATTGAAAATTTATTAAAAGAAAAAGGTTATATACATATCCTTGAAAATAAGTCAAGGCATGACTCTTGGTTTGTATCACAGGAAGTATTTAATGAATTAGTTAGTAGAAGGTTATAATGTTTAAAGATATTGACTATAATAGACATTTTGTTATTGGTACCCCACTAGTTGGATGGAAAGCTGATAAGGGAGAGCACCTTGCTTGGATTGAACATAGGCACGAGATAATTAAAAAGTTTCCAAATGTAAAGTTTTTTGCAGCATTTGAACTAGATAGTCGTGGACTAGAGCCTTTTCAATCAGTAATAAATGCACTAAAAGAGGTAAATGGAGATTACTGGACATATACAATAAACGACATGGAAGAAACAGTAACTTCAACAAATAGATGGATTAGGATTGAAACTGGTAGAAATTTAATTAGGGATTTTTCTCAAAGATATAGAGTAATGTCTGGACATCACTGGGGAGAAGACTGTACTGAACAAAACTATGGGTTAGTAAATTATGACGCTATTCTTTACGTTGATTCAGATATATATGTTGATACAAATATAATAGAAAAATTATTTGAAGTAGATCATCCAATTGTTAGTGTTGGGGTACCTGCGTATGGATTAAGTGGTCCAGTAGTAAATTCAAATCCAAGAATAGAAGAGCATTGGAATACAGCAGGTATGTTGTTAGTAAATGCACCAGCCTTTTATGACCTACCATGGTCACATAATGCTATGTTAAATTTAAGTGACGATCCAACATTTCAGCATCATGCAGTTAGACTTGGATACGGTCAAACTTGGGTAAGAAAAGATATATCTGCAAAACATATGGGACAACTTGTAGCTGTAGAAAGTAGAAAGATTCCAAAAAGAAGTGTATAAATATTTAATAACTGGTGGTTCAGGATCTCTTGGAAAAGAAATATGTAAATCTCTTTTGTTAAACTCTGACACAGGAGAAGTCATAATGTATTCAAGAAATGAAACAAAGCAGTTTGAATCTTCAATGGAAATAAAAGATGAAAGAGTAAAGTATATTATTGGAGACATAAAAAATTACGACTCTCTGTTTACTATAATGAAAGATATAGATTATGTTTTTCATACTGCTGCAATAAAACATATAGACTTAGCTGAAAAAAGTCCTGATGAAACTATAAAAGTAAATGTAGTTGGAACTACAAATGTTATAAACTGTGCAATTCAAAATGGTGTAAAAAAGGTATTATTTATATCAACTGATAAAGCCTGTCTTCCAACTAGCATATATGGTGTAAGTAAATTACTTTCTGAGAAAAATGTTATTCTTTCAAACGGTTTATCAAATACTAAATTTTCTGTTGTAAGATTTGGAAACCTAATTGGGAGTAATGGTTCTATCTTTCAAAAATGGAAGTTTTTAAAGGAAAATAACGAAAAAATACCTGTAACGCATAAGGGCATGACTAGATTTTTTATTAAGTCTGATAAGGCTGCTGAGTGGGCTACGTCATTTATGGACAACATGTCTGGTGGTGAAATATTTGTACCAAAAATGAAGAGTGCAAATATATATGAAATTGCTAGATCTTTAGTTGATGAATCTATGATAGAGGTAGTTGGATTAAGAGCAGGGGAAAAGTTAAGTGAAGACATACTCTCCACCTTTGAACTTGGCACGGTAAAAGATTATGGAAAATACTATATACTAATTAACGATAATAATACTAATAATTTTTCGTATAATAGTACTAGTAATAAAGAATGGTACTCATTTGAAGAAATGAAAAAGTTCTTTTAATTTTCCTTAGGATGGGAAACGACCTAGACAAGTCGCTAAACTGTCTTTTTGTTATGCCGAATGCTATTTTTTAAAGAAATGGTATAATGGTTTATGTTAGTTTTATTATTAAACTAGCAAGGGACAGAAAGGATAATTGAAAAGAAAAAGATTAAGATTATTGGCAAATCTACCAATATTTTTATTCATGGCAGTATGGATTGTAGTGCCTTCTTTTTCAATACCTGCACAAGCTGCCGCTGCACCGTGTGATACATATCAAGTAAATGGTGGAGACGAAGCCTTTTTAATGAATTTAAATACCCCACTAGAATTTGGGGGAACTGTCTATAATGGAAATGTATATGTAAGTCCTAAAGGAACAATTACTTTTGGTCAGGGAGACTATACTTTTTGGGATTATCCTGCAACACCATCTATATCAATAGGGTCTTGGGACTATCATGCTTTTCCAAATACAACTTCATCTAATGGATGGAATCCAGGATGGGGTATAGGAAATGATTTATATGTAAGATATGGATCTACAACAACTTCTATATGTGTTGACTGGAAGGTATTGCCATGGGGACAAAGTTCAGGCAATCCAGTTTATATTAGAATGTTAGCAGAAGTAAATCCAGTAAATTATACATGGACTCCAACATACCAAGTTAGTTCAAATGCACCAGCAGGTGCTAGATATGGTGTTAGATATACTTTTGGTGGTCCAGTACAACCATTAACTATTCAAACTATTACGGAGCCACCAGCACCAAGTCCTACACCAAGTCCAACTGAAACACCTACACCTGAGCCCACACCAGAGCCTACGCCTGAGCCTACGCCAGAGCCTACGCCTGAGCCTACACCTGAACCAACTGAAACTATAGTTCCTGTTGATCCTTCTCCTGTTTCAACCCCTTCAGAATATCCGTTGCAGCCTGAAGAACTTCATTCAACTCAAAGCCCAACTCCTGAGCCACAGACTTCATCTCCAGAACCAGAAGTTCTAATTCCAACTGAGAGTCCAACTCCCGATCCAACTGAGACAGCCATTCCTCTTCCACAAGATAATGATAGCACAGAAGAAAAGGTTGAATATGTATTAGAACAGCTGAAAGAGGGAGAGGCAGTATCTGCTGATCTTATGAAAGAGCTTGGTATAGATTATGAGGACCTTCCACCAGATACTCCAGTTGAATTAGAAAATGGTGTAATTTTAACTGCTGAAGTAGCAGATGCTCTTGAAATTTTTGAAAATCCAAGTGAAGTTTTGGCTGCAGTGTTTACTGATCCAGGAAAGGCATTAACCGCTTTAGCCAATGTTGGTGCAGACATGACACCAGAAAAACGAGAAGAGTCTCAAAAAGTTGTTATTGCTGCTGTTATTGCAGGGCAATTAATGAATGGACTATCCGTTGCAAATAATATAGGGAGGAAGCTATAAGTGAAAAAATGGGTAAAAGACTGGTTCCTTGAAATTCTTAATCAAACATTTACACTTCTAGGCATGTTCATTGCATGGGTAGTTCTAGAAGGGTCTGCAAAGACTGTTGTTGGTTGGGCAATTTTATGGGCAACCTTTGTATGGTTAATCTCAATGGGGATAAGAGAGAAAAAAGAAGAAGAGGAGGGTGAAGATGATGATAATTAATATTGTGAAAAGAATGATCGCAACATTTGTTGCAACAGCAATTGGCGTTGTTGGTTCAGGTGCTATCGTTGGTGTAGATGTTGCCAAGGCTGCTCTTATGGCAGGTGTTGGTGCAGTTGCTGTAGTTCTAGAAAGACTATCCAGAGCATATCTAGAAGATGGAGAGCTTTCTATGGATGAAGTAAATTCTGCATTCAGTGGTTTTGGAAGCCAAGAAGAAGAACCAGCCATTGAGGATACATTTGTTGTAGAAGAAGAAAAAACAACTTCAAAGAAGAAGTAAATCTAATATATAATAGGGTAGGGGAGTTTCCGTAATGGAGACTCCTCTATTTTGTACAAAATAAAAAGGAGAAAATAATGGGAAGTCCTGTTAAAAGTCCAAGAGTTACACAACCGTGGGGTCGTCCTAACCCTAGATATTCTGCAAAGCGTCACACTGGCATTGATTTTGGTATGCCAGTTGGTACACCACTATTAGCAATTTGTGATGCAAAGGTATCTAAAGTTTTGAACGATAAGTCATATGGTTTAGTTGTAGCAATTGAATATACAGTTGATGGTGTCAAGTATGAAACTTGGTATTGTCATATGTCAAAGCAAGAAGTTGGTCCTGGTCAAGTAGTCAAGGAAGGACAGCAGTTGGGGCTTTCAGGTAATACTGGAAATTCCACGGGTCCTCACCTCCACTTAGAAACTCGTATTGCACCATTTAGATATGGTAATGATGTTGCATGTCCAATTCTATTAGATATGCCTGGAGTAATTGATCCAAATGCACCAGCAGATAGAAAGCCAACCTTAAAGTCAAAGATTGTAGCTGCTGTAACACCAGCACCAAAAGCCGCACCTGCAACTAAGGTTGTAAGCTATGCTGATTTAATGAAGAATGATCCTGAAGATATTAAGATTATTCAATCTGCCCTAGTTGATATCGTTGGTGCCAAATTTGCACCTAATGGTAAGTGGGGTCCACAAACAGCAGAAGCATATAAAAAATGGCAAATGTCTTTAGGATTTAAAGGCAAAGATGCTGATGGAAAACCTGGTCGTCAATCTCTAACTAAGCTTGGAGAAAAGTACGGATTTAAGGTCGTATAAGTAATAAAATAGTCTTAAACCCCTAGGAAACTGGGGGTTTTTGCTATTTATAACGATTTGATAAACTTATTAGATATAAAAGTTAAAACTTGACATTTGACATGTTCCAATGATAGACTAGAATAATGCGTATCAAAACCTTGGTTGCGATATCCCTAGCTGCGGTTCTTGCTGCTAATGTAAACGCAAGTTTACGACAGTCACACCTACCAGTTAGCCAATATCAAGCCAGTGCTAATGCACCGCAGAAAGTAAAGCTAGAACTAATTATGCCAGAAACCGTTGTAGAAATCAAGGCGGTAAAGGTTGATAAAGTAAGTAGAAGCAGTTCTAGATCATCAAATGTAGAGTTAAATCAATCATTCGCCAAATCTTTTATGGCTGAAAACTATGGATGGGGAGAAGATCAATTTCAATGCCTAGTTTCTCTATGGGAAAGAGAAAGTGGGTGGAAAGAAACAGCACACAACCCTAATTCTGGAGCACATGGGATTCCTCAATCATTGCCAGGAAGCAAGATGGCAGAGTTTGGATCAGATTGGAAAACAAACCCAGAAACACAAATTAAATGGGGTCTGTCCTATATACAGGGACGATATGACACACCATGTGGAGCATGGAAAGCTTTTAAGAATAAGGGCTGGTACTAATGAAAAAGATTTTAATTAGTTTTATTAGTATTTGTATGCTGTTAATTCCAACATCAGTTACCGCAAAACCAATTAGGGAAACTCCAGTAAACTTTGAACAAGTGGTAATTGAAAAGGCATCTGAGTATATTGGAATTAGATACTGTAGAGGCGGAGAAAGTCCAAGATGTTTTGACTGCTCAGGACTTACACAGTATGTGTATGCTCAAATAGGAGTTGATCTCCCAAGAATGGGTGGAGAACAGTTAAGATCAATGAAAAGGGTGTCTGTAGAAGAAGCACAGCCAGGAGATTTAGTATTCTTTTCTACAAAGAGTGGGTATATCTATCATGTTGGAATATACATTGGAGATGGAAAAATGATTCACTCCCCAAAACCAGGGCAAAGAGTTAAAATAGCTCCAGTATTTAAAAACCCAATATATGCAACATTACCTACAACTTGACAAATATAAAAAAATAAGATACAATTTTAGACATAACTTAGGAGTAAAGTGAAAAAGTTAAAGATTATTGTAGAAGAACCAAGTGGCTCAAGAAAAGCACACTTCTATAATGTTAAAACTGATAAAGAAGCTAAAGATATTGTTGCCATGGTCAAAAAAGAATTGAAGGGCAGAAAAGGATTTAGTGTCGCTGACTTCAGAATATTTGAGGAAAAGTAATGGCAAAAACAGAAATAATTGATTTTTGGGCTACTTGGTGTGGTCCATGTAAGTTAATGAATCCAATTCTTGACGAAATTGAACAAGAGTATGCAGATCAGCTAACTATAACTAAATATGACATTGACGTAGAAACTGACAAGGTAAAAGAATATAATATCCAGTCAGTACCAACCTACATCGTCTTAAAAGATGGCGTAGAAATTGATAGAGTAATTGGTGCAAAACCTAAATTTGCATTCTTACAACGAGTATTTCCAGAAGGGAAATAAATAATGTTAGACTTCATAAGTACTATTACCTTTTTTGCTGTGCTAGGTATTGTTGCATTTGCATTTTATAACTGGCTAGAAAAAATTGAATTAGAAAAAGAATATCTACAAAACTTAGTAGCTGAACAAGAAAAGAATAAGAACACTCTTAGAAAGAAAATATAGTGGGAAAGCATCACGATAAAATTCTAAGAGCATTAGAAGTTCGCAAGAATAATGTTCCACAAAAAGGTGGATACAACATGCCTGGTTCAATGAATAAAAAAAAGACTGGCTATAAGAGCAAGTAATGAATAAAAAGATAGTAGTATTACTATTGGCATTACTTTTGCCAACTCCAGCATTTGCAAATGAGCCAACTCCAGTACCATCTTCTAACTCATATACTCCACCAGTAGAAGCTTCAAATGGTGTTGGTGGATGGGCAGTAGTTAATCCTGAAACCAATCAGGTATGTGGTGTAATTGTTGCAACAATTGAAACATTTAATGCTTGGAATGGACTGATGCCTGATTCATATATGGGGTGTCCACCTAACTCATTGCTTAGATTTCAAACAAATGCAACTGCAGATGGAAATGTTGCTGGTTGGAGTGGGTCAGGGGTTACATATAATAATAGCGATGGCACATTTAATATAGATAATAATATAGCGAATGAATCTGGAACTACAAAAACAACTCAAAAGCTTATTCCATCAAAAACGGCTAGTGACGGTATTAATTTAAGTACAGGAATTGTTGATATAAGAACAGAGTTTATTTCTAATCGTATTAATGAGGTACAAGCAAAGCTTTCTAAATTACAAGAACGCTTTGATTCACCTACAATAAGTAAAATTTATATAACAAATTTACCAACACTTACTTATGGTTCAGATCAAGAGGTTGTTGATAATTTAGATACAGATATTAATGCTGCAATAGAGTCAGTTGGCTTTGATCCAGAAGATGAGACTCAGGATGGGTTTGTTGCATCAGTTAAATCACTTACAAATACAATAAAAGAATTTTTCTCTGGATTCTTTAATTGACAATTATAAATAAATAGTGTAATATATTTAAATTGCTGGATATGCTCCAAGGTGGGGCAGCTGACTGTAAATCAGTGGCTTTATGCACGGTAGGTTCAATTCCTACATCCAGCACTAGTCCCCAATAGCTCAATCGGCAGAGCGACAAACTGTTAATTTGTATGTTCCTAGTTCAAGTCTAGGTTGGGGAGCTTAGCCACCTTAACTCAGTAGGTAGAGTGTCACACTTGTAATGTGAATGTCGTCAGTTCAATTCTGACAGGTGGCCCCAACAACTTGACTTTTTGTATTAATAGTGTTATACTGAAAGCACGGAGGCAGACGCTCACTTTTTAAGGAAGGTAAGAAGTGGAATATACAAAAGAATTTTTGCTAAACCATATAGCAAATCTTGAAAAGCAATTAGAATCACATAAAAGACAAATAGTAACATTAGAAACAAGATTAAAATATGCTTATTCAAAGGTTGAAGATAATACTATCAATGAAGATCAATTAGAATTGGATTGTGAATAATGACTAGTCTTTATGAAGAATGGAAGTCAATAGCTCAAGATAGAAATATCTTAATAGAAAATATTCATAGACTTTATATGGATACCGCTTTTGAAAAGGGTATGTCAGAAGATTTGTATGATTTTCTAGAAAAACTACGAGACATATTAGATAGCGAAAGATAATGAATAAATTAGAGTTATTAGAAAAATTTGATAAAGAACATAATGGTAGCTATACAGTTGACGATTTAGCGGAATTAATTGTTGAAGCATACAGGTTAGGTGAAGAAAGTATTTTTATTCCTGTTTGTAAACCTGAACAAGCAGTACAGCGTGTTCGTGACTGGGCAACTCAGTTACAAGAAATTAAACCACAAAACGGATTTATGGATATGAATGGTGCTGGAAATTATTTGCTATATTTAATTGGAGATATTGAAAAACCAAATGATGTAACTCCAGAATTAAAGACGGTAGCAGCAAGAAAGCTTTGGAAAATATTAGAGAGTGAGCAGTAATGAATACTCCACTAATGGGACAATTGCGAGGATTAAGACTTCAAATTATAGGAGAAAGTGACTGGGATGAATCTGGTCTAGATTTTACTTATGTGCCTATTCCAGAAGAAGGAAGTCCTGCGGTTTGGAATGGAACTTGCTGG
>JACCDX010659913.1_pt1 | contig 16089 bp, 19 predicted proteins | sample 7449681 | NCBI WGS metagenome assembly JACCDX01 (sample SAMN15323450, study PRJNA562643) | freshwater metagenome | isolation source: river surface water | place: USA:Blue River Watershed | collected 2017-08-18 | reverse complement strand
TTCAAAATCAATATCTAATGCAATTTTAATAGTGTTTGAATTAAACATATTTTAAAACGATATAATATTTTTTATAAATTTACTTTATAAAAAAGTGAGAATTTTAAGATTTTTTGCCTGTATTAATGATTTGAAAAGGATTATTGTTTATTTTTGTTGAATCAAAATAAACTGAACCATCTTCAGTTTCATATGCATAATTTTTATTTATTAGCTCCAATATCATATATTCCATATTATCAATATTATCAATAACTTTATGAATATTATCTCTTCTATAATTCTTAATACCTAATTTTTCAATATCCTCTAAAAATAAATTTGTATATTTTTTTGTATAATTAATGAGTGCTTCATATGTTTGCTCAGGTAATCTATTTATAATCTTATCATCTATATCAGTGATATTCATGATATGATTAGTTGTATAACCAACTGCATTTAAAAATGAAACAATAAAATCAGACCACAAAAATGTTTTTAAGTTTCCTAAATGAACTCTATCATATACTGTTGGACCACACGTATAAATATTGATAGGTAAGTTCTTATCATGTTCAAATAAATCGTTTGAATTACTCCGTGAATTAAAAAATTTTACTTTTATATCTTCCATTTTATATTTTTGTATTTTCCTGTATTTTTTTTGTATTTCTATTTTAAGTTCAAATTTTTTGATAAATTTAATTTTTCAATTTTTTTTTTATTATTAACAAATTTTTATTTAAGATTATTTTATATATCAAATATAAAATAAATATAACAATGGAAAACATAAAAATTAATGAAAATGCACATACTAAAATCATGCGTGAAATGTCGGCTTTTTTAGACATATGTAAAAATGAAAAGATAGATTGTAATTGTACATGTTTATTGGAATATAATAAAGATGAAGAGAATGAATATAAAAGATATAAATTCACATACCAATGTGATTCAAATCCAATTGCAAATGAAATGGTTAAAGTATTGACAAATACCATATTGACAAACGCCACTATAGAAACATATAAAACAGACTAATTATAAACACTATTATATAATTCATATAAAAACTCACATTATAAATTTCTTATTCTTAAAGTAATCTGATACATTCACGCCATAATCTGGCATTAAATAATCTTCCAATATATAATAATAATTTGACATGCTGAAAAATTCCAACTGTTCCATCAAATTATTATTAGAACTTGTCATTATAATAGCAACCTTCTTATTATTATCAATTATTTTATTCAACAATGTATAAACAACTTGCAATATCTTATTGTTATAAATATTTCCCAATTTGGAATATTCAATTATTCTTTCAATAGAATCCAACATCAATATAAAAGAATCCGTCTTATATCCTTGTTCAAATATATCGTATAATTGTTGTTCTTTCGTCGCATAATTCAATAATTTATCAGAACTCACGTATTTAATGCAATTTAATCCGCAATTTATCGCAATATTAGAAGCCATCGTCGTTTTCCCAACATATGCATCACCACATAATAAAAAGGTCATTACATTACCACCTTTCATCTTTTTAATCTTATCCAAAATATCATAATAGGTCTCTTTATAATTATCAGAATATAATTCAAACTCTCTCGCCTTAATTATTTCAATCTCCTTTGATATCGTTCCAAATTGAGGCTTTATCTCATTAACTGACTTGACCATATCACCATGTGTTATACTCGGCTTTATATCTTTAATTGCACTAATGTTAGCCGGATCAATCTCTTTAGAAATGCAATATGAAACAGCATTTTTCACAACTGACTCCAACTCCGCACCTGTAAAATTATTTGTTATTTCAGCTATTTCGTGTAAATTAACACCGTTAAGATATCCAGCCTTCGCCATCTTATTCGTATGAATATTAAGTATGTCGAGCCTTCCTTTCGCATCAGGTAGTCCAATCTCTATTTGAATCTCAAATCTTCCAGGACGGAGTAATGCTTCATCAATCAATTCAATGCGATTTGTCATTGCTATTAACAATATATTGTTTAAACTCTCCGGCCCATCAATCATTGACAAAAACTGATTGACCAACTTATCAGATAATCCAGAATCATGCACTGTTCCTCTTTTTCTCGACAAAGCGTCAAACTCATCCAAAATAATCAAATGCAACTTTTTCCCATTCTTATCGTTAAAAGCATCGTCAAATAAATCTCTCACATTCTTTTCAGACTGCCCCTGGTATGAAGATAAAAGACTTGGCCCAGAAACTATCTTCGGTTCTTCGCAATTCAATATCTTTCCAATCTGCCTTGCAATTAAAGTTTTACCACAACCAGCAACTCCATGTAATATTATTCCACGAACATGATTTACACCTAAATTCTTCAAAACTTTTTCGGGAATAAGACGTGATGAAAATGCTCTTCTAAAAATAACTTCAAACTGCTTATCTAAACCACCGATACCCATCTCGAGAAAATTAAAATTACCGTTAAATAATTCTGCATTACTCGAACAATCAATATTTATTGATTTATCAGTCGATATTATTTTAATTTTGGTATTTGAACCAATAACCCAACAACCAAACTCCATCTCTACCTCTTTGATCTCAATTGGATATAAACCAATTTTATTTTTATAAGATAATGCTAAATCATTTGCAACAACAACACCATTTAATTCAAATAGAATGTCATCAACAACATCGTCTGTAATTTCAATATTTGCATTCACTTTTGGCGAAAGATTCTTTGCAATAAATGTTGCTGAATCGATCTCTTTAATTATTTTATTTCCATTATCATTATCATTATCATTATAATTCTTATCATCATTCTCAATATATACTCCTTTAATTTTCATGCCAAATGGCGTATTCATGTATGTTCTCTGTAATGTATTTAATGAGATAATTTCATCAGTCGCAATTGAATTATCTTCTAACACTTTAAAAATAGCTGTCTTCTCTTTTCCATTATTATAATTATACAATTTAATGTACTCTTCTCTCTTACACCTGACATAAACTGAATTGGTTGATGCTAATGCACTATTATTTAATTTATCTACTATAAATTCATCAGTAATATTATTCATTCTATTTAATACATATATAGTATGCATTAAATAAATCTTAAATTAAAAAAAATCATTTTTTTTTTTATTTGTTAACAATAACAATAACAATTGTTAATAATTACATTTTTAAACAACCATCAATCATCGTTTCTCCGTCGTTGGTTTTAACCACAAACCTTTCGCAAATAATCTTTCAATAAATCTATCCCCACCAAAATCAATTAAAGCCCTTATTGTTTTCACAGTAGATACCTTAAACATTTTAGTCAATTCCTCTCTTATTCTATCACCACTTACAACATTAAATAACTTGTCTAAAATTGCATCATTTCTCATGGCATTCATTAAAGGTTCGCATATTGTAAAATCCTTTGTAACTGAAAATCGCAATGCACGTAATACACGCAATGGATCATCCATCATTGTTCGCATAGGGTCATCATCTGGAGTCCGCAATATTCTGCCCTGAATATCATCAATTCCCCCGAAAAAATCAATTAACTTCCCCTCCATATCCATTGCAATGGCATTTACGGTAAAATCGCGTCTAAAAAGATCGTCATAAAGCGTCCCAACAACAAAATCCGGGCGTCGAGAATTGTCGTTATATTGAACCTCACGTCGTGCTAATACAAAATCACCTGTTTGCCCGATATATTCACGGTACTTTTCTGTTCGAGGGAATTTTGCCCTAATCGTCACCATTTCCGGCGTTTCAAGAAATATGGTAAACCCCTCGTTTAATAACCAGCTTTTCATTAAAGAGAATCCCTCTTCTATACTCACATCCATCTTTCCCTCTCCATTGATAACAAATGTAAAATCGATATCATTTGACGAAATATTCATTAACTTATCCCGCACATAACCGCCAACAATATAAATATCTTGCATTTTATATATAGTTTTATTTTTATATTTTTAAATAATTTTGTTTTGTTTGTCATTTAATCAATTATTTATATTATAAAAAGATCAAGAAATAAAGAGATTTATTTTTTAATGGTGTAATTTTCATATGATCCTCGCGAATCCATGTTAAGAAATTGATTACTTCTATTGGTTGCCGTACAAAACTTTCTTAAAAGCTCCTTACGTTCATCATCCGCTGCTTCATCACCACACTTCTTCTCGTTTTTCAACTTCTTTCTCAACTTCTTCTTATCACGCGATATGTCTATAAAATCACGTAATATATCGTTAATATCAGTGTTACTAGCGATGTGTTCTTCTTTTTTCAAATTAGACATATTTATTACAGTGCTTTCTGTTCTAGTTCTCCCTCCAAGCTGTCGAATAATACCTTGACGAGACTCTTCGTCAAGACATTTTTTACAAACCTTGACATGAAGTATTAATTTTCCGTTAATTTCACGAGTAGCCCCATTACCAGAAAACCATTCACATCTATCGAATGGACAGTGAACATTTGAAATAACTGTTCCTGTGCATCCAATTTTTATATGACTTCTTACGAGAGATGGGATTGAAGATTGTTGAGTATTCATTGAAAAAAGCACGTATGTTTAATAAAACAATACTTGAATATGTGTATATGAAATAAATTATAATGATTATCAGTAAAATAATCATTATAGTACAATTTTCCATCAATTTTTTTATATTTACCATTAACAATTTCTCTATTTATCATCGACAATTTTCATTACAAAAAGACCACCCATAATGACTATTAAACTACTTGTTGTACCAACAACAATTGATCTTATAATGCAACTTGTTAAATCATATATATCACTCACTAACTCTCCAAAAAATCCTTTTTTATAATTCATCTTTTTCTTACATTCACAATAATCTCTATAGATATTATTAGATAAATGACGCGTAATAAGTAATCTGTTAATTTTTCCACAATTATTCTGTTTTATATATCTTTTTAAATTTGATATTCCAACCTTCATAAACATCATATTCAATATTTTATTATATTAAATTCAATTCTATTTCTTTATATTAAAAAATATTAAAAATAAATTTACCATTGTTAGTTAGAAATATATACAAAAATATATGCATTATATATTATATATACAATTCATTATCTTGAATATGGAAGATAATGCAATAGATGAAATAGATGAAATAGATGCAATAGATGAAATAAATGAAAAAAAAGTTTATAATGAATGGCACATGTACGAAGAGAGAGGTACATATGATGACCATGAGCCGATCGAATATTTTGCACCATATGACTATGACTTGGAAACCTTAATTGAAAGCCCCAATTTGTACGATATCACAATGGAAGATTGTGATGATAAAAATTGGTTGAATAAAAAATTATGGCACAATTATTTTAGAAAAAATAATGAAATATGGAAGGAGAAGAGGAAAATATTTTTGGAAAAGATACAGAAAGAAACAGTGCGTTTCTATGAATGTCTTTTTCATAATGTCGTTATATTTTGTGATTTAGAAGATAAAACTTTTTATGGAAGAATAAATGATAGATCTATAAGAACATATACCACTGTAAAGGGCGCAACTATTGGAATTTGTGATTTATTTGGGTCATATGCGATAGAAGAATCTCCTTGTTCATGTGATGAATGTTTGGAACAAGCTTTAATTGGATATAGTATAAAATATAATATGGATATAACACATCGTCGTTTAATTGATGAAATTATGTATCTATTAGAAGAGACTAACAAATAAAAATAAACCCAATACTATTCGCTCTTTCGTCATATAATATAAAAATTTTTATTATATATTACATATATTACATATAATATAAATGAAATATTTAATTTTCGGTAGAAGAAAAAGAGGTAAAACATATCTTGTAAAAAAGCTGATAAAAGATATCCAAATAAAGAATATAGTATGGTTTTCAAGATACGATATGGAGGTTCCATCATTAAGTGATTATGAAGGAATAGAGAATATATCTTATATAGGAAACTATGAAAAAGGTGATGGAAGTATAGATTTTGGAAATATAGATGTAAAGGACGATACTCTATATGTATTTGATGACGTAGTTTGTAGTGATTGTACTGCATCTATAACATACAATTTTGCCAAAAAAGCTAAAAATACCATCATAGCAATGCAATATCCATGTGGGAAGAAAGAAGATATCCAAGACTTTGACAAAATATTTTCCTTTTATGAACCATATAATGGTCCTGCTTTAAAAGAAATATGTAAATTGGTTGAACATGAAACGGATGAAGGTTTATACGAAGAATTATCAAACTTAAAAAATAATGAATATAAAGAGTATATACCAAAAAGATTATTATAAATCTACATCAAAAAATAATATAATTATAATACTACATGATGATGTAGACGACATAAAAGATAAAATTAAAATTTTTGATGAAATATATAAATCAGCATATAAATTCTTCCATAATAATATTATCGGCCTCATTTCGTCGTTTCACCCATAATTTTAAGTGAAATATAATTTGAGCAGGAGTATATTTATTCTCAGGTATTTTGTTCAAAATATCTTTCTCCAAATCTCTTTGAATAAACCGTTTATATATCTTCGATATTTGATAATGATCGCATTTTTTCATCTCTATTAAGTTATCCATACGACCAGCTCTATAAAGTGCAGGGTCTAGATTCTTTATATGATTTGTCGTTAAAATGACAATAGAATTATCATATGTTAAAGTACCATCTAAAAGATTTAGAAGGTACTCTAATGTGATATCTGATTCAGTCGATTCTAAAAGAGTATTCATTGAAGAATCTTTTAACTCCAACGGCGACATTCTAACATGAACAATATTACTCATTGCATCAATATCTTCAATTACAATAACACCACCATCAGTATGTTTACTATTAGCATAATCAAAAGCCATCTTTAACTCTTCATTTGTTTTAATCGCTTTAAGATTAATGTAAAAGATATCACGTTTAAAGAAACTAGCGATGGTAATAATTGTAGTAGTTTTACCACATCCAGGTTCACCATATAGTAAAATACCTAATTTATTAGGGATACCAAGTTCAGTCATTAAAGTTTTGTCATTTTGAAACGATTCAACAATATTGTAAAGATGGACATCCTGTCCTCTTCTTAAATAGAGATTTTCAAATGAACAATATTTATTATTAATTAAATTCGTTTTAATCTCTTTAGTTGTTTTTGTCGTTTCAATATGCTTATTGGGTTCAACACCAATAAGTTGGATTATATCTTCTAATGACTTTTTCTCTTCAATCAAAGTTTTCTTAGTTTCCATATATTTGGTATACTCTTCACTGTCTGTTTTTTCTTTAATGACTTTTGAATCAATATTTAAAGTATAAATATTGATTTTATCGCCATTAGTAATACGTTTTGAAACAGTATTAATATACTTAAAAAAATCATCTAATTTATTTTTAACAATCAATTTATGGTTTTGGGTTTTATCTGTCAAATCATCATAAGAAACATTTAAGATTAATTCATTCATACCAGAAGACGTTTCAGTCTTTTTGTCTGTTTCGAGATTATTATTAAAATTAACAATATTGTTATATATTGTTAAATTTTTATATTCTGTTGATGTAAAAATATAACTTACAATAATATTATGAAAGTCAACTGAATCAATAAATTTTAAACGAGCATTAGGATCAAAAAATTTTGAAACATATAAGTTATCACTATATGTTTTGCTAGAAAGTATTTTAGACATTGAAGTTTTATATTGATTTGGAACTTGATGACACATCGCTGAGTCTAATACACATAATATACTAATATTGATCAAAATAATATCTAACAATCGTGTATTAGACTTAAAATATGCACAAAAATCAATCGAATTATATCCTTCAAATGCTTTAGAAAGAACAATATCGGCATATTTTTCATAGTAAGTAGAATTTGGACATATACTAAATTTTACTCCAATAGATGAATCTTTTTTATTGCTGAAATTGTAATCATAATTGTAATCATTTTTATTATTTCTATTGATTAAACTCATGTGATAATGGAATTGTTCAGTTATGAGTCTAGTCGAATAAAGTCCAGCTTTTTTAAATTCTGGATACTCTCTAGTCAAAATGTCTAATAATTTCGTCTTGTTATTAGTTAAAATTTGATTATGATTACTTTCATACTTTATTTTATCAATGTGAATATGCAAGCAATCATAATTTATGTCAATATTTTTCATAATTTTGTGACAAACTATTTTATTTAATTTATCATCAAAAAATAATGATTCATACTCATAATCTTCGTCATAAGATATTTTTAAATTATTATCTTTATTATCTTCCAAAACAGTAAGCATTTTTTTCACTAAATCGTTTGATAGATTTAATTCTATTGTTTGATTATTAAAATCAATCAATTCATCATTATTATTATACATTATAGGTTCTTTCTTAAAAAAAATACTCTTAAAAGCATAATAATTTGTCTTAATCATATCTTTTGTATAGATCGATACATTATACAGATTTTCAAAAGAGATTAGTTTTAAACCACTCATTAGAAATGCATTGATATTTTGACTATTATCTTTAATGAAATTTTGAATAATATTCTTTGCTATATCAGCGGATATTAAAATAGTCACCCCAAAAAAGAGTGTTTTCATAGACCTCTTTTTATCAGGACTAATTAAACTCAAATACTCTGTAATAATCTCATTTATACCCTTGTTAATATAATCATGAGGATTCAATTGAATCGAATTCGTACTTACAGGTACATTAACAGCAGTTGACGACATTATTATCGATATTTTAATAAATATTAGTTTAATATATATAATTATATCATTGAATATTTATTTCATCAATTTTTTTTAAAATAACATTTTTATAAAAATAGATCAACAATCCTCCTAAATCATCACTTTGCAACATGCGATAAATAATTGACACAATGCTCTTCATATTTAATACTATGTTCTTCAATATCATAATACATATCGGTTATTTTTTGAAAAATATTAGGATATCTTCGTTGAAAAATATTTTCAACATTCTTCAACGATACATCGTTAACAACTCTATGTTGTTCATTTATATAATGATTACCATAACGACAATTTTCCACATATGATATATCCGAATTTGGAAAATAACATGTTGCATATCTAATAAAATAACCATTCACCTTCAATAGATTATGATATTTTAAAATTTCAACAGGATTACAAAACCATGCATGCTCAGTTATTACAAAATCAAAAGAAGCATCCAAAGATCTGTTAAAATCTCGGATTTCAAGCTCTTCAAACGGTATAGGTACTCTATATATCGTATTTTTGTCATTAAATTTTTCCATAATTTTATCACAAACTATGAGATAACCCGAAAAATCATCACCTATATACAAATCGGCATTCTCTCGAAATCCTGAATATGGTTGTAGAGTGATAAATTCCGTATTTAGATCACTTATATCACCATTTAATTTTTGTAAAATTTGTATGATATGCTCGTGATATTCAGTATATCCTTTTATTCCTCCAACTAACAATATTTTGTACATTTTTATATAAAGTAATACAATATAATAAAATAACAAGAATTAATTTAATATAAACTTTCACAATAAAATAACGATTCATAAAAAAAATAAATCAATTTTTTTTATAAAAATATTATCACACAATAACAATATTACACCAATATACCATCCAATAATCTTTTATTCTCATCTGTTAATTTTTGTATCAATAAGTTATTTTTATTAATTTTCTGCAATATACTCTCAATCTTGTCATTTTTAAACGACACATTTACATTCTCAATCGTATCACTCAAAGATAACAATTGAGATGATTCAACCGGTTCGGGTTTATACCAAGTGAATGAATCATTATTTATAACCAAAAACTCACCCACTGATATTTCTTTCATCATAGTATTAAACGTATTAAAATTAATTAAATTACCAACATACAATTCGTAAAATCTCTTAATTCCAGCATAAGAATGATTACATATAAAAACACTATTAAAAGTATTGACAATAGTTGGAAAATATTTAACTGGATATTGAGTATGTATAATGGTATTTATATTGAGGTAATCTTCATGAAAAAATAAATTATCTAATATAATATTATTTTTATAAATACACAATAAATCATCAAGTATTATCAATATTGGTTCATTACCAGTTGGATTCTTTTTTCTCTCTTCAATTATATTTTTTAATGTATTGATATTATCTTTAGCAAGTTCGACATTGTTAAATGTATCTGTATAATTATTTATATGAATATTTGTAAATAAATAAATTTTAGATAAATTAATTTTGGCATGTAATTTACGAGTTAAAATCTTTATCATATCATTTTTCCCATCTCTTGTATTACCAATAATTAAATAATTAAACGTTTTTTTATATGGATTTTCCTCATTTAAAGAATTATCGATATTAAACTTATTTAGATGAATTGTTGGTAAACCACTGTTAGTTGATATTTTGGTTTCGTTAGAGATATGTGTGAGTTGAGCAGAACTAGCTGAATCAGAACTCACACAGTCTTTAACAAAAAAGTTTTCTTCCATTTTTATTATAAATATCTATTTATGATATCTTTTTAAGTTAAAATATTGAAAAGTTAAAATATAAAAATATGAAAAAATAAACATATTTAAAAATAATTCAATTATATAACACATATCAACATGGGACAATTTTTTTCAAACAGTACTGATGAACATTTAAAATTTTATAGAACACTTGACGGCATAAACTCGATAAATATTGGCATTATATCGCCAATTGTTACAAACCCTCTCTCTGCACAAGCAATCCGCATTGGAAATAACGGAAAAATAAAGAGACTTCAAAGATTCGTAGAGACTGACAACGGTCTTTTATATGATTTCGACAATAATACAACACTATTTTTAAATAAACGAGATGACGGGGATATTGTCATAAGTTATATCGATAATGAAGCTAATCTCAGCGTTAATAAAATAATGGAACCACAGATTAGAGAGTTTTTCAAACCGATAAATTTCGGCGATTTGTCGAACGAATTTGACAAAATATACGACTTTGTTAAATTAGAAGAATTAAAGATAAATAATGAATAAATTATATAAAGATATTTTTTTATAATTTATATATAAATATAATGAATATAATGGAAATATCATGGACAATTGGTTTAATATTAGGTTATACTAAAGTGATAAATGTATCATATGCATTAAATTATACATTAAGTTATTTAATATTTCAATATGCTATCAAGAAATTTAAAGAAATTTGTTGTTAATATTTTGTATCAAATTGCTATTTACAAATCGCAAATAACAAACAGCTTTTCTTTTGCCCTCGTATATCCAACGTATCTCAACTGATTCTTCTCTTTTATTCTCGATTCCAACTTACCATATTTAAAATTCCATCTATTCGTAATCTTTTGAAAATCAGTTTCATCAAAAATTACATTCTGATACGTTGAACCTTGAGATTTATGAGCAGTTATTCCATAACCGTAATATATATCCTTCTCAATAACTTTGTATCTATCGGCAAATGTTTCGCTATCACCAAAAACCTTATTAACATCCTTAATTCTCTCGTCAATTATATCAGTATATGTCGTATTTATCTTTTTTGAAAGCGCATTGTTTTTAACAGCATTATCTACAATAATTTCATTAATATTAGTGAATAATAATGAATGTGTCTCTTTGAATGTACTCTCCGTAAATATTCTCCCATCGTATTTATAAATATCCTCCGTAAATATTACGCTATTTTTAAGTTCCATATAATTCTTATAATCATTTTTAGTTGAATGAGTACTATTTAATATTTCACCTAATTCAATCAACCTATTGATAAACTGCAAATTACTTGGATGATTAATATTAATGAAAAATAAATTCTTCACCACCACTTTCACATCACAAATTTCCAAATCGATTATTCTTCCAACCAGCCCACTAAAACCACCAATAATATATATATTAGTCTTTTGAATGCGTGTAATATAATAATCCTCGCCATTCTCAATAATCAATTCCGGCCAACCTATATTATTATAACCAGTCATCAATTCACCTACGACAAATTCATCGTCGTAATCCAAACTCATACGTATCTCCATGTTATGTGTCTTAACAGAAGCATTCGTATATGCGATGATGCGACACGAATTAACCTCATCTTTCCTATATAAATCACGAAATAAATCGTATGCATTTTCGTATCTAATGCAATTTGTAAATTCCGTTGCCATCGCAATTTCGCGAAATGATAAATCATCGTGCAAATGGTCCCGTATATAAGATGCCAAACGGATAATCGGGGAATGTTCAGCTTGACGGACAATCTCCGTTAATGTCAGTTTAGTAATAGTCTCATCCGTAAATATGTAAGAGTCGGCCTTTTCAACGACATTTGTGACAACATATTTTGCCGTTGGACATGGTATCTGGTTTGAATCACCAATAACCAATAGCTGTTTCTTCATCTTCCTGACATATTCAACTATTAATCTTAAATCTTCATCTTGAATCATCGATACCTCATCTATTATAAAGAGACTGTACATTGATAGTTTTTTATTATTACCACTTGAATAGGTCTTTGTACCAACATAACTGTGCTCACGAATTTTTCCAAGTATTGATGCAATTGTCAATGAAGAAACAGGAATAAAACTATCTTTATTCAATATATTTTTGATGATCTTCTTCGATTTGTGTGTTGGCGCAATCGCACAAACCATTTGATTTTTATTCTCTCTATAATAATTGCAGATATTTTTAGTTAATGTGCTCTTTCCGGTTCCAGCGGAACCTTGTAAAAGTATAACTTTCTCAATAGGTAAATTCATGGTAATATAATTAAAAGCCTCTTGTTGATTATGACTTAGCTTTATTTCAACCGGTTTTAATGCCAAGTGATTAACGTCATTTTCTATCTTTTCAACGCCAGAACTCTTAACATTCTCTTTTTTACTCTTCATCCCGATATAACTACAAAGGATAGTATCCTTAAATTTATCTCGCGTTCTTACTGCTATTATATAATCATTGACGGATGGATACGGTTCAATATTCATGTATCCGCTAATTTTTGTCTCTTCTCTTTTATTTATATCTTCAACAACAAGCCCTACAGAAAGTTTCTTAAGATTGCTTTCTAATGGTTCACTCCACAATATTTTTATAATATGACCTTCAACTTCATTCATTTTTAATAGTGACTAATATATATCAACTCATTTATTTTAAATTAAAAAAATCAATTTTTTTTTTATTATTAATAAATTAGGAAACGAAAGATTTCCTAATAAAGAATATAAAAAGATGAAACAACATACAATATAATATAATAATATATAACAATGGAATTTATAATTTTATCTTATGCAATTGGATTTATTTTAGGTTATAAAGCAAGTGAATATCTTGAAAAAAAAATAAAAGAAAAATGCTGTATTAGGAAACAGAGATTCATAAGAAAAACGTAGCTTTTACATTCGATTGAACGTTAATTCCCTGATGCAACAATCCTCTAAAAAAACCTCTTTTTTACATCTTTGCACATTAAAACGCCGATTTAATGTTCATGAAATGTTCATAAAAATGTTCATTTAAGATGAACTGCAAATCCATATTCCATATTCATTTTTTGTCCATTTCCATTCGTCTGGTAATTGGCATTTCACTTGTTCTTTATCCGTGTCACTCCAACACTTTAATATTTTTAAATCCGGTGGTAAATGTGTTATTTCGCCACGTTTTCCGGATGAAATACACGTAATAAATATCCCATATACATGAGTATTTATTGATAATATTGAAAATGCATCAGTTTGATAAAAATTTAATATAATATTTGGGGGAAAAAGAACATTAGACAATGATTGTGAATATCCACAACCAAAATTAAATTCTTTTATCGATAATGGAAATTTAAATTTTTTTATTGATACATTATAGTCATATCCTAGATCTATTACTTCTGTTGAATCTGGAAATATAATGTTATCAACTGATTCTTTAACACCAGGGCCTTGATTTATGTATTTGACAAGAGATTTGGGAAAATAAAATTTTTTCAATGATTTAGAAAAGGATGACCAATTGTTATTTATTCCAAATGATATGTGTTTAACAGAGTCAGGAAATATAACGTCATCAATTGGATTGTTAAAATTTGGTCCAAACTTTATTGAAATCAAATTGTTAGACCAAACTATCTTATTTATTGGTTTATCAAAATCATATGTTGTTTCTATATGTGTTATATGATCAGGTATAACCAGAGTAGAACAATCAAGTTCATTTGTTAAAATAAATGTTGACGAATCAATACCACATTTACTCATTATTTTATCCAATTTATCTTTCAAATCTGGATGCAATTTTGCAACTTTTAAACCAACATACTTTACCACATCGTGATGATCATGACTAACTGCGATTTCAATTGCTCCCGATGTTGTTTCATATTCTATTAAATCATCAAAATTTTCAATTAAATAATCAAAAACATCTTGATAACCCCAAGCAATTGAATAATACAGGCAAAAAATCTTTAAATTCTCACTTTTTTATAAAGTAAATTTATAATAAATATTATATCGTTTAAAAATATGTTTAATTCAAATACTGTTAAAATCGTATTAGATATTGATTTTGAAAACAAAATAAAAAACATAAAAACATACTATTCTAAAATTTCACGAAAAATAAAAATTATCAATTTTATATTTAAAGATTAAATTTATATATAATTATATAATGCGTATAATAATTGTTGGTAGAAGAGAAACAGGAAAAACATACTTGATAAAAGAGTTTATTAAGGATATGCAAATTAAAAATATAGTATGGGTCTCATATAAAGAAAGAGAATTTCCAAAATTAAATGATTATGAAAATTTAAAAAATATAAAATTTATCGATGATATTAATTATTTCGATTATAATATAAATGTACATGATGATACCGTATATGTTTTTGATGATGTAATATATGATCATTTACAACGTAAAGTATTAGAATTTTCTAAAAAAACAAATAATATCATAATATCGATGTCATATCCAATGAGTGCAGTTAAAGATTACATTAACCTATTTGATAAAGTATGTTGTTTCAAAGAACAGGCTCACTTAAATATAATGGGATTGAAGAGATGGTTTGAAAAGAATATTGATTGTAGAGAATTGCTTTTTTTACAACGGTATAAATACAAAGAATATATACCAATGGAGTTGTGTAATGACGCTGTTAATATAATAAATGATGCAACAGATGCAACAGATGCAACAGGAATCGAATTATGCGACATATGTGGTAGAGAGTGCGACGGTGTTCATCGCGTTAAAAAATTAAATGATGAAGAGAAATTAATCCAAGATACCGTTAAAGTGCTTTTGAGTTATAATGAAAATACTATAGCGGAAATCGTAAAACGTGTTTATGAGATTAAAAAACCTGATATCGTGCATTCGACCAATGATAAATAATTCAAACATATCAATATATTTGTCTATAATCATTACTAGAATATTTTCTGCCACACATAGTTTGAATATAAGAAATGACACTTAATTCACATGATACAATCTTTCCATAAAAAGGTTTGTCAAAATAAATATAACAATCTCCAAATGATAAAAAAGTTTTAGAATCTTCATTTGCATCATTCCTTTTATCCGTGTTTATATAAAAGCCATACCGATCTTTCAAAATAAATGATAATATATGTCGAATAATTTCATTGGGAAAAAATTTTTTAAATAAAAATATTATCTCGTAAATATTCTCGATTAATTCACGATTATATGATGAAATTGGCATAAAATATTTTTTATCATAATATATTTGCACATCTTTATAATCATAATGATTACTACATAAATTTCCATGTAAACATATTCCCGATATATCTTTTATTCGATTATTGTACCATATTTCATTCTTCTCATTATTTTCTATAAAATATATTTTATGCATTTTTGAACAATATATATTGCATTTAGGTTTATTGTAATAAGGTTCATTTTTATAATGATCAACATTATAATTTTTACAAGATA
>JACCDX010898211.1_pt1 | contig 16090 bp, 17 predicted proteins | sample 7449681 | NCBI WGS metagenome assembly JACCDX01 (sample SAMN15323450, study PRJNA562643) | freshwater metagenome | isolation source: river surface water | place: USA:Blue River Watershed | collected 2017-08-18 | reverse complement strand
CCTGGAAGGTGCCGAGAAAATGGGCCACAAGTGGCCGGTTCGTTACAACATCAAGTAAATCATGCTCGATAAACTGGCGGACTGGGTGACCAAGGCCTGCATGGTGGCGGCAGCCATCTGGGCCTTTGTCCTGTGTTTTCTGGTGGTCGCAGACGTGTCCGGACGGGTGCTGTTCAACAGCCCCGTCAAGGGCACGCCCGAGATCATCTCTTTATCCATCGTCATCATTTGTTTTTTGCAAGCGGGCTACGCCATCCGTTCCGGTGGCATGCTCAACGTCGACACCCTGGTGGCTCGACTCAGCCCGCGCGTGCAAAGCTTGTTGGCTGCCTGGGGTGCCCTGATCGGCATTTTGTTTTTCGGCATCATTTGCTATGGCAGTCTCGATGGAGCGGCTCATGCCTGGAACTCGGGTGAATACGAGGGCGAGGGGGCCTTGCGGGTGCCTGTTTGGCCGGCCAAATTCATCATCGTGATGGGTACCGGTTTGGCTTGCCTGAGTTACATGTTGTTGATGTTCCAAAACATTTCCAATGCCATCCAGGGTCGTGCGGGCCACTTTGCCGCCACCCAACACTGAGTTCTTTTTATGTTTGATCCGCAACAAATGCTGATCATGGTTGGCGTTTTGCTGGCCCTGGTCTTTAGTGGCGTGCACATCGCCGTGTCCCTGGGCGTCACCAGTCTGCTTGGCATCTATCTGATGACCGAGCAGATGGACACAGTCATCAGTTTTGCCTCCAACACCGCCTACGAGGCGTTGCGCGACTATGTCTTTGCAGTGATCCCTTTGTTCATGCTCATGGGTGAATTTTTGGCCAAGTGCGGCGCTGCCAGCGACTTATTTACCCTGATCAACCGCCTGACCCGACGCATGCCGGGTCGGTTGGGCATCGCCACCGTGCTCTCCAATGCGGTGTTTGCTTTTGTCACGGGGGTTTCCATTGCAGCGGCTGCGGCGTTTTCCAAAATCGCCTATCCCGAAATGCGTCGCTATGGTTACGAGCGCAAGTTTGCCTTGGGCTGTATTGCCGGCAGCGCCTGTTTGGGCATGCTGATTCCACCGTCGGTGCTCATGATCGTGTGGGGTGTGCTCACCGAGATGGCCATTGGCAAGCTGTTCATTGCCGGCATCATTCCGGGCTTCATCGTGGTCACCTTGTTCATTGGCTACATCCTGTGGGTTTCATTCAGACACCCTGAGCGGGTGGGTGAGGGCGACAACTTGCCTGAAGCCCAGAGGCAAGCCATGGCCACGCATGCCAAGGTCGAGACCGAGGATATCCGGGCCATTTTGTACAGCACGATGGGTATTTTGGCTTTGGTGGTTTTGGTCCTGGGCGGGATCTGGCTGGGCTTCTTCACGCCCACCGAAGGTGCGGGCGTCGGAGCGGCCTTGTCGCTGGTGCTTGCGCTCATGCGCGGCATGCGCGGCAAAGAAATGTTGCAAGCCATCTTGTCGGTGGGGCGCACGTCGGCTCCGCTGTTGTTGTTGCTGGTCACAGCAGCTCTTTATTCACGTGTGTTGTCCATGACCGGCATCACCGGTGCCGCTAAAGAGTTCTTCTTGAGTTCGGGCTTGTCACCGTACACGATATTGGCGTTGATGGTGCTGGTTTGGTTCATATTGGGTTGCATCATCGATTCGATCTCGATCATTTTGTTGACGGTGCCGGTATTTGCCCCCTTGGCGGTGGCGCTGGGCTTTGATCCGATCGCATTTGCCATCATTGGCATCATCGCCATCGAAACCGGTTTGCTGACACCGCCATTCGGGATTTTGGTCTTTACGGTCAAAGCAGCGGTGACAGACGAAAAGAATTTGTCAACCGGCGAGATCTTCAAAGGGGCTTTGCCGTATTGGGTCTTGTTGCTGATCGCCATCTTGTCATTGGTGGCATTCCCGGAGCTGGCCACGTGGCTGCCCAACCTGGGCAATCAGGTGACAGGCGGGTGATCGATTTTTTCAAGGAGTTTTTTCATGCCCGCTTATTGGATTGCCCGTTGTGTCATCAACGACCCGGTCGAATACAAACGCTACACCGATCAGGTACCAGGCATCATTGCCCAATATGGCGCCAAAGTTTTGGCCCGGGGTGGCAAATATCAGATCATGGAAGGTCCCGAGGTGTTCCACCGGTTTGTGTTGCTCGAATTTCCGACTTTCGAGGCGGCCGTGAATTGCTTTCAGTCGCCTGAGTACGTGGCGGCGGCATCACACCGCCGAAGCGGTGCCGGGATCGTCGAAAACGTCATTGTCGAAGGCGGCGAGTTCACCAAATAAGCTCAGCGCCATGTGGCCATGAGTGCCAGCGCAGCCTGTTCGGGTTGGTCATGGGCCACGATCGCCCTGACCACCGCGACAGATCCCACACCACACGCTTGCACTGCCGCAAATTGGCTTGAGTCGATGCCGCCAATGCCGACCAAGGGGAAATGCGCCATCAGAGAGGCATAAGCCCGCAAGCGCCCTAAGCCCTGGGGCGGAGTGACCATGCGCTTGAGGTTGGTCGGAAACACTGCCCCCAAGGCCAAGTAACTGGGGGCTATCGCAGCAGCCCTGAGCATTTCGGCATAACCATGGGTCGACAAGCCCAGGCGCAACCCGGACAGGCGAATCCGCTCGGTGGGGGCTGTGCTGAGATCTTCCTGCCCCAGGTGCACACCATAAGCGCCATGCTCGATGGCCGGAGCCCAATGGTCATTGATGAACAACAGGCTGGTGGTTCCCCGCACGGCAGCCACGGCGGCTTTGACTTCGCGATCAATGGCTTGCCGATCATCGGATTTATAACGCAGTTGCAAGGTCGGGACACCCACCTGAGCCATGCGGGCAACCCAGTCGGCACTGGGGAGCACGGCGTACAGCCCCAGGCGTTGCGGGCAAGGGGCAAACGGCATAGGGTGCATCCCTGCTGACAAGCCAAAGTCGATGGCTTGGGTGGGCCAGCGTTCAGGGTCGAAGTGGCCCAGGCGTTGACTTTGCTGCATCCAGGCGCGGCGCACGATGGCCGCATCAGAGGGCCAAAACCCCAATTCTCCCAAAGCGACATCCAGAGCGGATTCGATGGCGGTGGCAACCGGTGATTTCAGTGCGGCCGGTTCACCGGCTTTTTTGTCGGCATGCAGTCGCACGATCTCTTGGGCCAATGACAGGGGATCGTGCTTCATGGTTGATGCCAAAAAGGAGTGCCCAGCACAGGGGTGCTGGGTTGAGCTTGTTCTTGTGCTTGCATCGCCCCTGCCAGGTGGGCAGAACGACCTGCCCGAACGGCGTCGGCAAAGGCGCACGCCATGGCCACCGGGTCTTGGGCCAGCGCAACGGCTGTGTTGAGCAGCACGGCGTCATAGCCCCACTCCATGACCTGACAGGCGTGCGAAGGCAAACCCAGTCCGGCATCGACGATCAGGGGCACTTCCAGTCGCTCTCGCAAGGTGCGCATCGCGTAAGGGTTGACGGGGCCCTTGCCGGTGCCGATGGGTGCAGCCCAAGGCATGACCGCCTGACAACCTACATCGACCAGGCGCTGGCACAGGACCAGATCATCGGTGCTGTAGGGCAGGACCCGAAAACCGCTTTTGATCAGGCGCTCGGCCGCCAAAGGCAGTTGCAGCGTGTCGGGTTGCAAGGTGTAGTCGTCGCCGATCAATTCCAGTTTGATCCAGTCGGTTTCAAACACCTCGCGGGCCATTTCGGCGGTGGTGATGGCTTCTTGCAGGCTGTGACAACCGGCGGTGTTGGGCAGCACAGTCACGCCCGTGTCGCGCAACAATTGAAAAAATTCACGCGAGGCCTCAACCCCTTGGGCGGTCTGGCGGCGCAACGACGCGGTCAGCATGGCTGGTTGCGAGGCCTGGACCGAGCGCGCCAGCACCGCCGGCGAGGGATACCGCGAGGTGCCCAGCAGCAGGCGGGTCTCAAACCGTTGGCCGTACAAGATCAAGGGGTCGTCAGTGGGGGTATTCATGGTTCATCCGCCGGTGATCGGCGCGATCAGTTCGATGTGGTCACCTGTGCTCAGGACATGCTGGGCATGGCGCGATTTGGGTACAAATACAAGGTTGACGGCCGCCGCAAAGGGCGGCTGAACACCCGCCTGGAAAATGGCGTCCGCCAGTGTGGCGCCCATCGGCAATCGATGAGACACCTGATTGATCAGGACTTCAATGGTTTCGTTCATCTTCAACACGCAGACCCCAACGCAGGGCCCACTCGGTGGTCTGGCTCTGCATCCACTCCAGCCCGGCGTCGAGCATCGCCGGAGAGACCAAAAATCCGTGTCGGTACAAACCGTTCAGGCTGATGTGGCGCGAACCGTGCAGGGTGATGCAGGGCAGATTGTCGGCCAAAGTGGGGCGCGCCTGGGTTGAAATTTCCAGAATCCGTGCCTCGCCAAAACCGGGGTGGACGGTGTAGGCCGCGCTGAGTAACTCCAGGGTGGAGCGCACGCTGGCCTCGGACAGGTCTTCGGATTCGATTTCGGTGGCGCCGATCACAAACAGGTGGTTCGGTTTGGGCGCGATGTAGATCGGGTAGCGCGGGTGCAGCAAGCGGGTGGGGCGCTGCAAAGTGACATCGGGAGCGTACAGGCGAATCACCTCACCGCGAACGCCACGCAGGCGCAAGCGGTCGCGTGCGCCCAAGCCACGGCAATCCACCAGCCAGTCGGGCGCATTGGCTGCGTTCAGATCAAAGTCGGCCGGGCTGCGTGCCGATTGCCAATGCAGGGTCACGCGGGGGTTCGATTGCAAGGCGTGCAGCAGGGCTTGCAACAAGCCCCTGTTGTCCAATTGGCCCTCGCCGGGTAAATAGAGGCCCTGGGTGAAGCGGCCGGCAAAGCCGGGCTCCAGATCGGCCATTCGGGTGCCATCGGCTCTTTCCAGTGCCGGCAATTCCGGGCAGTCACGCACCGTCTGGCGCAGCATTTGCTCAAACTGTTTGGCCAGCGGGGCATCTTGCCGGTGCCAGACGATCAGGCTGCCATTGCGCTGGCTGAAAACTGACTCTGGCAAGTCGGCCAGCAGGGACTGCCAACGATCGATCGAATGGTGGCCCATGCGCACCACGCTGGTCTCAGTGATCGCCGATTCTGCCAATGGTGCCAGCATGGCTGCCGCAATGCGGGCAGCCGCACCCATGGCGTCTGCCCCCTGGGCTTCGTGCACCTCGACCTGGTGACCTTGGCGGGCCAGCGCAAATGCCATCAATCGGCCCATGAGGCCGGCACCCAAAACCACGCACCGCATGGCGCTTGAAACTCCCTGTGTCATGACCGTTATTGTCCCCGATCGCAAAGCCCCATGGGGCAGTCTGCGTATGATTCGGGTCATGAATGCGAAAAACACCTTGTCCTATCCCCGCGTGCTGACCATCGCCGGCTCGGACAGCGGCGGCGGGGCGGGCATCCAGGCCGACCTCAAAACCATTGCCGCCCTGGGAGGCTACGGCATGACCGCCCTGACCGCCTTGACAGCGCAAAACACCCGGGGGGTGCAAGCCATCCATGCTGTGCCGCCAGCCTTTCTCAAAGCCCAGTTGCAGTCAGTGCTCGATGACATCGGGGTCGATGCCATCAAGATCGGCATGTTGCATGCCCCCGAAATCGTCGAGGTCGTGGCTTGGGCCATCGACCACTACCAGCCCGCCCATGTGGTGCTCGATCCGGTGATGGTGGCCACCAGCGGCGATCGGCTGATCGCCCAAGAGACAGTGGCTGAACTGGTTCGACAGTTGTTTCCCCGTGTGACGCTGATCACCCCTAACCTCGATGAGGCCGAGTGGTTGTTGGAGCACCCCATCCAGACGGCTCAAGACTTGCCCGGGGCTGCGCGCGACCTGTTGGCATTGGGCGCCAGGGCCGTGCTGCTCAAGGGGGGACACCTGTCCGGCGATGAGGTGGTCGATTGGCTCGAAGTTCCCGGCTCTGACCCTTTGCGTCTGGCCAGTGCACGCATCGACAGCCCCAATGTGCATGGCACAGGATGCACATTGTCGTCGGCCATCGCAACCCACTTGGCCTTGGGCCATGCGCTGGCTGAGTCGGTGAGTTTGGCTCGCGCCTATATTGTGCGTGCGATTGAGGCCGGATCGGCCTACCGCTTGGGGCAGGGTCACGGCCCTCTCAACCACGGGTTTGCGCCCGTGGCGACGCGCGCGCGTCAGGACTGAACTTTCAGGCGCGCTTGCAGGCGCGACGATGAAGTGGTGTATTCGAGCGTGACGGGGCCGCCCGCCAGACGCTCGGCGGCGCCATAAGCGGCCAGAGTGGCTTCGTGGAACCCACAGGCGATCAGTTTGCGCTTGCCGGGGTAGTGGTTGATGTCGCCCACCGCATAGATGCCGGGTACGCTGGTGCCAAAGTCCCGGGTGTTGACCTCAATTTGGCGCCGCGCCATGGCCAGCCCCCAGCTGGATACAGGCCCCAGCTTGGGGCTCAGACCCAAGCACTGAACCAGCACGTCACAAGGCAGCTCGTGGGGTTCGCCGACGGGTGGTGCGATCTGCAAGGCGCGCAAATCTCCTTGTTCGGCCACGTGCCCGATGGGTTGACCGACCAAAAAGCGCATCCGCTTTGACTCGACTTGCGTTTGTAACCACTGGTTCTGTGATGGTTCCAGGTCCAGTTTGTCGCGACGGTGCAGCAAGGTCAGGCTGGCCACGGGTTGCGCCAGCCAATGCCGCAAGGTATCGATCACCAGACCATCACCGCCAGCGACCACAACATGCGGTGCCGAGCGGCTGGGTGATACCGTGTCACCTGCATGGTAGACGCCCTTCAGGCCATCCAGGCCTTCCAGCGCCAGGGCGCGGGGGACAAAGGCCCCGACACCTGCAGCGATGAAAAGGGTGGCGGTCCGATACTCGTGTTCAGAGGTGGTGCGGACTACAAAACCGCCCGTCGGATCGCGTTGAACCTGAGCGACTTGCTGTCCCAGCTCGATGGGGATCTGAAAGGGTTGGATTTGCGCTGACAACTGCTGCACCAATTCTTGCCCGGTGGTGCGGGGCAAGCCCGGGATGTCATAGATGGGCTTGTCGGGGTAGAGCTGGCTACACTGACCGCCGACTTGTGGCAAAACATCGATGATGCGGCACGACAAGCCCAGCAAGCCCAATTGAAACGCCTGATACAGGCCAACCGGCCCGGCTCCGATGACCAGGGCTTGGGTGTTCAGCGCTTTAACTCCGACAGCTTGCCGGTTTTGTCTTTCCAGTCATCGGCGTCGGGCAAAGGCGCCTTGCGCTTGGTGATGCTGGGCCATCCCAGTTGTGACAACTCGGCGTTGAGTTTGACCATGTGTTGCTGACCGTCAGGCACGTCTTCTTCGGCGTAAATGGCATTGACCGGGCATTCGGGAATGCAAACCGCACAGTCGATGCATTCATCAGGGTCGATGGTGAGGAAATTGGGGCCTTCGCGGAAACAGTCCACGGGGCAAACATCGACGCAGTCGGTGTATTTGCAACGGATGCAGGCTTCGGTGACAACGTGGGTCATGGTTGGTAAAGTGTCAACATGCCCTGACAGGGCGACGGGTTGATTTTACCCTGATCTCAAGCGATCAGGGCGGCTGCGCTGGTGCGGTGGGTCGCCGTGTCGACCAGCACCATGGCACCCAGGCCACGCGAGGTGGCGTAAGGCAGGGCAGGGATGTCTTGCTGCAGTTGCAGGTGCACCTGCCCAATTTCATTGGCCTGCAAAGACTGGGCAGGCTGTGTCTGCAGGGTTTGAATGTCGAGGCGGTGTGCAATCGCTGTGACTCGGGCCTTGACCCAGCGGCGACCATGCAGGGCCCAATAAACCCGACCTGGCTCCAGCGGGATGTCGTCCATCCAGGCCACGGTGGCCTGGATGTCTTTTCGGGCCGGGGGAGCGGTGTCAGCCAGCAGCCAGTCGCCCCGAGAGACATCGACCTCGCGGTCGAGCACCACCCCGGCGCTGTGACCCTCAATGCTGTTGACTTCACGCCTCACTGCATCGAGCAGGCGAGCCACCACAGCGGTTTGGCCGCTGGGGAAAATGCGCACGCGCTGCCCCGGGCGCAGGCTGCCTGCAGCCAATCGACCCCAGAACACCCGACGCCCGGTGTCGGTCACGGCACTGTCGTGGTTTTTTTCGACCCATTGCACGGGGAAGGCCATTTCCAGGTGTGCGTCGCCAGGGGTGTTGGGCAAAGATTCGAGGCATGACAGCAGACTGGGTCCCCGGTAGCCGCACCAGTCGCCGTGAGATTCGGTGACATTCCAGCCTTGCAAGGCTGAAATCGGCAAAATGCCCTTGGGCTCGATGCCTGCTCCTTGCGCAAAGGTCAGCAAGGCCTGACGGATGCGCTCAAAAGCCAAAGGGGCATCGGCTACGGCATCGAGTTTGTTGACCGCAAAGACGATCGAGGGCACCCGCAATTGATGCGCCAGTAAACTGTGCCGGCGAGTTTGGGGCAATAACGCCACCGAATCGGTTTGGGTGTTGAGTTTGGTGGCATCGACCAGGACCACCGCTGCGTCCGCGTTGCTGGCGGCGGTCACCATGTTGCGGGTGTATTGCTCGTGACCCGGGGCGTCGCCGATGATGAATTTACGCTGCGCGGTGCTGAAATAGCGGTAGGCCACATCGATGGTGATGCCTTGCTCGCGTTCGGCACTCAGACCATCGGTGAGCAGGGCGAGGTCGATTTGGCCTTGTCTTTGAACCCCCGCCAACTGATCCGACAAGACCGCCTGGGAATCGAACAGCAGGCGTCCGATCAGGGTGCTTTTGCCGTCGTCGACCGAGCCGCAGGTGATGAATTTGAGCGCTTCCATCAGAAGTAACCGTCCTTTTTGCGTTTTTCCATCGAGGCATCCGAAGTCTGATCATCCATCCGGGTGGCCCCTCGTTCGCTGACTTCTGCGGCCAGGGTTTCCATCACGATCTCTTGCGGGGTGCGGGCTTCGCTGGCTACCGGGCAGGTGCAGGTGACGTCCCCCACGGTGCGAAAGCGCACCTGGCGGTTGACCACGGTTTCGCCATCTCGTGCTGGCGTGAGCTCGGTGACGGGGACCAGCAAGCCCCGGCGTTCGACCACCGGTCTGACATGGCTGTAATAGATCGAGGGCAGAGCCATGTGTTCGCGCTCGATGTATTGCCACACATCGAGTTCGGTCCAGTTGGAAATGGGAAACACCCGGAAGTGCTCGCCCGGTTGCAGGCGGGTATTGAACAGGGTCCAGAGTTCGGGCCGCTGGTCTTTGGGTTGCCATTGCCCGAAGTGGTCCCGGTGGCTGAAGATGCGTTCTTTGGCCCGGGCTTTTTCTTCGTCGCGGCGGGCGCCTCCGATCAAGGCGTCAAAGCGAAATTCTTCGATGGCTTCGAGCAAGGTCACCGATTGATGGGCATTGCGGCTTTCACCCGCATGGGCCAGGCGCACGGTCCCACGGCGCATCGAGTCTTCGACGCTGCGCAGAATGAGCTGGGCACCCAGTTCAGCGGCGCGTTGATCGCGAAAATCGGTGACTTCCGGAAAATTGTGCCCGGTATCGATCATCAGCAAAGGGTAGGGCAAACGACCTGCGCCAAAGGCTTTTTCGGCGCAACGCAGCATGACCAAGGAGTCTTTGCCACCGGAGAACAACAGGGCCGGGCGCTCGAACACGGCGGCGACCTCTCGCAGGATGAAAATGGTTTCTTCTTCCAGCGCATCCAGGTGACTGTTGCTGAGCGAAGTCAGGTGAGCGGGGTGGGTGATGGCGTTCATGCGGTTCTCGTGTGCAGGCCACATTCCTTGGCCGATTCGTCTTCCCACCACCAGCGGCCAGCCCGGAAAGGCTCTCCCAGGCTGATGGCACGGGTACAGGGGGCGCAGCCGATGCTGGGATAAAACTCATCGTGCAGCGGGTTGTAGTCGATTTGATTTTGAAAAATAAAATGCCAGACATCACCCGCAGACCATAGTGCCAAAGGGTTGTATTTGGTTGGACCTGAAGTCTCTGGCTCCCGGGGTTCAATCAGCGCAACCTCGGCACGCTCGTCAGAGTGCTCCCGGCGCAAGCCGGTGATCCAGGCGGTTTGTCCCTGCAAGGCGCGCGACAGCGGCTCGAGCTTGCGCAAGCGGCAGCAATCCTTGCGCCGCTCAATGCTTTGCCTGATGGCGTTTTGGCCATGCCGGGCTACCCAGGCGATGACCTGATCGTGATCGGGGCGGAACACCTCGAGTTGCCAACGGCCACTGGCTTGCTGACGTTCGAGCAGCGCCAGAGTCTGGTGATGCAGTGCACCCGTGTCCAGTACAAAAACCGGGATCGGCAACTGAAGCTGTGCGATCAGGTGACTGATGACCACATCCTCTGCGCCCAGACTGGAGGCTTGTTTGATGTGGCGGTGGGCGGCGCTGGCTTTTTGCAATAAAGCACGGGTTTCGGTCAACTTTTGCTCAAAGTCCGGGCTGGGTTGGGCCAGCCTTTGAGGGGCGTTCAGGTTGGGTTTCAGGGTGTTCATGCGGCCTCCCTGGCAAAGTGCGGCAAGGGCTGACGGGCATCACCCTGATAAGCAGGCAGGCCAAGCGAGAGCAAGCGCCATGCGGTGTCCATGGACTGGTCGGCGCGCAAGACGGCGCTCGTAAAACCACAGCGTTGCATCTGCACCAGTTGGTCAACAAGCACATCACCCGTGGCCCGGATGTCCCCGGTATAGCCGCGTCTGCGCAACACACGGGCTTGGCTGTAGGCTCGTCCGTCGGTGAATTTGGGCAGGTTCAGTTCGATGCAGGTCACGCCGTCGAGTGCCACAGTGGAGGCATCGGCGGTGTTATCCAAACGCAAGGCTTGGGTGTCGGCAGTGAGGTGTGACAAAAGGTTCATGATGGGCTCATTCGCTGAGGGTGCTGCGGGCAGTGATGTGACGCACCTGATGGGCGGCGGTGCGGAAGGGCTCATGGCCGATGCGACGCAAGGCATCCACAAACGTTTCGCGGTCCTGGCGTTGTTTTACATAGACGCCCAGCATTGCCTCGATGGCGTCGAGCACCTCGGCGGCTGCAAAAGAGGGGCCAATGACTCTACCGGGTTGGGCACTGCCGCTCAAGGTGGAACCGTCGGAGCCGCCCAAAGTGATCTGATACCACTCTTGTCCGTCTTTGTCGACGCCCAAAATGCCGATGTGGCCGCTGTGGTGATGACCACACGAATTGATGCATCCACTGATGTGCAAGTCGATCGGCCCCAGGTCTTCAAGCTCATCGAGGTCCTGGTAGCGGGCGATGACCTCGGCCGCCAGCGGCAGGGATCGGGCGTTGGCCAGCGCGCAATAGTCCCCTCCCGGGCAGGCGATGATGTCCGACAACAAGCCGATGTTGGGCTTGGCCAACCCCAAACGGCGGGCTTCACGCCACAGTTCTGGCAACTGGTCACAGGGCACCCAGGGGAGCAACAGGTTTTGTTCATGCGTCACGCGTGCTTCACCGGCCGAAAATCGTTCAGACAAGTTGGCTGCCGCATCCAGTTGATCGGCGTTGGCGTCACCCGGCGCTTGTCCGATGCGCTTGAACGACAAGGTCACGGCACGCAGATCGGGATTGCGGTGGGTGTGGACATTGCGGTGCAGCCAGCGTGTGAATTCGACATCGTCTTCGGCGGCGGCTTTCAGGATGCGAGCCATCTTTTGGTCGGCATCGGTCCGGTTGCAGACCCCGGTCGGTGGTGCGAAATGCGCTAGCACGCGGCGAAGTTCGGTCTCGCTCACGCGATGCACGCCACCTTGAGCCAACACCCGTTGGTACTCGGCTTCGACTTCGGCGGCAAAACGGGACCCCTCGGCTTTGACCAAAATCTTGATGCGTGCCTTGTACAGGTTGTCACGTCGACCCCACAGGTTGTAGGTGCGCACCAGCGCTTCGAGGTAATTCAAAATCTCAACCGCCGGCAAAAACTCGCGCAACACAGTGCCGATGATGGGGGTGCGTCCCATGCCGCCACCCACTTGCACCTGAAATCCCAATATCCCGCTCGGATCGAGTTTGAGTTTCAGTCCGACATCGTGCCAACCGATGGCCGCACGGTCTTCAGCAGCCCCCGTGATGGCGATTTTGAATTTCCGCGGCAAATAGGTAAATTCAGGGTGCAGGGTGCTCCATTGGCGCATGATTTCGGCCCATGGGCGAGGGTCGGCGACTTCGTCAGGGGCGATGCCTGCCAGGGCATCGCTGGTGATGTTACGGATGCAATTGCCGCTGGTCTGAATGCCGTGCATGTCGACTTCAGCCAGCAGATCCATGACATCGGCACTGCGCTCGAGTGGAATCCAGTTGAACTGGACATTTTGACGCGTCGTGAAGTGCGCAACGCCTTGCACCAGGCGAGGCGAGGGACGCCCGGGGTCGATAGAGTCTTGTTGTTGTTGAGCTTGGGCCAGCAAGCCGGGGTCGGGGCGGTCAAACTCGCGGGCGATGCGGGCCAAGGCCCTGAGTTGATCGCTGCGAATTTCACCATAAGGCACGGCCACCCTCAGCATGGGGGCGTAGCGTTGTACATACCACCCGTTTTGCAAGCGCAGCGGTCGAAATTCATCACCGCCCAACTCACCGGACAGGTGACGTTGCAATTGGTCGCGGTATTGGGCGGCGCGTTGGCGCACGGCGGTTCGGTCAAATTCGGTGTAGGCGTACATGGAGGTGCAAGGCATGCAATGAGCCTGAACTTTAACCCTCCTATATTCCAAATCAAACGATTATTTGGTCATTGATATATGTTAATTGAGATATATAAACCCGTTCAGCGGCATCCCCCCTCAGTCAGCCCGATGGCGCTGGACATGGATGCTTCCGGACAGGCTCAGCGGCATGGGCTCCGGGCTGTTGGTGATCCAGGCCGCCAGTTGTTCGGCACACAACGCCGACAAAGTCAGTCCGCGGGCGCCCAAACCCGCCAGAACCCACAGACCCGGTGATTGCTGCGTTGTCAAAGGTCCGACCCAAGGCAGGCGATCGCGCACGGTGGCCCGCACGCCGGCCCAGGCACGCCACCCCTGCATCGGGGGCAAGCTCGTGGCTGACTCGGGAGCCAGGTGTTGCCAACGTTGGGCGTTGATTGAGTGGTCTTGTGACCGCACCACAGCCTGGTCGCTGCTGCGATCAAAGCTGGAGCCGACCAACCAGCAGTTGTGTCCATCGAAGGGTACTTGCGGGATGATGCTGCCGTCGCCGTTGCGGGGTCGTTGCGGCCAGTCTGAGGGGGAGGGGTCGGGGACCGGGCCCCAACTCAGTTGGCCGCGCACGGCCTGCATGGGCAAATCCACGCCACAGGTGGACAACAGCGGTGGGCTGGCCGGCCCCATGGCCACCACCACCGCCGTGCCCCCGGTCATTTGGCGCTGATCGGCCCCCTGCAAGATCCACCCGCTGGCATGGTGACGCAGTTCCCGGGCCTGCCAGCCCCAAACCGTTTCAATCAAGGGGTGATCAATCAGGGCATGAATCAGCCGTTCAGGTTTGAGCCAGCCGGCTCGAGGTTGATACCAACCTTGTTCCTGGACTTGCCACCAATCGCCGCGCCAAGCCTCGAGATCCGGGGTTTGGGCGTACCATCCCCGTGCGAGCGAGTCGGCGGCGGGTGGTTGGCGACGGGCCTTGACGCCCAAGAGTCGTTCATCGAGCCCGCTTGCGCCCCAATCCGCTTCGCTCAAACATGCGACCAACCTGCTGCGGGTGTGGCGCAAGCCCATTCGGGTCAGGCGCGACAGGGCGTTGTCGTCGCCGCTGGTGTGGGCGGCAAAGAGTCCGGCGGGCAGGCCCGAGGCTCCCGCAGCTGGGCCCACCGCATCGATCAGCTGTACCGATTGACCGCGCTCAGCCAACGATCGAGCGACATGCGCCCCGGCCAAGCCGGCACCCAACACCCAGACCGGGTCGGCATGGCGCATCGAACCAACGCTCAACGGGTGATGGTGGGGTGGACAGCAGGCGCTGAGCGCTTCTTTTTTGGGGGGAAGACCTGGGCGTTTGCTCACTTGCAAACCCAAAGCCTGTAGTTGTCGGGTGACTTGGCCGTTGACGCACCAGGTGGCCCAGCGGGTGCCCGCCCGGCTGAGTCGCCACAGTTCAGTCAGCACCTTCGGACTCCACATGGCCGGATTGACGCGCGGTGAAAACCCGTCCAGATACACGCTATCGGCCCGCAATCCCAGTTCGGACAAGGCGAGTTCGCTCTCGCCAATGACCAAATCCAGTGTGACTTGGCCGCCCTCGAAGCTCAATCGGTGCAGACCCGGTAGCAAGCCCCACCATTGGGAGACCAGTGCGTTGCTGAGTCCGGTCAATTCAGGCCAAGGCAGGCAGCTGCGAATCAGATCTGAAGCCAGCACAGGATGTGCCTCGGTGGCCACATAGTGCATTCGGGTGGGGCGATCGGGATCGTTGCGCCAGGCTTGCCAAGTGGCTAAAAAATTCAGACCCAGGCCAAATCCGTTTTCGAGCACACACCAATGGGAACGGTGTCGCCACAAGGCCCCGGGGCCCAGTAATTCGCAGCCTTGCAAGAACACGTGCCGTGCCTGCGCCAGCCCGTGATCGCCGGTTGCGCCTTGGCTGCGGTAAATGTCGCGGTAGAGGGAGCTGCGTGGCAAGCCATCGCCATCCCAGGTCACCGCAGACATGGTGACTCAGGCCTGCGGGGGCACGTAACCTTGGGCCTGGTCGGCGCCGGTACCAAAGAAATGGTTTTCCATCTGGCGCGCCAGGTACTGGCGTGCACGCTGATCGGCCAGGTTGAGGCGGTTTTCGTTGACCAGCATGGTCTGGTGTTTGAGCCAATCGGCCCAAGCCTGCTTGCTGACATTTTCCCAAATGCGTTTGCCCAATTCGCCCGGATAGGGCGGGAAGTCGAGACCCTCGGCCTGAGTGCCGAGTTTGATGCATTGAACGGTGCGTGCCATGAGAAATTTCCTTCAGATGTTTTTGACCAGGACCTGGCTCTTGCGGTCCCAGCTGTATTTGCGTTTGCGGGCTTCGGGCAGCCAATCAGGATCCACTTGCACAAAGCCACGCCGCAAAAACCAGTGGGTGGTGCGGGTGGTGAGCACGAAGATGCTTTTGAGGCCCATGGCGCGAGCGCGTTGCTCGACACGTTTGAGTATTTTCTCGCCGTCGCCTTGACCTTGGGATTGTGGGGATACCGTCAGGGCCGCCATTTCAGCGGTTCCCGCTTCAGGGTAAGGGTACAGGGCTGCGCAGCCAAAGATGACGCCGTCATGGTCGATGACGGTGTACTGTTCGACATCGCGCTCGATCTCGGTGCGGTCGCGTCGCACCAGGGTGCCGTCTTTTTCAAAGGGCTCGATCAGTTGCAAAATACCGCCCACATCTTCGTGGGTGGCTTCGCGCAATTCTTCGAGTTTTTCGTCGACCACCATGGTGCCGATGCCATCGTGCATGTAGATTTCAAGCAAAAGTGCGCCATCTATGGCAAACGGCAAAATGTGGCTGCGCTCGACGCCGCCAACACAAGCCTTGACACAGTGTTGCAAATAAAAGCCGAGGTCTGAGGGGTCGCTGGCGGGTGGCAGGCTGTTGAGCAAGCGCCGGGCATCGGCCAAAGAGAGTTCGGTGTCGATGGGGTTGTCTTCGCCGGCGGGCTCGTTGGGACGCGTGCGAATGCCCGGAGTTTCAGTCACAAACAGCAATTTGTCGGCTTGCAGGGCTACGGCCACCGAGGTGGCGACTTCTTCCATGGTCAGGTTGAAGGCTTCGCCGGTCGGCGAAAACCCCAAAGGCGAAAGCAACACCAGCGAACCGGCGTTCAGCGTCTGGACGATGCCTGCAACATCTACCTTGCGCACCAGGCCGGAGTGCTGAAAATCGATGCCATCGACGATGCCCACCGGCCGGGCTGTCAGGAAGTTGCCGGAGATGACGCGCACAGTCGAACCGGCCATGGGCGTGTTGGGTAAACCCATGCTGAAAGCCGCCTCGATTTCGTAGCGCAGTTGGCCAGCGGCTTCTTGGGCGCAATCGAGGGCCACACTGTCGGTGATCCGCATGCCATGCGAATAACGGGCCGAGTGTCCTTTGAGGCGCAATTGCTCGTTGACTTGGGGGCGAAAGCCGTGCACCAGCACGATTT
>JACCDX010768954.1_pt1 | contig 16091 bp, 23 predicted proteins | sample 7449681 | NCBI WGS metagenome assembly JACCDX01 (sample SAMN15323450, study PRJNA562643) | freshwater metagenome | isolation source: river surface water | place: USA:Blue River Watershed | collected 2017-08-18 | reverse complement strand
GACTGGATTCGAACCAGCGACGAACAGCTTGGAAGGCTGACACTCTACCCCTGAGTTACACCCGCATAGTAGAACTATTTAGTTAGTCCCAAAGGCTCATATAATATTTTCCAAATAAATCTAAACCTTCTTGTACTCTCTCATAATACGCTGTATATGCTTTGCTGTCAAAATGTCTTTTGCCATTTTTCTTAGTATGAAACTGTTCATCACGTTCTCGATTTACAACTTGTTCAAATGACCAAACCATCTTGTCCATCATCTCACACCATTGCTTGTGACCTAAATCCCAAGCCTTCATGTCATCATCCTTATACCAATCAAAACAATATTGTGTACTGGTATTAGAAGTTTCTTGGAAAGGTTTTAAGTCTCCAGGAGAACCGTGTTTATCTTCTCGTAATTGTTTAAGCATTGGCAGAATAATATCCGCCAATGTTTCTGCCATGTTCCAAGTATCCCAAGGATCAATTCTTATGCGAACCGTTTGTTCAGCATTAGGATTTCTTCTACTAACCCAATTACTTGGATAACGTCCGATAAAAACTTTCATTAGTCCTCGTCGTTTTCAATTACATGTGCTCGAGTTGTTCCAGCACAGATTTCTGAGATATCTTCTTCCTCATCTTCGAACTGCTTAGGAAGATTTTCTACTTCAAGATCACCGAGAAACCAAACTTCGTATTCGTCATCCTGCCAGCCAAGGTTGTTCAACCCCTCGTACCAATCTTCCTCCCAAGCATTCTCAATTTGTTCTCGTTCTTCCTCAGTTATCTTATCGTCATAATGAAACTCAATCCAACAACCATCGTCGAAGCTATGATCATCAACATCGTATTGATAAATCATTAATCCTTCGCTAGGATCATAATCCTCAAGATCGGGTTTCTCATTTGTAGTAAAATAGCCCCAACGATATCCTTGCTCGATATAAAAAGTCTTTCCATCCTTTTCATAGAAGTTTTTTTCAATAACAGACTTCTTTTCAACAGTACTGATCTTATACGGCATGTTAGATTTCCTCTTTTAGAAGTAGCATAGTTAATTCTTTCTCATCAGTAATTTTTACTGTTTGAGCAGGATATAAGGGTCTGTCATATTGACTCTTAAGTTTTTTAACTCGAACCATTTTTGGAGTCAGTCTCACAATACTGTATACTCCTAAGTCGTTGCCGTAGGCGCAGGCAATCACAAAGTCGCCTACTTTAATATCACGGCCAAGCATGTCCTTGTGTTCAGGGTTAGGTTTCTGTTTTGCCAATTTTCATCACCAAGCATTTACAAGCGCCACCAGACTTCATAAACTCACTCATTTCAAACTGCTGAACTTTGTAACCCTTAGCAGTAAGTCTATGAGCAACTGAACCACATTCTGGCATAAACACTCTATTCTTGATAATAACAGCATTACAGGCAAACGTCAAGGCCTCTTCTTCTGTTACTTCGATAGAATAAGTTCCAGAACTATGCTTGCGAATAAGATCTTGTGAGTCTTTATCAAAAGCATCGGGATACCAAAGAACACCATTTTCTCTTAATGGAGCAAAGCAAGTGTCGAGATGGTAGAATCGAGAGTCAATAAGATGTAACCTACGAAGATTATGTATTTCATCAAACGGAAACTCATTATGAAGTTTTTTGGAACTTCTAAAGCCGTGCCCAATCCAATGTTGTTCCATATCTCCTTTTAGAAGATCTCCTTCTCCCTCAAAATGTTTCTCGGGATAGAATACATTGAACCCATGATCCTTAAACCAATTAATGAAATGAATCTCTTCACCTTTACGCTGCTCATTTCTAAAGTTAGACATATAAACCATATTATGTCTCTTCTTATAGAAACCAGCATTAGCGGTAAAGACCATATCAGGTAAACCCGGTTGTGGATCTACAAGATAAACATCAGCATGTTCGCGGAGAGCATTGTAAAGTCTCCGCCACTGTCTTTCAGCCTTGTCCTTATCGACTTTGTTCAAATTAGTAGTCATCCAAGGATTGATGTCGTAGTCAACATCAAAATACATTGGAGGACACATTAAAAGTTTACTCATTAGCTTCTTCTCTCTTTGTAATAACACGATCAGCAAGACCATAAGCAACTGCTTCATGGGCACTCATAAAGAAATCTCTTTCCATATCAGCAGCAAGCTCGTCAAATAATTTACCTTGTGAATTATGCTTGGCATAGATTTCAGTAAGATACTTCTTCATCTTAAGAATTTCCTGTGCTTGGATCTGAATATCAGTCGCCTGACCTCTTGCTCCGCCACTAGGCTGATGGATCATGTGTCTAGTATTAGGAAGAATAAGTCTCTTGCCTGGAGAACCTGACTGAGCAAGAAGTGATCCCATAGAACAAACCTGCCCCATAGCAATAGTAACAACGTCAGGCTTGATAAACTGCATAGTATCATAAATTGCCATTCCAGCAGTAACAACACCACCCGGTGAGTTAATATACATGTAAATGTCTTTGCTTGAATTTTGACTTTCAAGGAACAGCAACTGAGCGCAAATAAGACCGCTCATGTGATCGCCGACTTCGCCTTCGAGCATGATAATACGGTCTTTGAGCAGACGACTAAAGATATCATATGAGCGTTCGCTGCCTCCTTCTTTTTCAACAACAACTGGGACTAAATTTGCCATTAGCGTCTTTTTACCTCCGTACGCTGAATTTCTTTAGGTCCTGAGCAAACAAACTCAAGACCACTCTGATTAGCAATATACAGCTTATTGCGTGGGTTGTAAATCATCTCCATCCTGATCGTTCGGTTCAGACTTACGACAAGACTCGAGGTAGGAGAGAAGCGAATCACCTCCGCTATCTGTGACTTTCCATTGTCCGAACACGTCACTGTTACTGTTTGCTCGTAGCTCATTTTTTGGTATCATCCTTTCATACACTCTAGTTAATTTAGTCATAGGGATCGTGCCTTGTTCCATAACATGATCCTTTACTTTGCCTTCAATGTTAACTATAGTTCCTGGCTTTCTGTCAGCCCAACTATCATAACGCGAAAAGAACAAGTAAAGATTACCTTCGCAGATACCTTGAATAATATAGCCAGGAAAGTTATTGCTTTTGTTATTCCTGATAATTTCAAAATCATCAAGATACACCTTACTGTCTTTAGCAGCAACATATTGACTTTGAAGATCTTTAATCTTTTCCTTATAGAAATCCTTTTCCTTGCTATACTTGAAATAGAAAGGAGCACTTGCTACAAAGCCGAAATTATTCCCCGTAACGTACGGACGATTGATGATTTCGTATAGGTTAGTATTATAACTTTCTTTGTTAGCAATCACGTTAAAGATTTCTTTCTTTGTGTAATCACGAATACGTTCCGCTTCCTCACGATGTCTGTCATAGACTTTAACAATGGGAGGCTTCATTGATCCGGAGTAGTAATCAACTAAGAATTGACTGCGAAGAATTTCACGGTTAGCATGCCGTAACTGTGTAGTAGCATTATCGTTTAAGACAATACTTTCAGTTTGCTTGTAGTAACCCTTGTTATGCTCAAAGATAGCAACTGCCGCAGCAAGGACTTCGAGCGTGTCAAACTCGGGCGGAGCCTTAATATCTACAACGGACATTCTAAATTCCCTTATTACTTTTAGAGTATATGCTAAATCAAATTGCCTGTCAATCTCTGTTGGCTCATATATATATTGTCATGAACAAGAATTCTTTATACCCATTATTTTCCAAACCAATCTATAAAACATTTATAAACGTAGACGATGTAGATTTTAAAGACATTAAATGGGTTAAAAATCAAGAAAATTGGGTCAGTGAAGATCATTCTGTTCTAGATAATCCAAAATACAAATTGCTAAGAGATTCAATTCAACAAAGGATAATAGATTATTTCTATGGTATCATGCAAGCACACGAGGGAGTAGAAATTTTTATTACTGAAAGTTGGTTTAATAAAACAGAAAAAGGACAAAGTCATCACCTTCATTGGCATCCCAATTCTGTTGTATCCGGAGTTGTATATTTAGATTCTGAAGAAATGAATGATAGTGGAATGATTTACTTTGTTACTAATCAAAGAGATACTATTGATTACAATATTCGTGAGGCAAATATTTATAATGCTAAACAGTGGGGAATATCTACAGAAAAGGGAGCAGTTCTTTTATTTCCTAGTAATACCGATCATATGGTAAACAAGTACACTGGAGATGTTCCGAGAATTAGTCTTGCGTTTAATACATTTGTTAAAGGGATAGTTAATACAAGGACAATAATTTAATCAGTTATTACTCTATAAGAACCAGGAGTTTCTTCATATTCTTTTAGACGTTTCTTCACTTGTTCTGTTTCTTTTTCGATTCGTATATTCCGTTCGGATACACGGGCTTCGCGTTGCTCTTGTTTCTGCTGTTGTTGAACAAATTGATAAGTCTTTTTCATAAGAGTCTTAAGAACAGGATGAGTTGTGTCGAATCCAAAATCCTTAAAGTAACCAAAAAGATTAGGACTAAGCAGACGACCTGCTTGGTCCTTTGTCATAGCGGTGCGACTAAAGTTTCTTAGCAAGTTTATAGTTCGGCCGTAATCATTGTTAGTTTTTCTTAGCAGCTCACGGCTTAGATTATAGGCATATGCTTCTATCTCATCTGGATTGCCAAGATATTCTTGACTTTTCAAGGTGCTTTGATCCGGATGCTTGCTTCGATATTGCCTGCCTGGGCGGAATTCACGAGAACGATACTGAGCCTGATGTATCATCTCGTGTTCAAGGAAGTCTATTACCCTCGTCGCGAATTCACGCCACCCCTCTTTATCCATAGTGACATTAGGATTGTCCTTTGGAAATACTACAGTTATCTCAAATGGCTTTTCTTCGTTCTCGTCTTCGTCTGGATCATAGTAAGCATTAATGTTGATATCATTAGGGTCAACATTAATGCTTTTATCTGTAGTAATAACTACAGTTGGACCTACAATTTTACGAAGATGTGATACTACCTGTTTAGGAGTAACTTCTTTATTAAAGAATTTGGCGAAACTTTGATAGATACGATCACCTTCGGTCTCGCCGTGATAAGGAATTGGAATCATATAGTATTTAATGTCTATACTTGATACGACCTTTTTCAAGATCGTAAGGAGTCATTTCCACAGTCACAGTGTCTCCTTCAAGTATTTTAATTTTATTTTGTCTAATTTTACCACTACCATAAGCTAGTAAGTGATGTCCGTTTTCGTGTATTGTAACTCTGTACATACTATTAGGTAGAACTTCTGTTACTAGCCCAACCATTTCAATCATTTCTTCTTTAGCCATGTGTTTATACTAACTAATCCTTTCTAATTTGTCAACCTCTACGACGACGACCTTTTATATTTGCTGGAGGTAATTCGTCCTCTGGTTCTTCTTCAGGATCATACCCAAAGTCTTCTGCTTTACTCCAGTTATGTCTTTTACCAAATTGTCTAGTTTCAACTACTTCTTTTTCAATTTCAAATTCTTTTTCAACCTTTTTATCTTGTATTCTAAGATAACGATTAAAAAGAGCATTACCTACCCAAGCAGCCATATAGGCCATAAAGAACCATTCTTTAAGTTGATTGGTTGTAAGAAGCCAAATAAATCCCCATGTACTTACCACGAAAGCAATAAAGCGGTTAAATTTACTTTCGTCTAATCTCCCATCAACTGATACAAGATCCATAATGTTGATATTGTTACCCTTGCTTTTATGATAAGTCCACATTAGACTTATAAAAGTAAACAATAGAACAAGCAACAAGAACCACATAAACATGTGTTCTGGCTTAGTAACAAATGCTTGCCACCATTCGTGTATTACAGGATGGGCTACAGGTGTAGGAACTTCTATATCAGGTAAATGCTCAGTCATGGTCTCTCTCAAATAATATGTGTATATTTAAAGAGGCCTAGACAAAAATAAACCGCCCAGTTAATGAGCGGTTCTATTTTATTGAGTTTCTTGTGCGTCAGCTTCGTAATATTGCTTTAGAGCATCTATCTGTGCTCCTTGCTGCTGAATAAACCTACGAAGTTCAGCAGCATTAAGGCTCATATTTTTATAGCCTTCTGGAGTAGTAGCAACAAGAGTATAATTGCCACCTTCCTTCTCAAGTTGAGCTAACTTATCTTCTAAGTTCTTACGAGTAAGAACAGTCCACTTTACAGGACGCTGTTGAACAGGTCTAAGTTTAGGAAGAACAAGGTCGGGGCGATCTTGTACCACTGGCTTAATTGTTGGTGTGCTATTACATGCTGCTAATGATAATAGACTTGCTAAAATTAATAACTTCTTCATTACTTCACCTTTAATAATTCAGGACAAATAGTATTTCTTACTTTACCTGATTTCTCTTCAAAAGTCAATGGTGATCCTGTAACTAATTCGTTACAGCGTAGGCTATCTCTAGTTGATCTATTCATTTTCTTTTCCATTAGATCTGGCTTCTTGTTAACAATCTTTCCAAAGTCTCTGGGCTTACCTGACTTTGTTTGATTAAATGTGTCTTCTAATCTCTCATAACTCTTGTCAGACTCTTTAGCTTTTTCGCTATAATCATTTTGAACTTTGTTCATTCTAATGATATCATTCTTTAAATTATTCATTGCTACTTTCTGCGAAGTAACAACGTCTTCCAATCTTGCCATCTTTGCTTCAGCAGCATCTAGGCTTGACTGAAGATGTTTTACATAGAACCACGCTGCTACTAATAAAAGTATTATTACAACAGCGGCAATAAACTTGGCTTGTATGCCACTTAAAAATCCAAACATGTTATGCTCCTAAAACTTTTCTAATGTGATTATATCTACGTACTCTATCAGCATGGCCGTGATAGCCGCCATTTATTCTTCTTGTTAATTCTTTTAGGTCGCCTGAATCTACAAATCTATTTAGGTTCCTAGAATTCCAAAACCATGCTGCTGATATAGTTGCTCCTTCTGGAGTTAACACCCAATCTGGGTCGCTTAGAATGTCTGCTCCTATAGCATCACCAAATGCCTTATAATTTGTTTTACCTGTTAATTGAATGAGACCACGACCTCTATATCTCCAGCCATCACCTGAGGCTTTATCGCCGTTGCCCATTCTATTAGCATAGGCTACATTGGCTATCTTTTGTGGTTGTCTATGATAAAGATTTACATTTCTATTTCTAAAATGTCTAGGCCAGACCTGTAATAATCTTTGTGCGCTATAGTTTAGGTTTTCTTCTATGGTATTGAAACTAGCACTTTCGTGTGCTAGATTAGCTAAGAAAGCAGCTACTCTATTTTTAGTGTTAATACCAAAGTGTTCCATAGCAGCTATGAGCGGCTCGTAGTATTTTTCAATATTAGCGGCTGTAGCTTCTGGAATAGCTCTGCGTAACTGTTCTTTAGTAATCATAGCTGTCTCCAAGTATGTACAGCTATTTAGTTGCTTAGAGCTTGAAACTCATTCTGCCCTTAATCATTGTGCTAGAATAATTCTTACCAGCATCTACAGTTACTTGTCCTGAATAGTTTGGAGGGAATACAGAGCGGAACCCTGTAACGACTACATCATTTCCCTTAACTGCGGTTGTTGTATATACTTGGATAATACTTGCTTGATTAAGGAATGCTAAACAACCCTTACTAAACTGTGTATCTTGGTTTATATGTTCTGCTAACATTTTAGCGACATTTGTTAGCAATACAAATCCTACGTTAAATCCTGTAGTTTCTGGTCTACTTCCATATGCAGCAAATACTTTCTTTGCTTCGCGACTAAGTCTAGATGTATCTGTAGTAACTACTCTTAACATTCCTGATATTTCGTTAGCTAGGTTATCACTAATAAGTCCTAGATCTTTAGCTAAAATAATAGGGCCTTCTTTTGCTTTAGTAGTAGCAAGAGTTTCTACAATTTTTACAACATCAGCATATTTTTTCACAAGTTTAGGAGTTGTATTCTTTGCTTTTTGAATAGCATGGAAAATATTTCCTACGCTGGCGTTTGCTCCGGTATTTCCTTTACTGCTAACACCCAAACTGGCTCCAGTTTTTGTATTTGTAAAAATACTATCTACAAGATTATGAGCTCTATCTTGAGGCCAGTTTACAGCACAATCAGCATAAGGTGCTTGTAATACTTCGCTCATAGCTTTATCGGCATCGCCTTTTACTAATCCACTCATAAGAGCAATCGGTTGAATCACTTCGCCTAGATAATCGCGAACAGCTTCGTTACTATCTTTCATATTCTTAAAGACAGGCATTTGACCAGCAGCAGCCATTTTAAGTCCTTCTACTATTTCAGGAGGTGCTCCGTTCTTTTCAACAGTAGCAATGATAGCCGAAGCAGAATTAAATCTGTTATCTGTTTTGATTAAGTCTTGTGGACTAAAACCTGATCTTGCTTTGACAGCAGTTTTGATATTAAGTTTCCATCCTGTAGGAACGTCGTTATTCTTCCATGACGTATTTCCAGCAGGAACACTAGTATACCATCTACCCCAAAGAATTGGAGTTCCTTCTTCGTCTCTAAGAACTGCTACAGCAAACGCTAATGTTTTAGGAGTTTGTTTATTAACCCATTCAATATTAGTTTTAAATTTCTTTTCAATCTTAGCAATAAGAGATAACATTTGATTAGGATCTTCAAATGCTGCTCCTGCCGTTGGTGATGGGTATAGTTCTATACTATCAAATGCCGCTACTACGCCATTGTCGTTAACAAATTGGTCGCCTTGCTTTCGACCAAATAGTCCTCTTGATTCCGATATGATTTCTCTAAAACGCATGATACGATATTTATCGTATTTCCGGGAACAAACAATCTTGAATGAATACCCTTACATCTTCCTCATCTAGTCCTAGGCTAGCCATAACTTTAGGAGTATGAGGATTCTGCTTTTGGTTTTCGCAGTAATAGTTCTGTTCTTCTGCGTTATTATACGTAAATCCGTTAGTTTCTGCTACAGATTCTAGATAGTGATCTAGTGTTCTTTCGACGGTATTAAAGATTTGATCTAGCTCATCTTCTTTAGAAACATTGCCCGCAGCAATCATATGTTCACTAAAGATACGTGTAGCCCAATCTGGCAAGTCTCTTTTCTTTCGCCAGGTAAGTTTGCTGACCTCATGTCCAAACCATTCTATAAGGGGGTGATTAGGATCATCTGTTTTTGAAAAATCGTGAAAACATCCTGTTATCTTATTCTTACCTGCGATAACGTCGTAACCAAAGATAGGAGCAGGATTATCCACATGCGGGAAGATACAGCAATGCATCATCCACAGACCCTTAGTTTCGCGAGCATCTACTACGTCAACGTGAGCACGACGATATTGTCTACTTCCCCAAACTCTATTAACCCAACCAGGTTGGTTAAACCTATCCATGCCCGGTTCATCAATCTCATTTCCTGTTTCGTTAAATTTGTCTATAAAGAGATCTTGGATCTCAATTAAACGATCCCAAACATTACTCATCTTTGTAAGGATTCATTCCTAAACTCATTAGTTCATCAAACATCTTTATAGCAAAGTCAAAACAAACATTTGCTTCTTCTGCTAGAGAATCATCAATCCTTCCACGTATAGCAGTCTTTAATGCTTCTGGATCTTCAAACTGATAAAATTTACCAGATCCCGGAACACGTTTAGCTATCATCTGTCCTCCAGCTAGGTCTCCCATGTGGCGAACATATATATGAGCCATAAGTTTTTGAGGATCTGTGGCACTTAAATTTAAGATATGTTTGATATACCTATCAACAATAGGAAGTATAACAGGGTTTCTATTCTTATCAGGCCATAATTCTAAGAAATCTGCATTGATAGCAGGAGCTCTTCTAATGTCCGGCATACCCATTATTAATCTATGCAACATTGCATTAACTTCTAGGATTTCATAAACAGGATGTTGATTAGCCAGGAATGTAGCATAAAATTCTGGATTAATATTTCCAGAAAATAATATTTTTACAAATTCTGTTCTTTCAGCAGCCTTATGCCTTTCAGCAGTAAGATCTTTTAAACTCATTGCTTTTCGACCTTAACCTGAAGTGGGAATCCGTTATTACGAGCTAGAACAGTTGTTTCAACGCCTTTTTGTTCTGCTATCTCATAAGAATAAACGCCTGCTACAGCAGAGCCTTCAGTATGAACAGTCATCATAATGTTTTGACTTGTTTCTAGATCGTGTCTGAAGATCTTTTGTAGAACTTCAATAACAAATTCCATAGGAGTTACTTCGTCGTTAATAAAGATTACTTTGTAAAAACCTGGTTCTTCAACATTTAACTTAGTTTTTTCAATAGCTACAGGTTCAGCAGTTGTCATTATGTTTGTACCCATTTTGTATTTAGTAGGTAGGGGACACAATGTCCCCTACTTTGTATATATTACAATCAGTTTTGGCTAATTGCAATTTTCTTAGGCTTCAATTCTTCAGGAATGTGTCTTTTTAGTGTAACAACTAATAGACCATTCTTAAGGTCTGCGCCTTCTACTTCAATGTGAGTAGCAAGTCGGAAGGTGCGTGTAAAGTTACGCATTGCGATACCCTTGTGAACGAACTCACGGGTCTCTTCTTCTTCCTTATTGCCAGTTATTGTAAGTACGCCGTTCTCGAGAGTGATATCAAGATCCTTCTCGGCAAAGCCTGCTACTGCTACTTCGATCAAGAACTTGTCCTCATTAACGCTTACAATATTGTACGGAGGGTATGCTGTATTAGAACCATTTAGGCTGAGCTTATCCATCTCTCTAAATAGATCTTCAAAGCCTACAGCGAAGCGAGTTAGTGGGGCATAATTTAATGTATTCATCTTATATCTCCTTTATTAAGCAAGATGTTTGTTTTAGTGAGCGTAGTCCCATTTGGCAACTACGCTCAACTATTTATAATGTAGTAACTAAAAGTTACTTTGTCAAGAGTCTTAGTCCTTAACTTCGGTAAAATCCGCATCGAGGATGTCTGGATTTTCCTGGGCGGGCTTTTCTTCGGCCTGCTGCGATGCCTGCATAGCAGCATACAGTGGAGCCGCAGCTTCAAAGATCTTCTGCGTTACTGATATAATCGCTTCCTTATCTTCTCCCTTGATTGTCTCCTCTGCGTCCTTAAGAACATCCTCGAGTTTCTGCTTATCATCAGCAGATAGTTTGCTACCATGTTCTTCAAGTTCCTTACGAACACTAGCAATAGTACCATCGGCTTGATTGCGAGCGTCAATGATCTCCCGTCTCTTGTGGTCCTCTGCTGCATTTGCTTCTGCATCTCTCACCATCTGTTCAATCTCAGCTTCGGTTAGACCTCCGGAGGCTTGGATAGTGATCTTCTGCTCCTTACCAGTACCCTTATCCTTTGCGGATACGTTGAGGATACCGTTTGCGTCCACGTCAAAGGTTACTTCGATTTGAGGAATACCGCGACGTGCCGGAGCGATGCCTTCGAGGTTAAACAAGCCAAGCAACTTGTTATACTCGAAGAGCTCTCTTTCACCCTGTCCAACCTTAATAGTAACTGCTGGCTGGTTGTCTTCCGCAGTACTGAAGACCTGACTCTTCTTAGTTGGAATAGTAGTGTTCTTTTCAATGAGCTTGGTAAACACACCGCCCATTGTCTCAATACCGAGCGATAGCGGAGTAACGTCTAAGAGTAGAACGTCTGTCTTATCTCCACCAAGAACAGCACCTTGAATAGCCGCACCGACTGCGACTGCTTCGTCAGGATTCACATCCTTACGTGGAGCCTTTCCAAAGAACTTCTCCACAGCTTCTTGGACCATTGGCATTCGTGTTTGCCCGCCGACTAATATCACATCGTCGATATCAGAAGCCTTAAGACCTGCGTCTTTAAGGGCGACTTGGCATGGCGCAATAGAGCGCTTAACCAAATCTTCAACAAGCGACTCAAACTTAGCACGGGTGAGTTTGACCGTCAAATGCTTTGGTCCAGAAGCATCAGCAGTGATATAAGGAAGGTTGACGTCAGTTTGAGTTGCCGATGATAACTCAATCTTAGCCTTTTCAGCAGCCTCCTTGAGACGCTGAACAGCCATGACATCCTTCTTTAGATCAATGCCTTGTTCCTTCTTAAACTCTTCTACAAGGTAATCAATGACTCTTTGGTCAAAGTCCTCACCGCCGAGATGTGTATCACCATTAGTAGATAGTACTTCAAACTGCTTATCGCCATCAGTGTCGGCAATTTCAATAATTGAAATATCGAAAGTACCACCACCTAGATCGTATACAGCAATCTTCATATCCTTCTTCTGCTCTTTATCACATCCAAATGCGAGAGCAGCGGCAGTAGGTTCGTTAATGATACGCTTTACCTCAAGCCCTGCGATCTTACCAGCATCCTTAGTTGCCTGACGCTGGCTGTCGTTGAAGTAAGCAGGAACTGTAATAACTGCTTCTGTAACTTCATGACCGAGATAGTCTTCAGCAGTCTTCTTCATTTTGCGAAGGACTTCCGCTGATATCTGCTGAGGTGCCATATCCTTGCTATTAGCATGGATCCATGCATCACCATTCTTTGCTTCCACAATCTTATATGGAGCATTCTTTACTTCTTTTTGGACAGCGTCTTCTTTAAAGCGACGTCCAATAAAACGCTTTGCGGCGTAAATTGTATTCTGTGGGTTTGTAATTGCCTGTCGTTTAGCAGGCTGACCTACCATAACTTCTCCGTCATTGTACCCAACGATACTAGGAGTAGTTCTAGCACCTTCTGCATTTTCGATTACTTTTGGATTACCGTTCTCGAGGACTGCGACGCAGCTATTGGTGGTTCCGAGGTCAATACCGATTATCTTTGCCATGTGTGTTTCTCCTTAGTTAAGCAAGAAATCAGCTACACTCATAGAGCAATGTAGCTGACTTATTTATATAGTGATTAAATTATTAAATTACAAGATTATTTTTTAATTTTCTCTCTTCCATTGAGAGATGCGCTTACGATCCCTGCTAACGGCTGCGGCAAGTTTCTTGCGCTTCTTGTCGCCCTTAGAGACGTAGTGTTCACGCTTACGCAATTCATTAAACCAGCCTTCGTCTTGGAGACGCTTCTTGAACTTTCTTAGTGCTTTGTTCACGTCATTGTTCTTAACAAAAATCTTGGTGCCCTTAAAAAGACGACCAGTATTATTATCGTTAATCCAACCAGTTTCGCTGTATATACTCATTGATGTTATATATCCTGTTATTGTTTATAATCGAGTAATCTAAGTCTCGACTGTTATATGTTACTTTTTGGTTCGATATTAAGTAACTGATATAATTGTATGATATATCAGTTGTGTTGTCAACATTAAAATATATGGAATCTGATGTTGATGCTACATTAAGCAACCAAGAAATGTTGTCGTCATTATTATAAACATAAAGAGACAGTTCGATATCGTTATCTTTTAACCATTCTTGTACGTGATTCTTTTCGTCCGCTGTAGGATTGATTAATAATGCCTTTGTTATGTTTCCGTGATAATAATCAGGAGAAGTTACAATTAATAGTTTATTAGTCACGTGTTATAAAGTCCGCTAACATTTGTCTATACTTGATTGGAATATCATCAAAGAAGATTTCCTTTGCTTGTATAGCATCAACGTACTTATATAGCTGTAACCATTCTGGATCGCTTAGATCTTGATTTGTTAAATCGATATCTGCAAACCTATTAAGAATATATTCATTATAAAGAACATCTAGGGGTTTAAAGATATGAAGTTTACTACGGACTCTTGCTCTCAAAGAGTCTTCTATTTCTTCGGGACTTTTACTTGTTTGCTTCCGTCTTTCATTACGTATGTTTCTTTTTTTTTGGGAGGCTTTGGTTCCTTGAGAATCTTCTCTTCTGCGGCTGCTCTTTCTGCTTCCTCGATCATTTTATTCCAAGCGTCAAGATCTGAAGGTACTTCTTCAACAACAGGCTCCGGAGTAGCTTCTTCTATTTTAACTTCTTTTTTGACTGCTCTCGGCTTTCCACGAACTGGTGATTTCTTTTCAACAGGAATAACTTCGGACTCAATGACTACGGTCTTTGCTGCCAATTCTTTAGCAATCTCTAATTCCTGCTCAAGAATCTTACGAGCGTTTGCTTCTTCTTCAATGCGTTTACGCTCTGCTTCTTCGGCAGCAATCTTTAAACGTGCTACTTCCGCTTCAGCTTCAAGGCGGCGCATCTCCGCTTCGGATTCTTGACGCTTGCGTTCTGCTCTTGCTTCTGCTTCACGTTGTTTACGTTCAGCAATAGCTTCTTCTTCCAATCTTTGACGCTCTTCTTCAGCAGCAATCTCTTTACGCTTACGTTCAGCTTCTGCTTCTTTAGCAACTCGCTTACGTTCGGCTTCTTCTTCCTTCTCACGCTTTACACGCTCTGCTTCTTCATTTGCCTCACGTTGAACACGTTCCTTCTCTTCCTTAACAAACTTTCTATGTTCTGTTGCTTGTTCAAATCCAATTTGACTTGCGATAAGCAATAAGACAGCAAGTGGATCAAATACAAAGATGATTACAAAAATCATCCAAGTTACAGCTCGGTCAAATAAGTCTTTACCAGCATCTGGTCCATATACAAATTGAGCAATGTATTTGATTGGCCCGACTTCTGCCTCAGCCTTGCGAATCTTTTGACTTAGTGGAAACTTTTCTTCGTTAAGTTTTGTAATATCTTTTTGTGCTTGGTCGATAACTTTTTGTAGTTTAGTTCTTTCGCCTGAGTTTTGTTTGCGAGCAGTATTAGCACTTGAAACAGATTTAACATCAGTACCTTTTGTTAGGTATTGATTTACAACTTCATCTAAACCTTTAATTGTAGTTTGTGCGTTTGTAATTTCTTCTTTCTTTGCTTGTATTTTTGCGTCAATCATTTCTATCTGAGCAGATATATCCCCAACAGGAGCAGCTTGTTCGATATGTGCTCTAGATAAGAATCCAAAGATACCCATTGATGTAATAAACATTAACACCAATGTAGCTACCATGAAGTATGCTCTAAGAACCTTAGGAGCAGTCTTCCAGTTTTTGTGTAACCAAACTGCGGTAACAAGTTTGCCAATTTCTAAACTCATACCCATAATGATAATAGGTATTGCGCTGGCTGCGAATATAGCAGCAAGTCCAGACACAGAGTAATAAATGGCAACGCTGCTGATTACAAGAGCAGTCAGCAGCGTTATTAAAGCAAAAAACAAATTTATTCTACCTTAGAATGTTTCCTGTGTCATTGTATCAATAATGCCCACAGTTAAATCAGCCCATACATTTGCTGGTGTATCTGGCTGTGTAACAGTAATATCACTGTCTCTTTGTTCGATGAGAACTGGATCATATGTTCTATAACGACGAGTATAACCAGCACTTCCACCGATAGTAATGCCTCTTGTTACTGCTTCTTTAACACAAAGAACAAGTTGCGCTGCTTTGTTAGAAGCAGAAAGAGCTTCCCAAGCACTTGTTGAAAGTGATGTAGCACCGTCGCTAAGTGTAGCGGCACCAACAAGACTCTTTAGGCCGTTGAATACATATTCTTCCTGGGCAAATCCAACAGTAAATGTTACAGAAACAGCAGTATGATCTGCGGCAGTTTCAGCAGCTGGACCAGTCTTAAGAACTGTAACATCAAGAATTTCACAATTTGAAAATCTCTGTAGTTCCTGTAGAATTGCGTTCCAACGGATGTTACCGCGAGCACGACGATTTGAATTAGCTAGTGAAGTATTAAGTGTTGAAAAATAATTGTAGTCCCATGCTTCTACACCGCCGCTATCGTTATTTGCGGCTGTAGTGCTATATCCGCTAGTGTCTATAGCAACACGGTAGTATGTTGGAGTTAATTGATCTTGACTATTTTGAAATCCTGATGCCATGGCTCGATGTCCTTATTTTCTATTATTTATCTTACATTCTCCGAGATTTACTGCCACTTTATGCTATCAACCGCGTCTACTACGGCTACCTAGCTGGGAGCGATCAGTTTTGGGATCAATAACCATATAAGGCCCTTTATTATAGGCCTGATCAACCCAGCTGGCTTTTTCTAAGATAGCTTGCTGTGTAGCAGCATTTTCTTTGTGGAGATTATGCATGACACCGCGTTTGAG
>JACCDX010913876.1_pt1 | contig 16097 bp, 15 predicted proteins | sample 7449681 | NCBI WGS metagenome assembly JACCDX01 (sample SAMN15323450, study PRJNA562643) | freshwater metagenome | isolation source: river surface water | place: USA:Blue River Watershed | collected 2017-08-18 | reverse complement strand
GAGGCAGGGAATTCGCAACGCATGCGTTGCGCCTGCCGAAGCGCTCTGGCTTGCAAGCCAGAGCGTGGGGCGGTCGTTCCTCGATAAGGTCGTCCCAGCGCACGCTGGGACCCATGTTCGATCGACCCTTGGCCTCAGCAGACGCTGCGGGCCATGCGACGATGGATCCCGGCCTGCGCCGGGGTGACGGTTTTGAGAGCAGCTGCATTTCACACGTCATCCCGACCTCCCCTCACACCGATGCTGCAAGGCAGACGTGAGCATGGCGGCCTGTTCTGCCACAGAAGCGCGACAGATAAAGGCGTCATACTGTCGCGCAAACTGTCGCGCCCCAAGCCGATACCGTCGCAATCCCTTGAGCTTCCGGATTTCGAAGAAGCCTCGGCATGGCCATGCCAGCCGCCCTCGCCGACCACGCCAGCGCTTGTGTACAATCCGCGCAGCCTGTCGAATCACCTTCACGGCAGCCCTCAAAACAAGTAAAAGAGCAAACCCCGATGCAACTGACAGACGCGCTGCTGGTCGGCGCCGGCGCTTTCGTCGCCGGCGGCATGAATGCAATGGCCGGTGGCGGCACCTTTTTCTCCTTCCCCGCGATGCTCGCCGCCGGCGTACCGCCGATCATGGCGAATGCCAGCAATACCGTCGCGCTGTGGCCAGCCAGTATTTCGAGCGCGTGGGCCTATCGACGGGAAGCGATGCGCCACGGCCGCTGGGCGGCTTTGCTGGCGGTGATCTCGATGGTCGGCGGCTTGCTCGGCGGTTTGCTGCTGCTGGCGATCTCGAATGAAACCTTTTCGCGGCTGATCCCGTGGCTGCTGATGGTGGCCACCACGCTGTTCGCGTTCAGCGCGCAGGTCAGCAAGCTGATCCGCTGGGTCAAGGGCCACATGAAGCTGCCGCCGTCGGACAAGCCCGGCAGCATCGGCGGCGCGATCTTCCAGACGGCGGTGGCGATCTACGGCGGCTTCTTCGGCGCCGGCATGGGCATCCTGACGCTGGCAGCCCTGTCGATCCAGGGCTTCGAAGACATCCAGGAAATCAATGCGCTGAAAAACCTGACGTCGGCGATGAACTACACCGTCGCCGCACTGACCTTCATCATCGCCGGAGCGATCAGCTGGCCGCATACGCTGGTGGCGCTGGTAACGGCGGCCGTCGGCGGCTATGTCGGCGCAGCACTGGCGCGCAAGCTGCCCGCCCTGTGGCTCAAGCGCCTGGTGATCGCGGTGGGCGCGGTGCTGACCGTGATCTATTTCATCAAGACTTACTGAACGCCGTCCTGACCGGCCCGTAAATCGCGTCAGCTGATCACGCAGCGGTCGCGTTTGCGCAGCCGCGGCTCGGGCCCTTCCGCTTCCTGACGAGCGGCGCGCGCGGCTTGCGTGCGGCTGCGCTCTCCCCTCGGCAGCGCGACCGCATCGGCCGACGACGCCGGCGCCGACGACGGCAGGTCTTCTTCGCTGGATTCGACGATCACATCGCTGTCCGACGACTCGTCCGCTACCGCCGGCAGGCGCGACAACCAGGCATCGACCGGCCCCTGCCCGACCGAATGTATGACTTTCTGCACCGCCGGATGGCTGGGCGGCTCGCCATCGAGGAAGTTGAAATACAGACCGCAGCGCTCGAACTCGGCACGCGCAGCAGTCGACAAGGCAAGCTGTGTGGAAGCGCGACTCCCCAGCAATGCCATGCTGCCGATGACCACCGTGATGCGCGACAGCCCGGCCGCCTGCCGGTGCTCGAGTGCAGCGGCCAGCGTCGCCAGTTCGGACCGGTCGGGCAGCGCGGCGCAATTGAACATCACCAGTTTCAGGTGACGAAAACGCTCGCAGCGATCAGCCAGCGCATGCAGCAGGCTGTCGGGCTGCGTGATCGTCCCCAGGTTGGCGAAGCTGATCATGCCCTCGCCGCAGGCGACGTCAAGCACGGCCCCCAGTTCGACCGGGTCGGCCGACAGGTCCATGCCCCATTCCATGTCGAATGCCAGCGCCCGGCCGGTCTGCGCGAGACGGCTGATCAGGTGGCCGATGCCGCCCACGGGCGATACCGACACGCCCATGGCCAGAAAGAAGTCGAGACGCAGGCAGACCCGCTGCGGCAAGGCCTGCGCGATCTCGATGATGGCCCCCTCGGCCTGCTGGCGCTTCCCCGTCGTCAGCACCAGTGACGCGCCCGGGTAGCGGCGAAAGCCGTCCAGCCAGTCGCCACCCCAGTCCGTGCCGGTCGGCTTGCCATTGATGACGATGGAGCGACGGTGATCCTCGGGCGCCTCGCCGAGCTTTGCCAGGCCGGCGCTCAGGTGATGAGCATCCTTGGGAAAGAACAGTCGCTGCTCGTTCGCGAAACCGCTCAGGTAGGCCCGGGTCCAGTCCACGCAGCGCGCGTGCATCAGCACCGACTTTGCGCCCTCGTACCACGGTCCGGCACGAAAGACCTGCCCGGCCTGCAGGAAGCGCTGCGAGGCCAGCACCAGCGGCACCGCGCCTGATGCGAGCATCAGCCAGTGCATGACCTGCACGGTCACATCGTCGGGCAGCTCGGTCCATCGATCAAAGCTTTGGCTGACATGCGGCGCGACGGCGGCGACGCTGGTCGATGCGGCATCCGTTGTGCCGGCGTTGCGCTCGGCAGCGACAGGCTGGCAGCCGGCGATGGCGGTTCGGGCTTGCATGGCGGAGACTCCGGATCAGAATGGACATTAAGCGTTCGGTAGTTCAGCAAGGCCCACGTCCGGCGCAGGCCCTCGTGCCGGTCTCGCGTCCGCCACCGACGTCACGTGCGGCAAGCACGCATCGACCGGTCCCTGTTCGATGGAACGGATGATTTTCCGGACTGCGGGATGCTCGGGCAGCTCGCCGTGCAGGTACTCGAAATACAGGCCGCTGCGCTCGAATTCGGCGCGCTCTTCGAATGAATATTCGGGATTTCCCGAGCCGTCATTGATCCACATCGCCATGTTGCCGATGACGACCGTCAATCGGGAATGTCCGGCCCGCTGCCGGCTGTCCAGTGCGGCCGCCAGCGCCGCCAGTTCGCCCGGGTCGGGCAGCGTGGCGCAATTGAACATCACCAGCTTCAGGTGACGAAAGCGCTCGCAGCGATCAGCCATCGCGCGCAGCAGGCTGTCCGGCTGCGTGATCGTCCCGAGGTTGACGAAGCTGATCACGCCCTGGCCGCACGCGATGTCGAGCACGGCCTCCAGCTCGGCCGGGTCGGCCGACAGATCCACGCCCGCTTCCAGGTCGAATGCCATGGCCCGACCGGTCTGCGCGATGCGGCTGATCAGGCTGGCGATGCCGTCCACGGGCGATGTCATCCCGCCCATGCTCGGATAGCATTGAAGGCGCAGGCAGACCCGCGGCGGCAAGGCCCATGCGATGTCGATGATCGCCGCCTCGGCCTGCCGACGCTTTTCTGTCATCAGCGCCAGCGACGCCCCCGGGTAGCGGCGAAAGCCGTCCAGCCAGTCCAGGCCGCGCGGCGACGCGATCGGTTCGCCGTCGATGATGACGGCGCGGCGCTGATCGTCCGACGCCTCGCCGAGGCTTGCGAGGCCGGTGTTCAGCTCATCGACCTCGCCGGGAAAGATCAGCCGCGGCTCATTCGCAAAACCGCTCAGGCAGGAACGAGTCCAGTCCACGCAGCGCGCGTGCATCAGCACCGACTTCGCGCCCTCGTACCACGGCCCGGCACGAAACACCTGCCCGGCCTGCAGGAAGCGCTGCGAGGCCAGCGCCAGCGGCACCGTGCCGCCATCCAGCATCAGCCAGTACATCACCTGCACGGTCACATCGTCGGGCAGGTCGGTCCATCGATCAAAGCGCTGGCTGAGCTTCGGCATCACGGATGCGGCTTCGGCCGGCGATGACGCCGGGGCGGTGTGGGTGTTTCCTTCAAACGCGATCGCAGAAGGGCCGGTGGTAACGAGCTGGGCTTGCATGACAGGGGTTCCGTGGCAGGGAGAAATGAAAGAAGGAGGGAAGCGGCGTCAGCTGATCACGCAGGTATCGCGATCGCGTTTGCGCAAGCGCCTTTCGGTTCTTTCATCCAATTCTTCCGCGCCATGCGCCGGCCCTTCGTCCGCCGATTCTTCCTGCGAGGCCTGCGACTCCTGGTCTTCTTCGCTCGACAATCCGGTCAGGTCGGGAAAATCCGGCAAAGGCTCGCTGTCGCTGGATTCGATGATCACGTCACTGTCCGAAGAAAACTCGTCCGCGCTGCTTGCGCGCGGCGCGGGCGACCAGGTATCCACCACGCCCTTGCCGATCGAACGAATGACTTTCTGCACGGCCGGATGCGTGGGCGGCTCGCCGTTCAGGCACGCCAGATACAGCCCCGCACTTTCGAACGCTGCGCGCTCGCCTGCTGACATCAGTTCGCAATCCGAGGGCTCCACCCACAACAAGGAGGCGCTGTCGACGACAACGGTCACGCGCGACTGTCCCGCCGCGCGCCGTCTTTCCAGCGCCGCAGCGAGTTCCAGCAGCGCCTCCCTGCCGGGCAGCAGGGTGCAGTCGAACATCACCAGTTTCAGGTGACGGAACCGTTCACAGCGCTCGCTGATGGCGCGCAGCATGGCGTCCGGAACATTTGCCGTTCCGAAGTTGATATGGCTGATCGCACCGGCGCCGCAGGCGATGTCCAGCACGGCGCCCAACTCCGCCGGATCGGCGGACAGGTCGAGGCCCCATTGCATTTCGAAGGCGGTCAATCGCCCGGTCTGCGCGACGCGGCTTAACAAGCCAGCCAGACCGTTCAATGTGCTCTTGAGATCGGCCGAGTTCAGGTAGATGTCGAGGCACAGGCAAACGTCCGGTGGCAAGATTCGCGCGATCTCGATGATCTTCGCATCGGCCTGCTTGCGCATGCCTATCGCCAGTCCGAGCGACGCTCCCGGGTAACGACGGAATGCGTCGCGCCAGTCGGCGCCGGGCGCCGCAGGCAGCGGCTTGCCATCGATTGCCAATGCCATGCGCATATCCTCACCGGAACTGGCCAGGAACTGCAGGTTGGCGCAAAGCGCCTCGGGCGTGCGGGGATACAGCTTGCGAGGGCCGTGGGCCATGCCCCTGAGATAGGCACTCGCCCAGGCCACCGAACGTTCATGCACCAGCACCGACTTCGCGCCCTCGAACCACGGGCCGGCACGAAAGACCTGCCCGGCATGCAGGAAGCGCTGCGAGGCCAGCGCCAGCGGCACTGCGCCGGTCGCGCGCATCAGCCAGTACATCACCTGCACTGCCACATCGTCGGGCAGATCGTTCCACCGATCAAAGGTCTGGCTGAGGTTCGGTGCGACGTTTGTGGCCTCGGCCGGCGATGGCGTCGGGACGGTGTGGGTGTTTCCGGCAAACGCGATCGCGGAACGGCCGGTGGCAAGGGGCTGGGCATTCATGACAGGGACTCCGAATGAAAAATTTTGTTCGCCGCTGGATGCGGACAGGTATCAGGCTAAGGTTCGTCTGCGGAGCGCGCGGATGAATCGCCGGCCGGCCCGGCCTGCGCTTCATCGACCGGCGCATCCGGCGTATGGTCACCGTCATCGCTGTCGTCGCTGTCGTCGGTCGGCACGTCGCTGTCCGACGACGGCTCGCTGGCCTGCTTCAATGGCTGCGGCAGCATCACGCGAACCGGCTTTCCGCTGACGGAGGCCAGGACTTTCAATTCGGCGCGGTCGTCGAACTCTTCGGATTCCAGGCACTCGACATACAGGCCGGCGCGTTCAAAGCCGGCAAGCTGCTCGGCGGAGAACATCGACGCCGACGACGCGTCCACGGTCCGCAGCGCCGGGCAGGCGATGACCACGGTCAGCCGCGACTGCCCCGCAGCCCGCCGCTTCTCCAGTGCGGCCACCAGCGCCACGAGCGACTCGCGCAAGGGTGGCCGGTCGCAACCGAACATCACGAGGTGCAGGTCGCGAAACCGGTGACAGCGATCGCACAATGCGCGCAGCATGGCGTCCGGATCTTCCAGCGACCCGACATTGAAAAAGCTGACCATGCCACGGCCGCAGGCGACGTCCAGCACCGCACCCAGCTCGGCGGGACGGACAGGCAAGCCGGCATGCCACTTCAGGTGGAATCCCGTCGGCCTGCCGCTCGCCGCAATGCGGCCGATCAGGCCGGCAACGCCGACATGATCGAAGCGCCGCCTGATCAGCTGATAGCGAAATTCGACGTACAGGCAAACCTTCGGCGGCAAGGCCCGGGCGATGGCGACCAGCTGTTCGTCGGCCTCCTTGCGTACACCGGTCAACAGAGACAGCGTCGTCCCGCAGTACTGGCGATATCCCAGCAGATGATCGATATCCGATGCAACGGTCTGCCGGTGGTCGATATCCAGCAAATGCAGCATGCCTTCATCGCCCTTCCCCACGAAATCCAGCGCGGCGTTCAATTCACCCAAGTCTTGGGGCGCAAGGACGAGCGGGCGATAGCCGAGAAGCTGTACGTAAGTACGCGTCCAACTCAAGCTGTAGTCGCGCATCAACACCGACTGCGCGTCCTGATACCAGGGACCGGCAAGAAAGCTCTGCCCGGCTTGCGCGAAGTAGGTCGACGTCAGCGCGAACGACATGGCCGACCGCGCCGAGCCGACCTTGCACATCGACCAGAACATCACCTGCACGGCGACATCGACGGGCAGCTCGGTCCATCGATCACAGTTCGGCTGGCTGATGTTCGGCACCACTGTGGCGACATGGGCCGGCGACGGCGTCACGACGACGGAATCGGTGCTCACTGTGATCGCTGGAAGGCCGGTATTGGCGGGTCGGACTAGCATGACGGGGGCTCCGGAGCAGGAAGAGGCGAACATCGGTGCGACGCCGGCAGCGGCTGCACGAAGGCTCCCGTTCGGAACCGCAGGCAGGTCGGAGTTCAGGTCTCGCCCGATGGCCGGACTACCCATGTATCGATCGCTCCCTTGCCGATCGAGCGCAGCACTTTTTGCACGGACGGATGCGAGGCCGGTTCATTGTCGAGCATCTCGACATACAGGCCGGCGGCCTCGAACCGCGCGCGCTCGTCGGCCGGGAGCATCGATGTCGATTGCGGGCTGGCGGAGCGCAGTTCATCGCAACCGATCACCACGGTCAGCCGCGACAGCGATGCGGACTGCCGCTGCGCCAGCGCGGCGGCCAGTACCTCGAGCGCCGGCTTCTCGGGAGGCTCGCTGCAATTGAACATCACGAGTCTCAGGTGGCGGAAGCGGTCGCAGCGATCGGTCAGTGCCTGCAGCATCACGGCGGGGTTCTGCAGGCTGCCGAAACCGAGGAAGCTGACCCGGCCCGGGCCGCAGGCGAGGTCGAGCACGACGCCGAGCTGCACCGGCTCGTTCGACAAATCCATGGCCCATTTCAATTCGAATGCCGTCGCCCGGCCGGTCATCGCGACTTGCCGGATCACGTTCACGACGAGGTCCTCGCGAGCGTGCTGCGAGAACGTCCTTGCGATGAACTGGACGCGCAGGCAGACCGCCGTCGGCAAGGCCCGGGCGATCTCGACCACCCGCATGCCACCCTGCTCGCCCACGCCGGTCAGCAAGGCCAGTGACGCGCCCCGGAATGTGCGGAAACCGGCCAGCAGGTCGCTGCCCGCAGCCGGCTTCAGCCGCGACTCGATGTCCAGCATGTCGCCGCCTTGCTCGCCGGCGCTGTCCAGCTGGGCCAGCATCGCTTCCAGCTCGCCGACATCCGCGGGCGACAGCACGCCACCGTTCTGTCCCATGCCCTTCAGGTAATTGCCGACCCATTCCACGGTGCGCTCGTGCATCAGCGTGGTCTGCGCTTCCTGGTACCAGGAACCCGTGCGAAAGCTCTGCCCTGCCTGCGCAAAGTGCGTCGATGTCAGCGCGAATGACGTAGCCGAAGTGGATGAGCCGGACTGCAGCATCGACCAGTACATCACCTGCATCACCACATCGACGGGCAGCTCGGTCCAGCGGTCGCAGTTAGGCTGGCTGATGTTCGGTTGGCTGATCTTCGGCGTGGCCGATGCAGGATGGGCCGGCGACGGCTGCGGGGTGGTGGTGTCGTGGGTGAAGGCGATCGCAGGTCGGCCGGTGTTGGAGGGCTGGGTGTGCATGGCGAGGGCTCCGTGACAGGAAGGATAGATCGGCGTTCGGCGAAGGCCCTCGTGCGGAACCTCCGGCTGCGCGGAGTTCTGTCGTCCACCGATGATGTGGGCAGCGGGCTCTGCGCCAAACCTCGGTGAAGCCGACAGTGCGCGTCAGCTGATCACGCAGAAATCGCGCTTCACCACCTGCGGCGCCGAACCTTGTTCTGCCGGGTCTTGTTCTGCCGGCTGCGGTTGCGGCGCGGGCTGCAGCGACGAGTCGTCCGCCGGCTCATCGCCGGACGCACAAGATCCGTCTTCGCTGTCGCCGGGTTCGGTCAGCACATCGCTGTCCGACGATGGCTCGGCATCGACGATGTTCGGTTGCGGCAGCATGGGCAGTACCGTTTGTCTGCTGAGCGAGGCCAGCACTTTGCGCATGCCCTCCTGATTCAATTTGCCGTACGCCAGACACTCGACATACAGGCCGGCATGCTCGCACGCGGCAAGTTCGTCAGCGGAAAACAAGGGGGCGGCATCTGCGCCCGCGGCATACACAGCGCTGCAGTCGATGACCACGGTCAGCCGCAACTGCGCTGCCGCATGCCTTTTCTCCAGCGCGGCAACCAGCGCCAACAGCGCATCCCGGCTGGGCGCACGCTCGCTAGTGAACATCACCAGTTTGAGGTCGCGGAACCGGTGACAGCGATCGCCCAGCGCGCGCAGCATGGCGTCGGGATGGTCGATCCGGTCGAAGTGGAGAAAGCTGATCATGCCCGGGCCGCAAGCCACGTCCAGCACCGCGCCCAGTTCATCGGGGCGGGTCGACACGTCCGCCTGTCGCTTCAGGTTGAATCCGGAAGGCCGACCGCTCATCGCAACACGGCTGACGAGGCGCGCCATACCGAGACCCTCATCAGGTGGCCCGTACACCGGCGTGCCGAGCTCGACATGCAGGCATACGTTCTCCGGCAAGACCCGCGCGACCTGAATGAGCTGCTCACTGCTCTGCTCGAGCACGTCCATCGCCACGCACAGCGCCGGTCCCTTGAAACTACGAAAACGGTCGAGATGATCGATACCCGGTTCAGCCTGCAGTGGATGCGCGATGTTCAGTAGATGGAGCATGCCCTCATCGGTTCTCGCCATGATCTTCAGCGCAAGCTTCAGTTCACGCGAATTACCGGGACTGAGGATGAACGGGAGGTAGCCGAGCTTTTTCACGAAGCTGCAGGTCCAGCTTGTCGTGCGCTCATGCATCAGCAGCGACCGCGCTTCCCGATACCAGGGACTGCTCCGAAAGCCCTGCCCTGCCTGCGCAAAGTGCGTCGATGTCAGCGCGAATGCCGTGGCCGATGTGGACGAACCGGATTGCAGCATCGACCAGTACATCACCTGCTCGACCAGCTCGACGGGCAGGTCGCACCAGCGCTCGCTCGACGGCTGGTGGATGCCTGGTATGCCTGGTGTGCCCGCCGTGACCGCTGCGGCGATGGTCGACGACGGCTGTGCGGTGGTGGCCTCGTGGACGGCCGAGATTGCCGGAAGACCGGTCGTGACGGGCTGGGCGAGCATGGCGGGCTCCGGAACGGGAAGCGGGGAATTCCCGTGCGACGCAGGCAGCGCCGCACGAAAGCCACCGTTCGAAACGGCAGGTGTACCGGAGTTCGGGCGGGCTCAGGCAAGCCCCGGCAAATTCAGCAAAGCCCGAGACCGTCCGGGCAAACGCCGCCGTCTCGCGATGCGCCTCAGCGCACTTCGACCTCGATGGTCTTGCGCATCTTCTCGCCGTACGAGCGATGCGCGCCGTCGGCGAACTGCATCGTCAGCCGGTGCCGACCCGGCGCCAGCGTGATCTCGGTTTCGGTCTGGCCCTTGCCGAAGTGGCGATGGCTGTCGTTCATCGGGATCACTTCGCCCTGCGGAATGTCCGCCGTATCGATCAGCAGATGATGATGACCGCTGCCCTCGGCCATGTCGCCGGCCGGAGCGATCTTCATGCCGTCGACGGCAAACTTCACCTTGAAGGTCGCGGGAACGGTCGCGCCGTTTTTCGGCTCGACGAAGTCGACCGACTGCGCGAATGCGGCCGATGCGAATGCCAGCAGGCAGGCTGACAGGGCCAGGCTCTTTTTCATGATGCGGGCTCCTTGCTTGGGGATGTTGTCGAAGTTCTACGCCGCGATGATAGCAAGGCCGCAAGGTCGCCGCAGGGCCTGCCGGGGGTGAACCGTGGCGCGGGGGTTTGTGTAGAATCTGCGCTGCCCGGCGCGATGCCGCCTCGAACCGTCCCATGGATAACGACTACATCATTCCGCTGGTTGTCACGCTGGTCACGGCGATGATCATCGGCGCCGTTTACCTGTTCCTGCTGTTGCTGCGGGACGCAAGGCCCGAGGCCGACGACGAGCACCACGATCCCGCCTGATCTCGCGCTGCGACAAGGCGAAAAAAAGGCCCGCGCAATGCGCGGGCCAAGCCTGACTTTCTGCACAAAAGAACAGGGAGGAGACTGGGTACCACTCTACTCCCGCGTTCCCTGTCCGACTCCCCGGAACAGCCGGGGTTTTCTTGACCAATTCACACCATCGCGGCGGCGGCAGTCGTCGGCGCAGCCGAAAAAAAACCCGCGATCGCTCGCGGGCCTTGTCATTCCTGCATCGCGCTTACTTGCCGCGCAAGCCGTCGAACACTTCGGCGAATCCCGGCTGGTTGTGGTGCGAGATCACGCCGCGCGCGGCCTCGATCACCAGTGGCACCGGATGGCCGCGCAGGGTGTTGACGATCATCTCGTTGATGACCTTGTAGACCTGGCCATCCTCGTCGATGATCTGGCCAAGCCGGTTGGCCAGCGGATCGAAGAAGCCATACGCGACGAACACCCCGAGGAAGGTACCGACCAGCGCCGAACCGATCAGACCGCCGAGCACCGGCGGCGGCTGGTCGATCGCGCCCATGGTCTTCACCACGCCCAGCACGCAGGCGACGATGCCCAGCGCCGGCAGCGCGCCGGCGATCGACTGCAGCGTGCCCTGCAGCTTCAGCTCGTCATGATGGTGGGTCTTGATCGCGTTCTTCATCACGTCGTCGACCGCGTCCGGATCAAGATTGCCCTGCGCGATCACGACCAGCCGCAGCGTGTCGCAGATCATGTGGACGATCGAATGGTCCTTCGCCAGCTTCGGGTATTCGGCAAAGATCGCCGACGAATCCGGGTTCTCGACATGCGCCTCGAGCGCGACCGCGCCCTCTTTCTTCATCACGTTCAGCAGCTTGCCGACCAGCAGAATCAGGTCAAGGTAGTCGGAACCCTTGTAGGTCGGCCCCTTGATGCATTTCACGATGCCGCCGAGCGCACCCTTGAAGATGGCGATGCTGTTGCCGATCAGTGCGCCACCGATCGCCGATCCGACGATGATGAAGCCCTCGATAGGCGCCGCCTTGATGATCGGCGCCATTTTCCCGCCCGCCATGATGTAGCCGCCAAACACGCAGCCAAACACGACCGCCAGTCCCACGAAAAAAAACATCTGCCTCTCCTTGTGCACTCCGGGCCGGCCCGGACAAGCGCCATCGAATGGTGTATCGGCACCAGCGCCGCAAATTCAAGCCGCAAGGGCTGAATTCTTGTTTCCCGGGCGTATTATTGCAATTGTGGAACAAAGTACCCGATTACGCCATCTTTGCCGGCATTTCCCGGCAGGGCGGGCGTGATTCGGGGTCGTCCGTCTCAGCGCAGCAGGTAGCACCAGAGGCCGACGCAGTCGCCGCTGAACCACTGGATCGCGAAGTCGAGCAGCGCGCCGGTCAGCATTGCCGGTACGCCGAGCCAGAGCAGCAGCAGCCGCCAGCCGGCAGCGGTCAGGCGCGGCTTGCCGAGGTCATGCCCGCGAATGCGGGCGGCGGACGATGGGCGTGGGGAAGGCTGGGTCATGGGCGGCCGATTATAAAGCCCGGAACGAACAAGGGAGTGCGGGCGGCAGCACGGTCGCCCTGCCCGACATGGACAACGACTTGCAGATCGTCTGGAACGGCAGCGCGCGCGAACGCTGGGACGCCGCTCACGCATCGCTGGCTGCGCCGCTGCAGCAGGCCTGGGCCTATGGCGAGAGCCTGCGCACCACCAAAGTCGGCGTGCAGCGTGCCGAGGTGCGGCTCGGCGGGCGCACGGTGGCGCTCGCGCAGTTCGTCTGTCGCCGCTACGCCGGGCTGTTCGGGGTGGCGCTGTGCACGCGCGGGCCGCTGTGGACGGCGGACGTCGCAGCGGACGATCAGGCGCGCATCCACCGCGCGCTGAAGCGAGGCCTGCCGCTGCCGCGTCCGCGCGTGGCGCTGTTCTCGCCCGACCTCGACGATCCGCAGCATCCCGGCCTTGCGGGCATGACCCGCGTGCTGACCGGCTATTCGACGGTGATCGTCGACATCGACCGGCCCGACGACCAACTGCGCGCCGCGCTGCATCCGTACTGGCGCAACCGGCTGGCCGTGGCCGAACGATCGGGACTGACGGTGTCGGAAGCCGGCCTGCGCCCGCAGGACACGCGCCGGATACTCGACGAGGAAATCGCGCAGCGACGGCGCAAGGGCTTCTATGCGCTGCCGGTGGCCTTCATCGACAACTACATCGCGGCTCATCCGGATGCGCGCGACGCGGCGCTGGTGCTGCAGGCGATGCGCGGGAACGAGGTGGTGGCGGCGATGCTGTTCCTGCGGCATGGCAGCGCGGCGACCTACCAGCTCGGCTGGTCGACCCCGGCCGGCCGCAAGGCGCAGGCGCACAACCTGCTGCTGTGGCACGCGTTCGGCTTGCTGCGCGAACGCGGCGTGACGACGCTGGACCTCGGCGGCGTGAACACGCGCGAGCTGCCCGGCATCTCGCGCTTCAAGCTCAGCACCGGCGGCCGCGTGCTTACCTACGCGGGCGGTTATGTCTGAGCAGGCGCACGGCCCGGCGCAGGCCTGAACGGCGCGCGGTACAGCCAGACCGGCTTGCCGCCGCCGTTGTCCAGTACCGCATCCGGCTGCAGCTCGTTCGCGACAAACTCCAGACTGGCCAGCCATGCGCCGGCACGCAGCTCCGCGCGCGCCTTGGCGACCGCGCGCGGCATGCTCTCGGGCCGCTGGAACAGGTAGACCATGTCATAGCCCGACCAGTCGTCCTTCCACATGTCGCCCTGCCGTATCCGCGCCCACGGGCAGGCCAGCGCGGCCAGTGCGCGCAGCGGCCAGCTCCATTCAATGCCATGCAGCTGCGCCTGCGGATACGCGCCGCGCAGCGCCCTGAGGCCGTGGCCGAGGCCGCAGCCGGCGTCGAGCACGCGCGCGCCGTCCGGCAGCGGCGCATGGCGCGCCAGCGACTGCAGCGCCGAGGCCGGCGTCGGGAACAGCGGCGCATCGCGCCACGCATTCATCGGATAGACCAGCGCGACCAGCAGCAGCGGCAGCAGCCAGGCCCAGGCCGGCAAGGACACCGTGCCGGACAACAGCAATGACAGCGGGAAGCCGGCGGCGACTGCAAGGCGGCGCGAGGTGGTGCCGGCCAGCACGCTGGCGAGCACGCCGGCCAGCGTCGCGACGCTCGCGCACAGCCATGCGGGCCAGCCGAGTCGCAGCAAGAGCGCATGCAGCAACCAGCTGCCGCCCCAGGCGAGCAGCGCAGGCAGGGGCCAGCGGATCAGGGAAGTGAAGGAGGAAAGCACGCGGGGATTATAGAGGGTGTCATGCACCGCCCCGGCGCGCACGCGGCGCGTCGCCGCTAAAATGGTTGCCTCTCATCCTTCCCCTTCGCAAAGGAAAACCGCATGAAAGTGAAGCAGATCCTGTCCGGCGTCGAACTCGTGATCGCCGACCTCGAAGTCGAACTGAACGGCGCGCTGCGCTCGGCCAACACGCTGTGCGCGCTGCTGAAGGATGCGAACGGCAAGGAAGTGATCATCCCGCTGAACACGCCGGACGGCCGCCCGATCTTCATGACGCCGGAGAATGCGATCGCCGAAGGACAGCCCGGCCACTGAGCCGCCGCAGCAACGGGCCGCCAGCGCGGCCCGGACGTCGACTAGAGGAAGCGGTCGAGCAGCTTGCGCGAGTGGCGATCGAGCGTGCGCATGTCCATCACGCGGTAGGTCAGGCCGTGGCTGTCGGTGATCAGCAGGCCGCCGTTGCGCAGGCGGCGGATGTCTTCCTCGCCCTTCAGCACGAAGGTGGTCGGGCCGCGGTCGGTCTGCACCTGCCAGCTGCTCGGCGTGGCGAAGGTGCTCACGCCCACCAGCCGATGGATCACCGGCAGGAAGTCGCGCTGGGCGATCTCCTGCTGCACCATCTCGCGGGTGGCGGGATCGACCCCGGACAGCTGCGCGATGAAGGCCAGCTCATGGCCGTCCGCGCCGACCAGCGACACGTTCTCGCCGGGCGCATCGACCGGAAAGGCCTGTACCGGCACCACGCCGACATGCGCGGCGCCGGTTTCGTCAATGAACACCAGGCGGCCGAACGCATCGCGCTCAAGCCGGTGCGCCACCGGCATCCATGCCTTGCCGCTGTTTTCCATCATGTGTTACCTGCCTTCGCCAGCGGGATGTGCAGCGCCGGCGGCGCCTTGTCCTCGGTGTCGACGTTGCGCGCCTGCGCCTCGTACAGCCGCCAGTAGGCGCCCTGCTTTTCCATCAGCTCGTCGTGCGAGCCGATCTCGACCACCACGCCGCGCTCGAGCACGATCAGCCGGTCGGCGCGGCGCAGCGTTGACAGCCGGTGCGCAATCGCGATCGTGGTGCGGCCCTGCACGAGGTTGTCGAGCGCCTTCTGGATCTCTTTTTCGGTTTCGGTATCGACCGACGAAGTCGCCTCGTCCAGCATCAGGATGTGCGGATTGATCAGCAAGGCGCGCGCGATCGAGATGCGCTGGCGCTCGCCGCCGGACAGCCCCTGCCCGCGCTCGCCGACAATGGAATCGTAGCCGTGCCGCAGCCGCAGGATGAATTCATGCGCGTGCGCAGCGCGCGCGGCGGCAATAATCTCGGCGCGGGTCGCGCCCGGCTTGCCGTAGGCGATGTTCTCGGCGATCGTGCCGTGGAACAGGAAAGGCTCCTGCAGCACCAGCCCGATGTGCTTGCGGTATTCGGCGACCGCGTAGCGGCGGATGTCGGTGCCGTCGATCATGATCGCGCCGTCGGATACATCGTAGAAGCGGCAGATCAGGTTGATCAGCGTGCTCTTGCCGGAGCCGCTGTGGCCGACCAGGCCGATCATCTCGCCCGGACGGATGTCGAAGCTGATGCCCTTCAGGATGCGGCGGCTGCCGTGGCGGAAACCGACCTCGCGCAGCGAAATCGTGCCGGGCACCGGCGCCATCGGCACCGGGCTGGCCGGATCGGGCACGCTGGAACTGTGGTCGAGGATGTCGAAGATGCGCTTCGCACCGGCCGCGGCCTTCTGCGTGTGCGACACGATGCGGCTCATCGAATCGAGCCGGCCGTAGAAGCGGCCGATGTAGGCGATGAACGCGACCAGCACGCCGACGGTCACGCCGTGATGGATCACCAGCCAGATGCCGAAGGCCCAGACGATCAGCAGGCCGACTTCGGTCAGCATCGTCACCGTCGGCGCGAACAGGCCCCAGGTGCGGTTGAGCTTGTCGTTGACGGCAAGGTTGTGCATGTTGGCGTCGCGGAAGCGGTCCGACTCGCGCTGCTCCTGCGCGAAGGCCTTCACCACGCGGATGCCGGGAATGGTATCGGCCAGCACGTTGGTGACGTCACCCCAGATCCGGTCGATTTTCTCGAAACCATAGCGCAGCCGGTCGCGGACGCTGTGGATCAGCCAGACGATCAGCGGCAGCGGCAGCAAGGTGACGACGGTCAGCCACGGGTTGATAGTGAACAGCACCACGGCCGTCATGATCAGCAGCAGCACGTCGGTCGCGAAGTCCAGCGCATGCAGCGACAGGAACACGCAGATACGGTCGGACTCGTTGCCGATGCGCGCGATCAGGTCGCCGGTGCGCTTGGCGCCGAAATAATCGAGGCTCAGCGTCATCAGGTG